>ERZ1023974.135-NODE-135-length-31152-cov-28.202656_pt1 | contig 31152 bp, 26 predicted proteins | sample MGYA00380432_ERZ1023974 | MGnify/ENA primary metagenome ERZ1023974 (study PRJEB33179, sample SAMN07449058) | human gut metagenome | biome: Human-gut; feature: Human associated habitat; material: Faeces | host: Homo sapiens | place: India:Kasaragod | collected...
TGTCAACCGTGTTGGTGTCAACCGTGTTGGTGTCAACCGTGTTGGTGTCAACCGTCGTGGTGTCAGCCTTCTGAGCAGCCTTGTCATTGTTACCGCAAGATGCGAAAGAGATAGCTGCCATAGCTACGAACATAAAAACTAATTTCTTCATTTCTTTGCTTATTTAAATCTGTAAAACAATCATTTGGTTCTTATAACCGAGTGCAAAGGTATAGCTTTTTTTGATACGGCGATACTTTTTTTTCGATTATTTTTGATGGTTTGCTGTAACATTGTTTATATATGCTGAAAATCAAGTGTTTACAATAAATAAACAAACGTTAAACTATTCTTCCCTTATTCAAGCCCCCTTTCTTGTGACGTCTCATCCACCCTTTCTGTAGCCCTTTTCTGCCTCATCATGGGCAAGGAAAGAGGCTCTGAACGGGTGGATAACTCGCTGACAATCGTCTGTTGGATGAAAAATACGCAGTCAAAGTTTGTGGCTTTAGCTTCTTCTTCGTACCTTTGCACGATAAGACGGATGGGGACGACTCCCATCCATGCGTTTCAGAACAGAGAAAGAACGAATGACAGACACTTCCGTCTTCCACGGGAAGACAGCCAAATACATGACATTGGGTTGCAAACTCAATTTCTCGGAGACTGCCACCTTCGCGCGTACCTTATATAATATGGGTGTCGGCGAGGCGAACGCGGGCGAAGCTGCAGACATCTGCTTGATCAACACTTGTTCGGTGACGGAGATGGCGGACCATAAATGTCGCCAGCAGATCCACAAGATGGTGCGGGAGAATCCTGGCGCCGTCGTGGTCGTGACGGGCTGCTACGCCCAGTTGAAAAGCGAGGAAATCGCCCAAATCCCTGGCGTCTCCCTCGTGCTGGGCAGCAACGAGAAGGCTCACCTCGTCGAATACCTCCTCCAGGCCATGCAGGCCCGCGAGGCCGACCCCATCGCCTTTGCCACGTCCTGCGAGGGCCATCCGGCCTTCCACCATGCGGAGAAGACGAAGGACATCCATAGTTTCCAGCTCTCTTGCTCGCGGGGCAACCGCACGCGCTATTTTCTGAAGGTGCAGGACGGTTGCAACTACTTCTGCACCTACTGCACGATTCCCTATGCGCGCGGCTTCTCGCGCAATCCCTCCATCGCCACGCTCGTGGAGCAGGTCAAGCAGGCCGCTGCCGAGGGAGGCAAGGAGGTGGTGATCACGGGCGTGAACATAGGCGACTTCGGACGAACCACCGGCGAGCGATTCATCGACCTGGTGAAAGCGCTCGACGAGATAGAGGACATCCGCCGCTATCGCATCTCGTCGCTAGAGCCCGACCTCTGCAGCGACGAACTGATAGACTACTGCGCCCACAGCCGTGCCTTTATGCCCCATTTCCACATTCCCCTGCAGAGTGGGTCGGACACGGTGTTGCGCCTCATGCACCGTCGCTACGACGCGGCCCTCTTCGCCCACAAGGTGGAGCTGATCAAGGAGAAGATGCCCCACGCCTTCATCGGTGTGGACGTGATGGTGGGCTGCAGGGGTGAGACCCCCGACTGCTTCGAGGAGTGTCGCAGTTTCATCGAGGGCCTGGACGTCACGCAGCTCCATGTCTTCCCCTATTCCGAGCGCCCAGGTACGGCGGCCCTCAGCATCCCCTATGTCGTCGATGACAAGGAGAAGAAGCGTCGTGTCCACGAACTGCTGGAGCTCTCAGACCAAAAGACGCGGGCGTTCTATGCGCGCCACGCCGGCACCGAACAGGAGGTGTTGCTGGAGAAGTCGGCGAGTGGCAAGGCCATGCACGGTTTCACGCGCAACTACGTGCGGGTGCAACTGCCCGAGCATCTTTCCAAACCAGAATACGACAACGAGTTGCTGACCGTCCGGATTGGCGACTTCAATGCCGACCAAACCGCCATGATGGTGGAGGACATCATCCAGCGATAACCTCATATACTATCCAAACACATGATGAAGGTAGCCATCGTAATACTCAACTGGAACGGTCAGCAGATGCTGGCCGACTACTTGGGCCAAGTCGTGGAATATTCCAAGGACGAGGCCGAAATCATTGTGGCCGACAATGGATCCACCGACGATTCGGTGGAGTGGGTGAGGACCCACTTCCCCGAAGTGAGAATCATCCAGCTGGACCGCAACTACGGCTTTGCCGAAGGATACAACAAAGCGCTGGTGCAGGTGGACTGCACCTACTATGTCTTGCTCAACTCCGACGTGGAGGTGACGCCCCACTGGCTCACCCCGCTCATCGAGGAGATGGACGCAAGGCCCGAGGTGGCAGCCTGCCAGCCGAAGATCCTCTCCGAGGTGCGAAAAGGATCCTTCGAGTATGCGGGAGCTTGTGGTGGCTACATCGACCGCTTCGGCTACCCGTTCTGCCGGGGACGCATCTTCGACACGGTGGAGGAGGATCACGGCCAGTACGACACGCCGCAGGAGGTGCTATGGGCCTCGGGTTGCTGCCTGATGATCCGTGCCGACGACTACTGGAGCGCCGACGGCCTCGACGGTCGCTTCTTTGCCCACAACGAGGAGATAGACCTCTGCTGGCGACTCTACCAGACAGGGCGCAAGATCTTCTGCTTCCCGCAGAGCACGGTCTATCATGTGGGTGGAGGCACGCTCCCCAAGGGAAATCCACGGAAGACCTTCCTCAACTTCCGCAACAACCTGACGATGCTTTGGAAAAACCTGCCAGAGGAGGATCTTCGGCCCGTCATGCTGTGGCGCTGGCTCCTTGACTATGTGGCGGCTTGGTGGACCCTCATCGGCCAGCGCAACCTCGGCGACTTCAAGGCCATCTACCGCGCACGCAGGGCCTTTCTTGCCTGGCGCCACGATTTCGATACCGACCGCTGCTTTGCCTCCCCAGAGGAGAAGGCGAAGCTGCCAGCGGATGGCCGAAAGCCCTATTCCATCCTTTGGCAGTATCATGTCAAGGGAAGAAAGCATTTCTCCGACTTGCCGTAGTAAGGCTCACTCCGACTTGCTGCAATAAGGCTCATCCAAAGTTGCCACAGCAAGGCTCTCTCCGGCTTGCCGCAATAAGGCTCAAGGATACGATTCGCGATTCCATTCAAAAACAAACCCATACAACGACTTACAAGCATAATCGTTGCATGGGTTTGTTTTGTTTTCCTGATAGAACTAAAACCTTCTCGTTGCGTTTCGTCACGACCTGACGAGATAGGGCCGCAGGTATTGTCCCGTGATGCTCTCGTCGCAGGCTGCCACCTCTTCCGGCGTTCCCACGGCGACGACACGTCCTCCGCGGTCGCCTCCCTCGGGTCCGAGGTCTATCACATAGTCGGCCTCCTTGACCACCTCCATATTATGCTCGATCACCAAGACCGAATGGCCTTTCTCGATCAGGGAGGAGAAGGCGGAGAGCAGCCGCGCGATGTCATGGAAGTGGAGGCCCGTCGTCGGCTCGTCAAAGATAAACAACGTGGGTTCCTGCTTCTCCTGTCCGATGAAGTAGGCCAACTTCACGCGCTGGTTCTCACCACCGGAGAGGGTAGAGGAACTCTGTCCCAGCCGTATGTATCCCAGTCCCACGTCGGCAAGCGGCTTGAGACGTTTTGCCACCAGTCGCTCCCCATGCTTCCCGAAGAAGTCGATGGCCTCTGCCACCGTCATGTTGAGCACGTCGTTGATGTTCTTGCCATGAAAGCGCACGTCGAGCACCTCGCGCTTGAAGCGCTCGCCGTGGCAGGCTTCGCAGGTGAGCGTGAGATCGGCCATAAACTGCATCTCGACCGTGATCACGCCCGCTCCCTTACACTCCTCGCAGCGTCCGCCCTCGGTATTGAACGAGAAATACTGGGGCGTGAAGCCCATCTGCTTGGCCAGGGGCTGGTCGGCGAAGATGCGGCGCACCTCTTCGTATGCCTTGACATAAGTAGCTGGATTGGATCGCGTGCTCTTTCCGATGGGATTCTGATCCACAAACTCCACATGGCGCACCTGTCGCCAGTCTCCCTCCATGCCACTATACTCGCCTGGCACCTCGGCCACCTCGTCGAGCCGGCGCTTCATGGCGGGGTAGAGGATTCCCTTGACGAGCGACGACTTGCCACTGCCGCTCACTCCCGTGACCACGGTGAGCACATTGAGGGGGAAACTGACGTCCACGCCCTTGAGGTTGTTCATGCGGCAGCCTTTCAGCCGGATAACACTCGTCCACTGCCGGCGCGAGGCAGGGAGAGGAATCTGGTCGCGATGGGTAAGAAATGCCACGGTGTAGGACGGCTCGTCTTTGAGCCGGTCCCGGTTGGCGGGCGTCAGATCCTTGGCCTCTCCTTGGTACACGATTTCTCCGCCCAGGCGTCCTGCGTCGGGTCCCACGTCGATGATCTGGTCGGCAGCCCGCATGATGTCCTCGTCGTGTTCCACCACCACCACGGTGTTGCCCTCGTCGCGCAGGTCGCTCAGCACGTGGATGAGACGGTCCGTGTCGCGGCTATGCAGTCCGATGGACGGTTCGTCGAGAATGTAGAGCGACCCGATAAGCGGACTGCCCAAAGCGGTACTGAGGCTCACACGCTGGCTCTCGCCACCACTGAGCGTATTGGAGGGACGGTTCAGGGTGAGGTAGTCCAGTCCCACCTCGCAGAGGAAGTCGAGGCGGTGGCGTATCTCGGTGAGCAGTCGCCGCGCCACGTCGGCGTCATGGTCCGACAAGGGTAGGGCGGCAAACCACTCCCGCAGGTCGCGGACCGGCATGTTGACCAGTTCCGTGATAGACCGACCCCCGATCTTCACCCACGAGGCCTCCTTCTTCAGTCGGGCACCGTGGCAGTCGGGACAGATCGTGCGCCCCCTGTAGCGGCTCATCATCACGCGATACTGTATCTTGTACTGATTCTCCTTCACCATCTGAAAGAACGAGTCGATGCAGACCCGCTCCTGCGGCGGCAGTCCCTGTTCGCTGGGCAGTCCGTGCCACAGTGCGTCCTTCTCCTCCTGCGTCAGATCGTGATAAGGCTTGAAGATAGGGTAGTTGTCTGCTTTCGCACGCCGGCAAAACTCCGTGAGCCACTGGCCCATCTTCTCGCCGTGCCAGCACTGCACGCAACCCTCATAGACCGAGAGCGACGTGTTGGGAATCACCAGGCGCTCGTCGATGCCGATCACCGATCCGAAACCCTCGCAGGTGGGACAAGCGCCGAGGGGCGAGTTGAATGAGAAGAGATTGTCCGTGGGCTGCTCGAAGGTGATGCCGTCGGCCTCGAAGCGCGTGGAGAAGTCGAAGGCTTCCTGCGACGGTATGAAGAGCAGGCGGCACGCGCCGTCGCCCTCGTAGAAAGCCGTCTCCGCACTATCCGTCAGCCGCGCGATGGCATCCTTGCCCTCATCGACCGATCCGCGGTCTATGACCAAGTAGAGCGTCTTGTCCTTGCCGTCGTCCTCCTCGGAAAGCGTCTCCATGTAGTCGTCGATGCGCGCAAAGTCGCCCTCCGTATAGATACGGGCGTAGCCCTCCTGCATCTCCATCTCCAGTTGGCGTCTCAGCGTGCGCCCCTGGGCGACACGCAGCGGAGCCAGCACCACATAGCGCGTGCCCGCCTCGTGGGAGAGCACTGTGCGGACCACATCCTCGGCCGTATGACGCCGCACCTCCTGTCCGCTCACGGGCGAATACGTGCGGCCAATGGTGGCGTAGAGTAAGCGCATATATTCGTAGATCTCCGTCGATGTGCCCACCGTGGATCGCGGATTGCGGGCCACGACCCGCTGCTCAATAGCAATGGCGGGAGGCAATCCCTCGATGAAATCGACCTCGGGTTTGGCCATACGACCCAAAAACTGGCGTGCGTAGGACGAGAGGCTCTCGACGTAGCGCCGTTGCCCCTCGGCATAAAGGGTGTCGAAGGCGAGCGACGACTTGCCCGATCCCGACACGCCCGTCAGCACGACCAGACGGTTGTGGGGAATGCGGACGCTGACGTTCTTCAAATTGTTCACCCTTGCTCCTTTTACCTCTATGTAGTCCTTCATACCTGTGTTTCGTTGAAATGAATGTGCAACTGCTTTGTTGAGTGCAACTGCTTGTTGAAATGAATGTGCAAATATACAAAATATTTTTGGCACCTCGGAACAAAGCTCAGTTAATCTATCTGTCGCCAGCGTTTCTTTCGGACGAATCCCGACTGATTGCGGACGAACTCCGACTGAAGGCATCTTCAGGGGAGCGGAAAATGAGGCAAAGAAACCCCAAAATGAGAATTTGTTATTTATCATAATGTCGATTGTGGGATAAAAATACAAGTTCTCAGACCGAGCAATTTGCATGGGGCAAAAGACGCAGTTTTTAACCCCTTTTTAGCATATTAACTTCAGAGGCCGATGAATATAACTTCATAAGCCGATGAAGTTAACTTCGTAGGCCAATGAAGTTATATTCGTGGACTGATGAAGTCAACATGCTTTTTTCGGGCAAAAATAAAATAGCCTGGAGCATCCATATCTGTACGGATACAAGAACAAGAGCCATCAACATTTGTGTGGATAAAAATCAAGGAGTATTTTCGTCAGCACGGACGAAAATACTCCTTGATGATCAGTTAGAGGCCGCAGCGCTACGATGCGGGTTTGCGTCACGATGCGGGTTTGGGCCACGTCGATCATGCTACCGCGATTAGAAGCGGTAGCTCAGTTCCACGTCGATCATGGAATAGTTGGGATCTGCCAAGGCGCGGTCGTGGATATAGGCATACTCGCCCGTGAGACAGATGTTCTTGTTGAAATAGTAGTCCAATCCGATCTCATACTGCGTGCGCTGCTTCTCGGCTCCCTTCGAGGGCTGGTACATGTCGTAGCGAGCTTTGGCGTGACACTTCTTCTTGATGATCGGCGCGATGACGAGCGCATAGACACCCTGCGACTTGTCGCCGTTGCTGGAGAGCGTGATGTCCTTGGCCGAAGCGTCGTTGGTGTTGACCATCGCCTTGGCAAAGGCGTAGCCCGTGGAGTGGACATACTCTGAGCGGAACGTCCAGTCGTCCACCTTATACTCGGCGGAGAAAGCGTAGCGGCGCTGCTGCAGGCGGCGGAGCGTCGTGTTGGTGATGCCCTCAGAGGCCGAGGTGCCCTTGCGCGCGTAGGAACCGATCCATCCGAACGCGCCAAGGCGCATTCCCTCTACCGGCATGACCCAAGCGCCACCGATGATGTTCTTCTGATGGTCCACATCCTTCACGTTGATGCCCTGACCGTTGAAGACGCCCACCTGGTAGTGGATGAGGTTGCGTCCGCTGGCATTCTTGAGGAAGTCACCCTGCAACTGCACGCCGATGTCGCGTCCGTTGCTGGAGTGTGCACCAGCGCGGTCGCTGAATCCAGCAAACTTCGAGATCACCTGCGAGTAGCCCATGAATCCCTGGTCGATCGGGTGCATCGGGTTCTCGTAGGTGAAGGGGTTCTTAAACTGTCCAGCCTTCACGCGCAGGAAGTCATATTTCTGCCACTCGATGAAGAGATCGACGAGTTTCGGGCTGGATCCGAGCGTTGAGGTGTTGCCGTTGAACTGGATCTGCGCCTTCCAGTACCAGTCGTCGAAGGCACGTCCGTCGAGCGCCAGTCGGGCGAGGCGGAGGTTGAAGGAGTTGGACTCATTGTTTTCCTGGCCGTTGTACGTGTACTGCACGATGCCAAATCCGGAGAGCTTCACGTTGTTGATCCACTTTGGGACCACACTCTGCGCGCTTGCCGTCAGCGTAGAAACGGCCAGCGCGGCCATGACAAAATACTTTTTCATGTTTTGATATAATGTTATGAGTTAAAAAATTGCTTGGGTTAGTGGGAGATGATGACCTTGGCGGGGATGGGAGACGCTTTCCCCCACCCTGCCACGGCCTGTTCTTGCACAAGCCATGAGACCTCCTGCGGCAGCCCGCGCCAGTCGATCTCACGAAGTCCTGGTCCTATGATCTTCTGACGAGCTGCACGACGTTCTCCACATGGGGCGTGTGCGGGAACATATCTACTGGCTGCACCTGCGCCACCTCATAGTCGGCGTCGAGCAGACTGAGGTCGCGGGCCTGTGTGGCCGGGTTGCAACTCACATAGACGATGCGCTGAGGAGCCGCGTTGAGGATGACGGAGACCACGTCAGGATGCATTCCGGCCCTTGGCGGATCGGTGATGATCACGTCGGGATGGCCGTGGCGGGCGATGAAGTCGTCGGTGAGGATGTCCTTCATGTCGCCGGCAAAAAACTTCGTGTTCTCCAGTCCGTTGATGCGTGCGTTCTCCTTCGCGTCGACGATGGCCTCGGGCACATACTCGATGCCGATCACCTCACGCGCGCCCTTCGCCACAAAGTTGGCGATGGTGCCCGTGCCCGTATAGAGGTCATAGACCAGTTCCTCTCCCGTCAGGCAGGCAAAGCGCCGCGCCACCTCGTAGAGATGATACGCCTGCTCGGTGTTGGTCTGATAGAAACTCTTCGGTCCCACCTTGAATCGGAGGTCCTCCATCAGCTCGTAGATGAAGTCCGTGCCGTGGAAGTTGCGGAGCGGCAGGTCGCCGATGGTGTCGTTGCCCTTGGTGTTGTTGACATAGAGCAGCGAGCTGATTTGCGGAAATCGCTCGGTGATATGCTCCATGAGCGCCAGGGCCTTGCGTCCGTCCTCGGTCTCGAAGAGCTTGTCGTCGGCAGCCGCCGCCACGGGGTCGTAGTGGTCTCCTGCCCCACCCTCCGGGAAGATGCAAAACTGGATGACGAGCATCCATTCCCCCGTGTTGCTGTTGCGCACCATGAGGTTGCGGAGCAGTCCCGTGCGCTTGTGGGTGTCGAAGAACGACAAGTCGTGGGCCACGGCCCAGTCGAAGATATCGTTGCGCAGTTCGTTCTGCAGCGGGTCCATCAGCTGGCAGTCCGTGATCGGGTAGATCTTGTCAAAGGCCCCCGTGATATGGAATCCGATGGCCGGCTCTCCCAGTCCCACGCCCTCGGGCAACCGGGCCAGGTCCTCGGCCGTGTACCATCGCTTGTCGGAGCATCCAAACTCCAGTTTGTTGCGATAGGCGCGGGTCTGCTGCGACCCGAGGATGGGTGTGATCTGTGGCAACTGCACATGGCCGATGCGCGTCAGCTGGTCATAGACCTGCTGCTGCTTGGCCTCCAGCTGCTTCTCGTAGGGCAAGGTCTGCCATTTGCAGCCGCCACAGATGCCGAAGTGGGGACACATCGGCTCCGTCCGGACGTCACTCTTCTTGATAAATCGCTCGACGGTAGCCTCACAATAGCTGCGCCGCTTCTTGCGCACGCGCAGGTCCACGACGTCGCCCGGGACGACAAAGGGGACGAAGACCACCATCTCGCCCACATGGGCGACGCATTTACCCTCGGCGGCAACGGCCTCTATGGTGACGTTTTCCAACAAGGGTAGCGGCTTTCTTTTTCTGCTCATTCGAATTGGTAAATATTCTATTTTTACTGCAAAGGTACTTATTTTTAGGCAACAAGACGAAGGTGTCCGCATTTTTTTGCTACCTTTGCAGCATAATACAAGAAAATCGATTATGATTCTATTCCCTTGCTGCAAGATCAATCTGGGTCTGAACGTCGTCGGCAAGCGTCCTGACGGCTACCACGACATAGAGACCGTGTTCTATCCTGTCCCCCTCTGCGACGCGCTGGAGGTGACGGAGATGGACGCCCAGTTTCCCTCCCCCTACGACTGCGACCTCAAGGTGACGGGCAACGCCGTGGACTGCGACGAGCAGAAGAACCTCGTCGTCAAGGCCTACCACCTGCTGCGCCAGCACGCCCCCATCCCTCGCACGCACATACATCTATATAAGCGCATCCCCTCCCAGGCCGGCCTGGGAGGAGGTTCCGCCGACGCCGCCTACACCCTGCGCCTGCTCAACCAGCAGTTTGGAACCAATCTCTCCGACGCCGACCTGCGGCTGCTGGCCAAGCGCCTGGGCGCCGACTGCCCCTTCTTCATCGGCGACGCCCCTGCCTACGCCACCGGCATCGGCGACCAGCTCTCCCCGATCTCCCACAAGGCGCTCGCGGGCTATTGGCTGGCTATCGTGAAGCCCGACGTCAGCATCTCCACTGCCGAGGCATACGCGGGCGTGACGGTGGAAAAACCCGCCAAGAACTGTCGCGACATCGTCCTCCAGGACATCACCACCTGGCGCGCCGAGCTCACCAACAGTTTCGAGGCCTCCGTCTATGACCGCCACCCGCGGCTGCGCGCCATCAAGGACCAGCTCTACGACCTGGGCGCTGTCTATGCGCAGATGTCCGGCAGCGGCAGCGCCCATTTCGGTATCTTCCGCGACGAGCCCACCCGCCTGGCCGACAGCTTCCCCGCCGACTTCGTCTTCGCCTGCCGGCTCTGATTTAGGGTTAATTAGTATTAAATCTTCGTGGAAAGCAGGCTCAACAGATGGCCAGACGGCAAAAAAGCAGTACCTTTGCGCCCGATTATGCCGTTGTGGCTCGAATAAGTTCCACCGAAGCGTGGGCGCCAGGCGGTAAGAACCGTATTACATAAATTAAAGTAAATGTACGCGATTGTAGAAATCAACGGCCAGCAGTTCAAGGCTGAGGCTGGCAAGAAGCTCTTCATCAACCATTTGCGTGATGCAGAAGAGGGCCAGGCTGTTGAGTTTGACAAGGTTCTGCTCTTGGACAACGAGGGAACCGTGAAGGTAGGTGCACCGACCGTAGAGGGTGCAAAGGTAGTGGCAGAGGTCGTCAAGCCTCTCGTAAAGGGTGACAAGGTCATCGTCTTCAAGATGAAGCGCCGCAAGGATTTTCGCAAGAAGAACGGTCATCGTCAGCAGTACACCCAAGTAGAAATCAAATCAATCAACGCTTAAAGTAGGAGGACGAAAGAATGGCACATAAAAAAGGTGTAGGTAGTTCTAAGAACGGCCGCGAGTCTCACAGCAAGCGACTCGGCGTGAAGATCTGGGGTGGCCAGAAGATCAACGCTGGCAACATCATCGTGCGTCAGCGTGGCAACCGCCACTACCCCGGCGAGAATGTTGGTCAGGGCAAGGACGATACGCTCTATGCGCTCACAGACGGCATCGTCTATTTCAAGAAGGGTCGTTGCAACAAGAGCACAGTCCACGTTCTGTCTGAGGAGGCTTATGCCGCCAAGACTCAGGTGAACGCTGACGCCTAAACCAAACAATAATTCCTATTCCAAACAAACACAGAAAGCCTGTCTCCCCCACGGAGCGGGCTTTTTGCCTTTCTGCCCCTATCGTCCCGCAAAGTCGCCCCAAGTCGGCCCGATAGGATGAAATGTGAATAGTTTTCCATCGTTTTCTTTGCCCATTCATGATTTCTTCGTACATTTGCACTTAGAATGTCTCTTCGAGACCCATAGCAGAATATCAATTTAAGACAAGATACACTATGCTTACATTAAAGCTCATCAGTGAGGAAACTGAACGTGTGGTGAAAGGCTTGGAGAAGAAATGCTTCCCCAACGCCCGCGAGGCCGTGGAGAAGGTGCTGGAATACGACCGCCTGCGTCGTGAGACCCAGCAGCAGCTCGACGCCAACAAGCAGCGTCAGAATCAGCTCTCGCGCGAGATTGGCGGGCTGATGAAGTCTGGCAAGCGTGACGAGGCCAACCAGGTGAAGGAGCAGGTGGCCCAGCTCAAGGCTGCCGACAAGGCCCTGCAGGAAGTCATGCAGAAGGCCCAGGCCGACATGAACGAGGTGCTGCTCACCATCCCCAACATACCCACCGACGAGGTGCCCGAGGGCCGCGATGCCAGTAGCAACGTGGTGGTGAAGGAAGGCGGCGTGAAGCCCGATCTTCCCGAAGGCTCCCTTTGTCACTGGGACCTGCTGAAAAAGTTCAACCTCGTCGATTTCGACCTCGGCGTCAAGATCACCGGTGCGGGCTTCCCCGTCTATATCGGCAAGATGGCCCGCTTCCAGCGCGCGCTGGAGGCCTTCTTCCTCGACGAGGCCCGCAAGTCGGGCTATACCGAGGTGCAGCCGCCCCTCGTGGTCAATGAGGCCAGCGGACTGGGCACGGGCCAGCTCCCCGACAAGGAGGGCCAGATGTACCATGCCAACCTCGACAACCTCTACCTGATCCCCACCGCCGAGGTGCCGGTGACCAACCTCTTCCGCGACGAGATCATCGAGGAGAACGAGCTCCCCATCAAGTGCTGCGCCTACTCCGCCTGCTTCCGTCGCGAGGCCGGCAGCTATGGCAAGGACGTGCGCGGTCTCAACCGTCTCCACCAGTTTGACAAGGTCGAGATCGTCCGCATCGACACGCCGCAGCACGCAGAGGTCTCCTACCAGGAGATGCTCGACCACGTGGAGGGCCTGCTCGCCAAGCTGGAGCTTCCCTACCACATCCTCCGTCTCTGTGGCGGCGACATGAGCTTCACCTCCGCCATCTGCCACGACTTCGAAACCTGGAGCGCCGCCCAGCAGCGCTGGCTGGAAGTCAGTTCGGTGTCCAATTTCGGCAGCTACCAGGCCAACCGCCTCCACTGCCGCTTCCGCCATGCCGACACCAAGAAGATCGAGCTCTGCCACACGCTCAACGGCTCGGCCCTCGCCCTGCCGCGCATCGTGGCCACCATCATCGAGAACAACCAGACCCCGGAGGGCATCCGCGTGCCGAAGGTCCTCGTGCCCTACTGCGGCTTCGAGATGCTCGACGACAAGATGGACTAAGCGCCGCGCGGAGCGGGGGCGACCATCCACGAGGTGGCGCCCCTCCCCGCCGAGCTTCAAAATAGAAACAATCAATCCGAATCAATAACGTCAAAATCATTCGCAGATAAAGACTATATCTATTTATCATGAACAAGATTCTAACCAAGAAACAACTCTCCGACCACGCTTATAGCTTCGTCGTCGAGAATGGTCAAATTGCCCGCAGCAGCCGTCCTGGCAACTTCGTCACCGTGCGTGCCGACATCCACAGCGAGCGCATCCCCCTCGTCGTCGTCGATAGCGACAAGCAGAAGGGGACGCTGACGCTCGTGGTCCAGGAGGCCGGCCTCTCTTCCACCAAGTTCTGCCAGCTCTCCGAGGGCGATGAGATCCTCGACGTTGTCGGTCCGCTCGGCACCCCCTACGCCATTTCCAAGGTCGGCACGGTGGTCTGTGTCGGCGGCGGTGTGGGCACGGTCAGCGTGCTCCCCGTGGCCCGCGCCATGAAGGAGGCAGGCAACCGCGTCGTGAGCGTGGTGGCAGCCCAGACGAAGGACCGCCTGGTCGTCGTCGACGAGATGCGCCAGGCCAGCGACGAGCTCATCGTCGTCACCGACGACGGCAGCGAGGGTCAGAAGGGCCTCCCCGTCGATGCGCTGGGCGAGATCCTGGCCCGCGAGCAGGTCGATCGCATCGTGGTCGTCGGTCCCGGCGCCATGATGGAAGCCATCTGCCAGGTCGGCAAGGAGAAGTCCATCCCCGTCGATGTGGCCCTCAACGCCATCATCGTCGATGGCACGGGCATCTGCGGCAGCTGCCGCCTGACCATTGGCGGCAAGACCCGCTTCGTCTGCATCGACGGTCCGTTCTTCGACGGCACGCAGGTCGATTGGAAGGAGGTAGAGACGCGCGGCACCATCTACTCCAAGATGGAAAACGACGCGCTGGAGCAGATCGGCGTCCACCTCGACAAGGAGTCGCGCCTGGAGCAGACCGACAAGGAGCAGCCCACCATCAAGGAGCCGCTGGGCCACGGTGCCGAGAACGACTCCATCGAGGAGCTGACCGACCGTGGCGCCGCATGGCGCGACGAGTTGCGCAAGTCGATGAAGAACAAGGACCGCATGGCCCTCAAGCGCCACGCCATGCCGATGGTGGACATGCACACGCGCACCCACGACCGCATCCAGGAGGTGGCCCAGGGCTTCACGCTGGAGATGGCCATGGACGAGGCCCGTCGCTGCATCGACTGCGCCAAGCCCACCTGCCGCGAGGGTTGCCCCATCCACATGAACATCCCGGCCTTCATCAAGAACATCGAGCGCGGCGAGATCCTCGCTGCCGACCGCGTGCTCAAACAGTACTCCTCCTTCTCCGCCATCTGCGGCCGCGTCTGCCCGCAGGAGAAGCAGTGTGAGGGCCATTGTATCCACGTCAAGATGAAGGACGCCCCCGTCGCCATCGGCCCGCTGGAGCGCTTCGTCGCCGATTACGAGCGCCAGTCTGTCAAGAAGGTCACGTGGGACGTGGCTCCCGCCAACGGCATCAAGGTCGCCATCATCGGTTCCGGTCCCTCGGGCCTTGCCTTTGCGGGCGAGATGGCCAAGAAGGGCTTTGAGCCCCACGTCTTCGAGGCCCTCCATTTCCTCGGCGGCGTGCTCTACTACGGCATCCCGCAGTATCGTCTGCCGGACGAGATCGTGGACCATGAGCTCGACGTGCTCCGCTCCCTGGGCGTGAAGTTCCACACCAACTGCCTCGTGGGCAAGACCGTCACCATCGACGAGCTCCGCGAGCAGGGCTTCAAGGGCATCTACGTCGCCACAGGCGCAGGCAAGCCGAAGTTTATGAACATTCCCGGCGAGAACGCCATCCATATCCTCTCCGCCAACGAGTTCCTCTTCCGCGTCAACGTCATGGACGCCGACCAGCCCGACTCTGAGACGCCGCTCTATGTCGGCAAGAAGGTCATCGTGGTCGGTGGTGGCAACACCGCCATGGACTCCTGCCGCACGGCCAAGCGCCTCGGCGCCGACGTGACGGTGGTCTATCGCCGCACCTTCGACGAGATGCCGGCAGGCCGCGACGAGATCGAGCAGGCACAGGAGGAGGGCGTCAACTTCATGAACCTCCACAACCCGCAGCGCTACATCGTCGGCGACGACGGCAAGGTGAAGGGTGCCGTGCTCGACGTGATGAAGCTCGGCGAGCCCGACGACTCGGGTCGCCGCCGCCCTGTCAAGACGGGCGAGACCATCACCGTGGAGTGTGACGAGGTGCTCGTGGCTGTCGGTGTCGATCCCAACCCGCTCGTTCCCCAGTCCATCGAGGGTCTGAAGGAAGGCTGGGCCCACGCCATCGAGGTCAACGAGGACGGCCAGTCCAACATCTCCGACATCTACGCCGGTGGCGACATTGCCCGCGGCGCCGCTACGGTGGTGCTCGCCATGGGCGACGGACGCCGTGCCGCCAACAAGATGGCCGAGGAGCTGCTGGCTAAGTAGTCCCTACGCGCTACGACACGATACAAGGCTGATTGGCTTCCAAGGGCATACTCTAAACCACTTGGGAGCCAATTGGCTTTTTTCCCAACCATACACTCATACCACAATCCTAATCCCCCAACGCTATGACACCTGCCTATTTCCCAGCCTCCGAGCTGATCATCAATGGCGACGGTAGCATCTTCCACCTGCACCTACGCCCCGAACAGTTGGCCGACCGCGTAATCCTCGTGGGCGACCCCGGCCGCGTCCCCCTGGTAGCCCACCACTTCGACACCGTGGAGTGTGAGGTCCAGAGCCGCGAGTTCCACACCATCACGGGCACCTACAAGGGCAAGCGCATCACGGCCCTCTCCACGGGCATCGGCTGCGACAACATCGACATCGTGATGAACGAGCTCGACGCCTTGGCCAACATCGACTTCGCTACCCGCACGGAGCGCCCCGTGCACCGCACGCTGACCCTCGTCCGCGTGGGCACTTGTGGCGGACTGCAGCCCGAGACGCCGACCGGCACCTATATCGCCAGCGTCAAGAGCATCGGTTTCGACGGCTTGCTCAACTTCTATGCGGGCCGCGACGCCAGTTGCGACCTCGAACTGGAGGCCGAGTTCAAGCGCCAGGTGGCGTGGCGTCCCGTCATGGGCAATCCCTATGTGGCCACGGCCGACGCCGCGCTGATCGACCGCGTGGCACAGACCGACATGGTCAGGGGCATTACGGTGGCCTGCAACGGCTTCTTCGGTCCGCAGGGGCGCCGTCTGCGCCTCCCCCTGATGGACGAACAGCTTAACGAAAAGATTGAAGCCTTCGAATACAAAGGACTCAAGATCACCAACTTCGAGATGGAGTCGTCGGCCCTCGCCGGTCTCTCCCGCCTCATGGGCCACCAGGCCATGACCTGCTGCATGGTCATCGCCAACCGCCGATCCCACGAGGCCAATACGGGCTACAAAAACACCATCGACTCGCTCATCAAACTGGTGCTGGAGAGAATCTGATGACACACTACGCCAACGATACCATCTGCGCCCTGGCCACCCCCGTGGGGGGCGCCATCGCCGTCGTGAGAGTGAGCGGCAGCCAGAGCTATCCCGTCCTCGGCCGCCTGCTCCGTCAGGATCTCTCCGCCTGCGCGCCCGCCACGTTGCGCCACGCTTCCCTCTACAGTCCCGAGGGCGAGGAGATCGACGACGTCGTCGTCGCCTTCTACCGTGCGCCCCACTCCTACACGGGAGAGGACGCGATAGAGATCTCCTGCCACGGATCGGCCTACATCGTCCACCAAATCCTCGACGCGCTCACCAAGGCCGGATGCCGCCAGGCCGAACCAGGCGAATACACCCGCAGGGCCTACCTCAACGGCAAGATGGACCTGAGCCAGGCCGAGGCCGTGGCCGACCTGATCAGTTCCTCCAACCAGGCCTCCCACCGGCTGGCCCTCAGCCAACTCAAAGGCCACGTCCGCACGGCCCTGGAGACGCTGCGCGAAAGGCTGCTCCGGCTCACCTCGCTGCTCGAACTCGAACTGGACTTCTCCGACCACGACGACCTGGTCTTTGCCGACCGCAGCGAGCTCCTCTCCCTGGCCCGCAGCATCGAGGACCACGTGGCCGCGCTGGCCCGGACCTACCATATCGGCAAGGCCGTCAAGGAGGGCATTCCCGTGGCCATCGTCGGCAAGACCAATGTGGGCAAATCGACACTCCTCAACCACCTGGTCGGCGAGGACCGCGCCCTCGTGAGCGACGTCCACGGCACCACACGCGACAGCATCGAGGAGACCACCCTCATCGGGGGCCTCACCTTCCGCTTCGTTGATACGGCCGGACTGCGCCACACCGACGACGTCGTGGAGCAGATGGGCATCGAGCGCACGTGGCAGAAGCTGGACGAAGCCCTGCTCGTGCTCTGGGTGGTCGATCGCTGGCCGACGCAGGAGGAGACCGACGAGATGGTAGCCCACTGCCAGGGCAAGCACGTCCTGCTCGTCTTCAACAAGGCCGACCTCCACACGCCGCCCACCGACCCGCTCGTCGCCGATGGCGGTGACACGGGCGCTGCCCGGTCGCTTCCTCCCCACCCCATCTCCGCCAAGACGGGCCAAGGCCTCGACGCCCTGGAGGCAGCCATCCGCCAGGCGGTCGATATTCCCGAGATCCACGAGGCCGACGTCGTCATCACCTCCGCGCGCCAGTACGACCTGCTGACCGCTGCGTCCCAGGAGCTGCAGAGCGTCGTCGATGGCCTCCAGAGCGACCTGCCCTCCGACCTCGTGGCCGAAGACCTACGCATGGTCCTCGACACCCTCGGCGACGCCACGGGCGTAGAGCGCATCACGCCCCAGGCCACGCTCAACAACATCTTTTCCTCGTTCTGCATCGGAAAGTAAGTCGTGATAAACAACGATTAATATCGACAACAAATGATAGTTAAGGTGCTCAAAATGAGCACCTTTCTTTTTAGCCTTACTATTGGTTATAATCAATGGTAAGGCTTTTTTAGCACCTTTTTGTACCGCTCTTGTACCTCCACTTTTCAAAAGTAATAATTTGAGACTCCATTTTTGGCAAATGAGTGCAAGATTGCCGAGAGTTTTGGACAATGATGGACGATGATATAAGACTATTGAAAATAAACGGAGTAATGACAGACGACTTTTTCTACAATAAATTAAGTAAAAAAGTATAAAAAGCGTACAAATGACAGCAAGCAAAGAAAGAATTCTAAAAATTTGCGAGTATTGTGGGAAGAGCTTCTATGCATCAAAATCTACAACTCGTTATTGCTCCAAGCAATGCAACAGTTATGCCTATAAGGCAGCAAAACGTGAGGAGAAAGTAAAGATGGCTGAGACAATGAGCCACCGAAAAGCTTCCGAGAAATCCATGTCTGAAATCCTCGTGAAAGAATACCTCACTATTCAAGAGGTCGCTATACTTTTGGGACTAAGCAGACAGACCATATATAATATGGTGTATAGTGGTAAGTTGCGAGCATCCAAGATTACTTCTCGTTTATCTTTAATCAGAAAGCGAGATATAGATTATCTTGTTGATAGTTTGCCATACACCACAAAAAAAAGTGCTTCAAAAGAAGCAGTTCATGCAAACCGAGAGCTACCTGTTCCAGAATATTACTCTGCCAAGGAAATTGCAGAAGTCCACAACACTTACGAGACCGCCATCTATGAGATAGTCAAGAAAGTCAAGATTTCAAGAATATCCATACAAGGAAGAGTATATTGGAACAAGAAAGAGGTGGATGATTATTTTGCACACCTGTCTCCAGATCCAACCATCAGTGAATGGATGACTGTTATGGACATTCAACAGAAATATTGCATGACGAAAACAGCCGTATATAGTTTCGTTAGTCACAATGCTATTCCAAGAAAAATGGAAGGTAACAATGTTCTGTATTCCAAGCGTCATGTACAATTGGCAAAAGGTGAATCCGTAGAAGACCAACTTTATTATACAATACCGGAGGCCATGAAGTTGTATGGTTTAAGTCAGGACCAGATTTATAAGCGTATCAAGAAATACGCTATTGAAAAGGTGAAGATTGGCAAGTATATCAAGATTTCCAAGCGAGATTTAGAGAAAGCTATCGGCAAGCCTAAGGTTATTTAGCGGTTATCAAAAGGTTAAGTTGTACCCCATTACATAACTCTATTATTTTGCAATCGATTTCAAAGATCTCTTAATACGGGATCATATATGAAACATAAGTATCACATTATAAAAAGTAAACATCATGGTAAATACATGTACAAGAGTTTCTCTTCGCCAAAGAGCGATTAAAAACGACCGTATTTCTCTTTATTTGGATTTCTATCCACCAGTACGCAACCCTGAGACTATGCAAATGAGTCGCAGGGAATATTTAGGTATCTATATCTATGCTCATCCAAAGAATGAGATGGAACGTGAGTTTAATACAGATATGCTCAACAAAGCAGAGGCCATCCGTTGTATCAGAACCCAATCACTCATCAATGAAGAATTTGGTTTTTTGGACAAAACACGACAGAAAGCTGATTTTTTGGCATACTTTGAGAAGATGACACATAAGAAAGATGATAAGTGGACATGTGTCTACAAGCATTTCTTCAAATTTGTTCAAGGTCATTGTACATTTGGGGATGTGACAGTGGAACTTTGCAAAAAGTTCAGAGAGTATCTTCTTAATGCAAATCAGTTAAATCGAACAAAACAAAAGGTATCTCTCAACTCTGCAGCAGGTTACTACTCTACTTTCCGTGGTCTCTTAAAAATCGCCTATCGTGACAAGTGGCTGCGTGAGAACATCAATGACTATCTGGACAAGATTGAGCCACAAGATGTAAAGAAGGAGTTTCTTACCCTCGATGAAGTAAAGCAGTTGGCAGCTACTCCTTGCGATATACCTGTACTGAAGTCTGCCTCCCTCTTTGCTTGCCTCACAGGATTGCGAATTAGCGACATCTTAAAATTGCGTTGGGAAGACTTCGAGATAGCTCCCGACCAAGGCTATTGCTTGCGTATTCGTACCCAGAAGACTCAGACCGAGGCAACCTTGCCTATCAGCAACGAGGCATACGAACTATGTGGTGAACCAAGCACGGGTATCGTGTTCAAGGGATTGAAGCGCAGCATGATTAACCATCCCCTTAAAGCATGGTTGAAGAAGGCTGGAATCACCAAGCCATTTTCATTCCATTGCTTCCGGCACTCGTATGCAACAATCCAAATCGCCTTAGGCACAGATATTTACACGGTTTCGAAGATGCTTACCCATAAGAATGTAAGCACAACACAGATATATGCCGACCTCGTGAACGCAAAGAAAAGAGAGACAGCAAATAAGATTTCTCTTAAATAAATCCATTGCATTCATTTCATGGTGCCCGATATTGAAAAAAATGTTCAATATCGGGCTTTTTAGTTAAAGGCTCCTAAAAGTTTTACGTGAGTCACGCGTGACTCACGTGTCTGTTTCTGCAGTTTTTCCTATTTTTGCGCCACAAATAATTAATAATACGCAATATGAAACAGTTTAAAAAAGAATTTTTGACACAGCATTTATTGGTTTTGTGTGCAATGTCTATCATTGGTGCACTTGTTCGCAACGAAGCTATGCAATATGGTGTAGACACCTTTAGCTGCAACTTGACGTTCGTTATCTCAACTACCATACTGATGGTTGTTTATCTCCATGCATTAGATAGTATCGTACGATTGCTTGCCTCATGGTTTAAGCATATCTTTTGTAATACAGTAAACAATACAGAAAGAAAGCGTCTGTCTTCTATTGCCATCAATGAAACAAATACATATGACGAGGGGGAAGAGCTAAACCTGGAAGATGTAACTTTTGTCTATGCAGATGAAGCCTCTTCTTGTATTACAAGCTATGAACAGTTGAGACAGGAAGCATTGGAAGACAAAGCCAAAAAGGAAAAGGTCTTGTTAAACTCAGCTATCGATTATACCAGAAGAACTTTTGCTGCCTACATGAAAGAGGAGCATTTGAACCAACTTTGTGACAACATCACTATTTTCCAGTGTTGTGCCTCTACACACATGAGACATCATTCATTGATTGTTGACAAGGCTATTCGTACTATAGACTTAATGCATTATGCTTGGAATATAGGAAACCTTTTCAAGAAGAAAGGCATTGATACAGCAACCTTTATAAAACAAGTTTTTGCTGATGCGCTGGTTGATGTGGAAATATCCACTATTATAAGGAAATTAAGAATGGAAGGTACCTGCATTATAGAATTACTACCAAGCTTAGAGGTTCAAGGCGGAATCAAGACACATTATTGTTGCTGATAAGCATTGAGCAGTTATTCAGAGGTTATATCTCAGTGATATTTATCTCCATTACATAACTCATTTACTTTGTACCCGAATAATAAAAAATGAACAGATATGATAAATGAAAGTATCACCTTTGATAAGTTACCACAAGCGGTATCTTATTTAACAGAACAAGTTATCGAGTTGAAGCAAATGGTATCAGCACTTCAACCTACATCATCAGCAAATAACCATATATTGGTTGAGATTGATGAGGCTGCTATTATTATAATGAAGTCGAAGCCAACCATTTATCGATTGGTAAACCAAGGCATTCTGCCATCCTATAAAAAAGGTAAGAAGCTATACTTCTATAAGGATGAGCTGCTTGCATGGATTGAGAATGGTCGAAAAGCTACCAAGGAGCAGAACCATTCTGAAATGCTAAAAGCCATGCAAGGTGGAATGAAGCGCAAACCCAAGTCAATGTATAATTTTTAACTCTATGCCAAATGACAGCTTTAAATAACAATAAGGAAACTTCCATCAATCCAATGATTATCATGGATAAGGCTATTGATGTGGGTACTCGCCTATCAGGAAGCCAGTTTCCCGTAAGCATCTTTCCTGCCAAGATTCAGAGAATCATCAAGGAGGTACACGAATGCCACAGTTTTCCTACCGACTATATATCAGCTGCCATACTCACTGCATTGGCTGTTGGTATCGGCAATACGCACTTGGCACAGATGAAACAAGGTTGGCTTGAAAGTCCTATCTTATACATGGCTCTTATCGGAAGACCAGGAGCCAACAAGAGTCACCCACTTAGCTTCGCTATGAAGCCATTCCTCGATTACGACTATGAGCAAAACAAGTTGTTCGAGGAGCAATACAGTAAGTTTGAGGAAAAAATGTGCATGTCTCGCAAGGAACGCATTGAAAATGGAGAGGATGGATTCCCGCAAGAACCTGTACGCAAACGTTTCTTGGTCTCTGATGTCACACCAGAAGGCTTGAGCTATATTCATGCGCAGAACAAGAGGGGGTTATGCCTATGGACAGACGAGCTATCTGCATGGTTCAAGAACTTCAACCGCTATAATAATGGTTCAGAGGAACAGTTCTGGCTATCAGTCTTTAGCGCCAAGACAACCATATCAGACAGAAGAAGTTCCAAGAGTTCCATTTTCATTAAACGCCCCTATATCTCAGTAATCGGAACCATCCAAAAGAAGATACTTAGTGAGTTGGCGAAAGGCGAACGCTCCAGCAACGGCTTTATCGATCGCATTTTGTTCGTCATGCCTAACCTTCAGCAGAAAGCGAGATGGAGTGACCGAGAGTTGCCCGAGAATATAGAGCGAGATTGGCAAGCCATCATTCAACACCTTATTGATATGGAGTGTCCAATAAATGAGCAACAGGAAATCGAGCCTCATGTCTTATCATTCACTGAAGAAGCTAAGGCAAGGCTCTATGAATGGCAGCATCATTTCTCCGAGCAATGCGACAATGAAACAAATGATACCATTGTCAGCATCTATTGCAAGTTGGAGATATACATCATCCGTTTCTGTCTGATCATTCAATTGGCACGATGGACGTGTGGAGAATGTGAAAAGGAAGCCATCGACCTGCTGAGTGTAGAGCGAGCCATCCGATTGACAGAGTATTTCAAGAACTCTGCCATATCAGTGCAAAATATCCTCAACGAGAATATGCTCACCGCTCAACAACAAGCAATCGTCAACCATCTTCCTGCAACATTCACCACGGCCCAAGCTCATGATGTCGCCAAAGAGAACAACATGAAGTCAAGGACTTTGGAAAGATTTCTGAATGATAACATCGGAGTCCTATTTCGCAAAGAGAAGCATGGAGAATATTCAAAGATTAACTCGTGACGGTATTGTCGGTTTTGTCGCTTTTGACGGTTTTAATACCAAAAGCGACAAAACCGACAGAACCGCCACATAAAAAAAGAAATGAAATGAGTACACATAGATTCATATTAGAGCCATACAAAGGCATCGCTACCCGACATACATGTCCAGAATGTCATAAGAAACGTAGCTTCGCCCGATATATTGACACAGAAGGGAAGAATGAGTTTCCTCCTTACGTGGGTCGTTGCAACCATGAGCAAAGTTGTGGTTATCACTTCACTCCCAAGGATTTTTTTGAGAAGAATCCCGAGAAGAATGAGACATTTACAAAGGATGAGACTATTTCATATAAGAAGAGAGAAATGCCGAAGCCATTACCCACTTCTTATATAGACGAGAACATCATGCGAAGTTCTCTTAAATGTTATGAGGCAAACAACCTTTTCTTGTTTCTATCTTCTCAATTCGGTGAAACAGCTACTCTTTCTTTGATGGAGAAATATCATGTCGGAACTTCCAAACACTGGACTGGTGCCACGGTATTTTGGCAAGTTGACAATCAAGGCAAGGTGAGAACTGGTAAGGTAATGCTCTATTATCCCGAGACAGGTAAGCGAGTAAAAGAACCATACAACCATATTTCATGGGTACATTCGCTTATCCCCCACAAGGATTTCAATCTCTGTCAATGCTTCTTTGGTGAGCATCTTATCAATGTAGCCAAGACCAAGCCTATAGCATTGGTTGAAAGTGAGAAGACAGCCTTGATAGCCTCCTACTATCTTCCTCAATTCTTATGGATAGCAAGTGGTGGTAAGAATGGTTGCTTTAACACGAAGTCGTTATCTGTTCTGAAAAACAGAGATGTGGTCTTATTCCCTGATTTGGGAGCGACAACAGTTTGGCAAGACAAGCTGCCAATGATGCAAGTTCTCGGCATCCGTGCAACGCTTTTCGACTTTTTAGAGCATCAAGCCTGCGAAGAAGATAAAGCTAAAGGCTTGGACATTGCTGATTATTTGCTCAAAATCAAGCCTGCAGAAGCAAAACTTCAAGCCCTCATCAAACAGAATCCTGCCATTCGGAAGTTGATAGATGTCTTCAAACTCGAAATTGTTGACGAGCCTCAACCCCGTTTCCGCACTCCTAAAAGGCAACGTGGTTTCAGACTCTGAGATGATTTGAAAAATCGAGGTATCTGACGATAGCAAGTTATGTTTTGAGTTACTCAAAACCTTTCGAGTTACTCTCGAAAGCACTTGCCTATCGGTAGATACCTCTCCAAAGTCGAGTATTTGAATCAACCTATCGGTAAGTATTGATTTGCAAATATGATAATGACTTACTGACGTACTGATTCATTGTCGTATTGATATATACGACAGAAAGTATTGTATAATTAAATATATGTTTATATGTATATCATTCATTTGAACAAACGTTAGAACGTTCTATCCAGCCATTTTTTTACACACCTTATAGCTCTGATTTGTTCGCTTTCGCTAAACTTAGAATCGTCATTCGTTTCATTTCCTTCCAGAACAGCTTCATAAAGAACAAGAAAATAAAAATCGCAAGGGTTTACCATTCGTTCCATAATTAGTGGAACTATTTGTTTTCCCATTGATTTGAGAGGAATGAACTCAGGCAATTTTGCATATGAATATGTGCTTGCACTATATCGCGTCTTAGGATTATGGTCTATTGCAAAATTCCATTTATCCACTAAAACTGCAAAACGATTTCTTATGCTGTCTGGAACTTGTGAAGCCAATTCTTTTATTTTCTCTTTCTCTGTATTTGTTAGAAAGTCTCTCGTTGATAGGCTGTCTTGTTTGTTGTCAGCATTGGAATTCCAAATACTCTCTGGTTCATGTACAGTTTGCAATGGTACTTTAACAATAGAGTCAGAAGCCACTTTCTCATAGTCATTTGGTGAGTGATTGGTTTGCTCTACAAAGGTTTTAAATAGAAAATTTCTTCCCCAACCATTACCAAATATAACATCTAATGGTTCCCCTGTATCTTTCCATATTCTGACTCTTGCTGCAAATCCAAAATCAAATTTAACGGCAGTACTATCATATGTAAAAGTTACAGTATAGTACTTTCTTCCTATCTGTTTTTTTATTTCAGGAAAGCTGTCCCCATAATCCTCCTTTTGGAAAACTTGAACATCCGATACGTTAGCCTCTTTAAAAAATGGAACATACGCAGGACCAAAGGTCAAAGCCACGTTTCTTGCGCTATTTACAAGAGTACTATTGTCTAAGACCTCTGGTCGCTTGCATGAACTCAAGAATAGTGTACATAATACCGCTATTCCCCAAACTACAATCATTATAGATGTTTTATTTTTCATTGTTTGATTTGATACAATTAAAACTCTCTACTACTCATTCCCCTTTGCCATTTTTGACACCACTTTTATAAGAGTATAGTCATAGCTTGATCCATCTGCTGGTGGATTGGCATATATGGTCTTCGTAGCCAAAAGTTCGTACTCGTATCCTTTCTCGTATGTAAAGCCTTTAATTCCGTTGAACTCGCATGGCTCCCAAGTCTTTTCTCCCTTTTCTTTTATCAACATACATTCGTGTGGTGTACCCGTCATACCGGTACGTTCTCCTGTTGTGGCAGAAACATATAGAGTTACAGTCTTCTGCTTGTCTTTGGGTTCATCGTCATCATTTAAACAGTTTGCAAACATTGTAAATACTGTTAACAAAATGACGAGAATCCCGATTCTTGTTTTGATTTTTTTCATAATTTAAAATTTTTAATGTTTATATATGTGTGAAAATATAATTATAATTAACTGTTTGAATGCAATTTTTAATTTGCATTTCTCAGCTCCTCAATTACACTTTGACGCTGGAAGTAAGAATCCACATAAGTAGGATCCTCATGGCATCCGTTTAAACTAATCATGGCTGAAATAGCCACAATGACCATTGATATCTTTTTCATTGCTATTGTTTTTATTATATAACGGCGAGACTATATTATTATTGTTATGTTCAGAGTCTATCGTATAGTTTACGTTTGCATCGTAACCATAAGCTTTCTTGGTTGCCTCAAGTTCGTTGTCCGTCATGCGCTGATAAACCACCATGCCGTAGAATGGTTTCAGATTTCCATTCTCATCGGTTGCATCGCCCAGTTTCTGCAAGGTGTGCATTTGCAAATAATTTGACTCTGTTTTTGTGAGGAGTAAAACTTGCATATAGCGGTTTTGCATACTTTGACTTGCCGAACCGCGCATGATGAATCCTGACACAGCATCATAAAACCATTCTGTTTTGTTATAGAACTTACCATTGGTATCGCCATGGTGGAAACCTATCAGATGACCGTCTGACTCAAACCAATAATCCATATATCCACCGCCATAAACTGTCTTGCGGTAGTCTGTTTGTGAAAGTCTGCCGTTATCCTGCACTTTATACATGCCTATGACTTTCCATCCATAGCCCTTTACCTTATTTTCAATGTCAGCAGCACTTACGGGCTTTAATCCTTTAAACACACAGCATCCATCGTTGTTAATAATATAAGTCCTATAGAACTCATAGTCAATAACTGTAACTGGTCCGCTAGGTTCCTCAGTCATATCACAACCTGTAAAAGAAACGATGCTGAGCATCGCCATCATAAAAATCATTCTAATTTTCATACGCTTCTTGATATTAAAGGGTTATAACTATTCAATAAACGCAAAAGAAATCAAAAACTTGCATGAGATTTCAAGATTATTTTATTCCTTGTGTTATTTCATCAATACAGGCTTATTATCGAAGCCGTTCATCTTGTTTGTCACTATTGTCGTTCCAAATAACCTCTGGTTCATGTACAGTTTGCAATGGTACTTAAACAATAGAGTCAGAAGCCACTTTATCATAGTCATTTGGTGAGTGATTGGTTTGCTCTACAAAGGTTTTCTTCTTGGAGAGACAGGCATGACGGAGCTTACTTTGTTACACTCTTGAATGGTGGCAGTAGGCATTTCGTAACAGTGTCAAAGACGTTATACAAGATTCTAAGACAATTGGTTGCAAGCCAAAGTAATGCGATATGCGCTTGCGTATCTTGTCTGCTTTCAGATTATGTAAACCATGTTCACATTGCCCATTGTCTGCAACTCATTGACTGTGATACATGAAGTGGTGCGATAAAATTATCGAAAAAAGCAACTGTGGAATAATATTTTTTAAGATAATAGTTTGCTCTAATCCAATTTAAATCTGTATCTTTGCAACCAGATAAGCGTTCTGTAACACAAGAAACGGAAGAGGCTGAGAAACAATGCATTGCATTTGTTTCCAGAATCTTACAAAAAAAGGCTAAAAGGAACGGTACAACTTTATCGCTAACAGGCTGAGAATAAACATATTACATTTGTTGTTCATTTTCTCTGCACTTGTAAAAAGGGTAGTTGTACCGTTTAAAAGATAAAAGCTTAACTATCAGCAACATCCACATGTTGCATCGGGAAATGAACATGATTTCTTGCAAAAACAGATAGCATCACGCGTCTTTCATACTATATGCGCATCATAGGAAACCTACTTTGGTGGCTCTTCGGAGGTCTCGAAGCTGCCATCGGTTATTTCACGGGCAGTCTGGCTCTTGCTTGTACCATCATCGGCATTCCCTTTGCCCTACAGACCATCAAGCTTGGCCTGCTCTGCCTATGGCCTTTTGGTTCTACGGTGAGAGAAACGGATAGTCCTACAGGTTGCATACGCATCCCGCTGAATATAATCTGGCTGATCTGCGGAGGATTGTGGGCCTGCCTCCAGCATCTGCTCTTCGGTTTTCTCTTATGTATCACGATTATCGGCATTCCCTGGGGAAAACAGCATTTCAAGATGGCTGGCCTTTCGCTTGCGCCCTTCGGCAAGGATGTGGAGTTGGGGTTGTAGAATAATAAGAAAAAATAGCTTATGTCTGATACGAATATTCATACTGGCGTTTACGAGCAGATTATCAACCGCCTCTTCAAACTGAAATTGAACGAGGTGGACGCTGGGCGTTTCTATATAGGCAAGAAGCTGATTTCGAAGGATGATGCTGTCCATATTCTCAGCAAGTATCTCCAACACCTTATCGAGGTGGCGTTTGCGGGAACGCCCGACGACCAGGATGCCGAAAAATATACAGATTTTGTCAATTCTGTCATCAAGACATTAGGCCGTGAATTCAATGTGGATGACACGGAGCTCGACCTGATTGACGCTCAGAAAAGCATCCTGACGGCCGTTGTTGACCGCACAAACTGCGAATATCCCGACATAGAGCAACACCTCAAAGCCATCACTCCGACAACCAGCCTCAGCCGTAGCGCCTTGTTCTTCGGAGGCAAAGGACCTGCCGATATGGAGAGCGAGCTCAACCGCGAGATTCTCTGTGCCGACGAGATCTGCTGGGTGGTGTCGTTTATCAAGACCAGCGGACTCAATCTGCTCTGGAACAGCTTGCGAAAGTTCACGAGCGAGGGCAAGAAGCTGCGCATCATCACAACCACCTACACGGGTGCTACGGACTACGACGCCATGGTCCGGTTGGCCTCCTTGCCCAACACGGAGATTAAGATTTCGTATGACGGAACGCAAGACCGCCTGCATGCCAAATCCTATATTTTCCTTCGCAACTCAGGCTTCCACACGGCTTACATTGGTTCCAGCAACCTCTCGCTCTACGCTTTGAGGGATGGCAAGGAGTGGAACTTCAAGGCCACTCAGTTTGAGTTGCCCCAGGTGATCGACGAGGTGCGCCATTCGTTTGAGGCCTATTGGTGCGACGCTACCTTCGAGGACTTCATTCCCGGCGTTAGCAACGCACGGCTGAAGAAGGCTTTAGGAGCAGACTGGGAAACGCCCTTGCTCGATTTCTCGGCGCTCGACCTCATGCGCGCCAAGGACTATCAGCAGGAGATATTGGAAAGGCTGGATGTGGAGCGAAACGTGCACGGCCATTTCCGCAACCTTGTGGTGGCTGCCACGGGCACGGGAAAGACCGTCATTGCCGCCTTCGACTTCAAACGCTACCGTGAGGCCCATCCCGACTGCCGTTTTCTCTTCGTCGCCCATCGCCAGGAAATCCTTCGTCAGGCCATGCTCACCTTCCGCATCGTGCTCGAAGACCCCAACTTCGGCAGCCTGTGGGACGGCGACAACGAACCCTCCAGCTATCAGCACGTCTTTGCCAGCAAGGACACGTTGCGCAACCGCCTGGACCATCTGCAGCTCACCGAGGATTTCTACGACTATATGGTGGTCGATGAGGTCCATCACGTCGTGGCTCCCACCTACGTCAAGCTGATGACCCACTTCAAGCCTCGGATACTGCTGGGTCTTACGGCAACGCCTGAGCGTACAAACGAGCAGGAGGACATCACGGTTTTCTTCGACGGACACATCTCTGCCGAAATACGCCTTCCTGCTGCCTTGAACGCCGGGCTGCTTGCTCCGTTCCATTATTATGGCATCCCGGACAATGTGGACCTGACAGAAGTGAAATGGAGCGGACACGGCTACGACATCTCCGAACTGTCGCGAGTCTATACACAGAACGACTTCCGTACCGGGCTCATCCTCAAGAAGATGCAGGAGTACATCGGAAACGGCCAACTCAGCAAGGTTCGGGCGCTTTGCTTCTGCGTAAACAAGGAGCACGCACGATACATGAACGCCAAGTTCACGCTGGCCGGACTGCATACGGATGTGCTTACGAGCGACGACGACCACCACCATCGCACCCTCGTCAAGAAGCAGCTTCAGGCCGGAAAGATCAACTATCTCTTCGTCGTAGATCTTTTCAACGAGGGTGTGGACATTCCCGAGATCGACACCATCCTCTTCCTTCGTCCCACCGAGAGTGCCACGGTCTTCCTCCAGCAGTTTGGCCGAGGCCTCCGTCTGCACAAAGGCAAGGACCATCTCACCGTACTCGACTTTGTAGGCCATTCGCGTGCCGAGTTTAGCTACAAGGATCGCTTCGAGGCCCTCATAGGCCGACACTCGCGCAACATCAGGGAAGAGATAGAGGGAGGCTTCACCAATGCGCCCTTCGGTTGCAAGATCGTCCTGGAGGAAAAGGCCAAAGAGGAGATCCTTGCCAACATCGACGGCTATCTGCGCAGTCTCAACCGAAGCCGAATCATCAAGGAGATAGCCGCCTACCACCAAGTCTGCCACGGATCGTTCTCGCTCAAGGGCTTCCTGGCCTACAGCCACATTCCTTTCCACAAGATCTATGGCGCCCTGACGTGGGGCGAGATGTGCCAGAAGGCTGGCGTCCGAAGCGAGGTGTCGGTCCATGCGGAACAAATAAAGTTTGCCGTCAACAAGAAATGGCTCGCTACCGACTCGTTCTCCTACTTCACCCAACTGCTACAATTCGTGGCGAGCGGATTCCGTTGCGACACCCGCACTTTCTCCGAGCAGCAGAGGCGCAGTGCCGTGATGCTCTACTACGACCTGTACGACAAGGCAGGCCATTATGCCAGCATCGAGGAGATGTTCCGCGATTTAGCCTCCGATCCTCTATTCATACAGGAGTTGCATGAGGTGGTCGATTATCTGCGAGACAGATGTTCGGCGCCCGAGAAAGCGGACAATTCGGTCTATCGGGCATGGAACCCGCTTCGTCTGCATGGCGTCTATTCCAAGGCACAGATTCAAGCCGCGCTGGGCCTCTCCACCATAGAGCGCAAATCTCCGTCGCGCGAAGGCGTTGAGCGCTTGAAGGACATCAAGCTCGAGGCGATGTACGTGGACATTATCAAGAAACGCGAAGAGGGTTCGATGACAGCCTACAGGGACTATGCCCAAAACCGTGAGTTCTTCCATTGGGAGACGCAAAACCGAGTGCGCGAGGGCAGTCGCGAAGCCGAGGCTTATCGCAATGGCGAAAACAACATGCTTCTCTTCGTGCGTCAGCAAGTGGAACATCCCGACTACGGTTGCCGTATGGGTTTCACTTATCTCGGCCAGGTTACGATGAAGAGCATAGAGGGTTCCAAGCCAATGCAGATCGTATGGCACCTGAACACCCCCATGTCGGAAGCCACTTACGCTTTTGCAAGTCAGTACAAAGCGATTGGATAACTCTGATCGCAGCAGAAAGGAACTCAAGCCTCCCCCTCCATGATTCACATCTTAGAGGGGGAGCAATTAAGTAGCTTAAAATCCCATTTTCTAAGAAACCATTCTGTATTTCTGCTTGCTACACGGCTGCCATGCAGCTCGTCACGCCGAGGGCCGTGGCTATGGCCGTGAG
>ERZ1023974.142-NODE-142-length-29474-cov-25.751147_pt1 | contig 29474 bp, 24 predicted proteins | sample MGYA00380432_ERZ1023974 | MGnify/ENA primary metagenome ERZ1023974 (study PRJEB33179, sample SAMN07449058) | human gut metagenome | biome: Human-gut; feature: Human associated habitat; material: Faeces | host: Homo sapiens | place: India:Kasaragod | collected...
CAGTCGAAAGGCTGTGACGCAAAGCTATAGGGCCTGTAAAATGGCAGCCAGTTGCTTCTCATCACCTGAGGGTCTCCACAGCGGAGATTGGGTGTTGAGTGACCTTCATCTGAAGCATCAGGTGTCGATTGCCGAGTATACCAGCAATCGACACCTTTTTTCATGGGGCAACACAAAAGAGGTTCAACACCATGCGTAACGCTTCGATGAAAGTCCTGAAGAATCTGGTCTGCTGCGCCGCATTCATCTGCCTGATGTTTGTTCTGGCAATGCCCGCACACGCAGCTTCCAAGGCCGATGAGCTGCTGCAGCTCGTCAACGCAGAGCGTGCACAGGCTGGTGTGGCTCCTCTGAGCATGGGCAGCAGCGCACTGAATGCTGCCGCACAGGCCCGTGCAGAAGAACTTACCGTCAATTATTCCTACAACCGCCCCAATGGCAGCCGTGAGTTCACCATCCTGCCGGAGTACGGTGTGGACGATGTTTCCGTGGGCGAGAACTACTGGGCAGCTGCTGAGAATGCTTCGGACGTGGTCGCCGCCTGGAATCGCTACGATTTCTTCAAGGAGCGGATGCTGGACAAGGATGCCACCTCCGTTGGCGTTGGCTACTACGAGGGCGGCGAGTACGGCAATTACTGGGTGATGATCTTCACCTACGCCCGCGGCACCAGTGAGAACGGTTTCGCACAGGAAGTGCTGGCGCTGGTCAACGCTGAGCGCGCAAAGGAAAATCTGGCACCTCTGGCCATGGGCGATGCCAAGCTGCAGGCCGCCGCCGATGAGCGTGCAAAGGAAGTGGCAAAGGTCGCTTCCCACACCCGCCCCGATGGCACCAACTGCTTCACCGTGCTGAAGGAGTACGGCGTGTCTGATACCGCCACCGGCGAGAATGCCGCCTGGGGCGAGACCACGCCCGAAAAGGTCGTTGCAGACTGGATGGCTTCGGAAGGCCACCGTGTCAATATCATGGACCCCGCCGCCAAGTATATGTGCCTTGGCTACAACTACGATGCCAATTCTCAGTGGGGCCACAACTGGATCCAGATCTTCGCAAAGTAAGCGGATGACTTCCATTGAGCGTTGTACGATGAAATAAAACAGAGCAAAAAGAGATGCACCCCGCCTTCCTGAAACCGGTTCAGGGAGCTGGGTGCATCTCTTTTGTTTTTTTATTCTGCTGCCATCTCAGCCACATCCTCGGGGCTGAAATCGCCCAAGGGCAGGATGAGCCGGGCCAGCGTCTCCTGCGGCAGGGCGGCAAGCCGGGCACTCTCGTCCGCAATTTCGGCAGGGCAGAGGACGTGCACGCCGTCTGCACCGGTCTCTACCCGGGCGCGGTGGCCGGTGGCAATGTACTGGATGCCCAGTCGGTCAGCCGCCGCCAGCAGGGCGGGGAAGCGCAGGTCAGCCGGGGCAGCGGTCTCCTCGGCCAGCTGGCTGGCCAGTTCGCTGGCATTCAGGGTGATGCACTCGATGCCCAGAGCCTTGGCGGCTTCCTTGGCGGCATCCACAACGGGGTCATCGGTGCACAGACGCACCACAGCGCCCATCACCGCAAAGCCCTGCTGCTGTAAAATGCGGACAGCTGCTTTGCAGCCCGTGCCGCCGCACAGGCCCACCAGCACCTTGTCCTGCTGTTCATAGGTATCGAACCCGCTGCCGGGCAGAAATGTATCGCTCATCGTCCCTGTCTCCCTCCGTGTGCCTGACTTTGTGCCACGGCCAGCTGGTCGCAGCGCTCATTTTCCGGGTGGCCTGCATGGCCCTTGACCCAGACATAGGTGATCTTGTGCCGGGCTTCCTGCTCCAATGCCTGTTCCCACAGGTCGGGGTTCAGGGCAGGGGAGCCGTCGGACTTTTTCCAGCCCCGGCGCTTCCAGCCCCTGGCCCAGCCCTTTTCCAGCCCGTTGATGACGTACTGGCTGTCAGAGCACAGCCGCACCTCACAGGGCTCCTTGAGCTGGCGCAGGGCCTCGATAAAGGCAGTCAGCTCCATCCGGTTGTTGGTGGTGGAAGCATCGCCGCCGCTGAGCTCTTTTTCGTAGACCTTGCCGTTGAAGCGGTAGCGCAGCACTGCGCCCCAGCCGCCCGGGCCGGGGTTGCCGCTGCACGCGCCATCGGTGTAAACTTCGACTTGTTTCATCTGTTTCTCCCGGAACTTGAATTTTTGGATACTTCTATTTAGAGCTATTTTTCCGGTTCTGTCAAGAGGAAAACGTATCATCCCCGGCTTTTCCGGCAAAGCTTTGAATTGACAAAGTGGACAAGAAATACTATACTGTTTGTAACAAAATGCGTATAGGGGCGCACCGGTGCGGTGTGTCCGGCCGGAACGGGGCAGTGCCGCGGTCGCATCGAACAGATGGACTGACAGGGCAGAAATTACTCCGTTCCGGCCATCCCAGTGCCGAAAACGGGCATGGAAGCGAAAAATTCTATACGATGGTTTCGATGGGAGCGGCGGTGCGTTTGCTGCTCCTTCACAGCAGACAGGCCGCTCGCAAAGGGGTGTGCCTGCGTTTTGTAATTGATTTTGGAGGTACCGCATGGCACAGGTCAAAGAACAGAACCCGGCTCAGGCTCAGAACAATCCGAACAGAAACAGTGAATCCGGTGGGGAAAAGCGTACCCGCACCCGCCGCCCTTATTATAACCGGCGGCCCCGCCGTACTCAGCAGCCCAAGGAGGCCGCTGTGCCCATCCACATCTACCCGCTGGGCGGTCTGGGTGAAGTGGGCAAGAACATGACCGTGTATGAGTGCAACGGGGATATGATCATTGTGGACTGCGGCCTTGTGTTCCCGGACAGTGAGATGTACGGCGTGGACATGGTCATCCCCGACTTTACCTTTGTGGTGCAGAATAAGGACAAGATCAAGGGCCTGCTCATCACCCACGGCCACGAAGACCACATCGGCAGCATTCCTTACCTGCTGCAGAAGTTTGATCTGCCCATCTACGGCACCCGGCTGACCTGCGGCCTCATCCGGAACAAGCTGGAGGAGTTCGGCCTGGCAGGCAAGACCAAGTTCGTGGAGATCACCCCTAAGCAGAAGATCAAGCTGGGCTGCTTTACCGTGGAGCCCATCCATGTCAACCACTCCATCCCCGATTCCGTGGCCTTTGCCATTGACAGCCCTGCCGGAACGATCATCCAGACCGGCGACTTCAAGATCGATTACACCCCGCTGGCCTGCGGCGTGACCGACCTGACCACCCTTTCGGAGTATGGCCAGAAGGGTGTGCTGGCTCTGCTGAGCGATTCCACCAACGCCGAGCGCCCGGGCTTTACTGCCACGGAGCAGAAGGTGGCCGCCGGTGTCCGCAACCTGTTTGCCCGTGCCCGGAACAAGCGTATCATCATTGCGACCTTTGCGTCCAACATCTACCGCGTCCAACAGATCATCGACCTGGCCGTGGAGGATGGCCGCAAGGTGGCGTTCAGCGGCCGCAGCATGGTCAATAACACTGCCATGGCGCAGGAGCTGGGTTATATGCACATCCCCGAGGGCACCCTTATCAGTGTGGATGAGCTGAACCAGTACCCGCCGGAGCAGGTGGTGCTGATCACCACCGGCAGCCAGGGCGAGCCCCTGAGCGCCCTTTCCCGCATGGCCTCCTGCAGCCACCGCCAGGTGCGGGTGGGCCCCGGCGACTTCATCATCATCTCCGCCAACCCCATTCCCGGCAACGAGAAGAGCGTGACCAAGATCGTCAACGGTCTGCTCCTGCTGGGCGCGGAGGTCATCTACGAGAGCATGTATGATGTCCATGTTTCCGGCCACGCCTGCCAGGAGGAGCAGAAGCTGATGCTCACCCTGACCAGACCCAAGTATTTCCTGCCCGTGCACGGCGAGTACAAGCAGCTGAAAAAGCATGCCCTGACCGCCGCGTCTCTGGGCATTCCCACCAGCAACATCCTCATTGCCGAGAACGGCTCCAACGTTATCCTGAGCCGGGACGAGATCAAACTGGGCGAGCCTGTCACCGCCGGTGCTGTGATGGTGGACGGCCTGGGCGTAGGCGATGTGGGCAATGTGGTCCTGCGTGACCGCAAGCATCTCTCTGAGGACGGTCTGGTCATCATTGTGGCCACTGTGGACAGCAAGACCGGCAAGGTGCTGGCGGGGCCTGACCTTGTGAGCCGCGGCTTTGTCTATGTGCGCGAGAATGAGAGCCTGATGGACGGGGCCCAGAGCATTGTGGAAAACGCGCTGGATCGCTGCGTGGAAGAGCATGTGCGCGACTGGAACAGCGTCAAGACCCGGGTGCGTGAGGCGCTGAGCAGCTATATCTACCGCCGCACCAAGCGCAGCCCGATGATCCTCCCCATTTTGATGGAGGTATAAGCCGGAAGCCGCCCTGCCGGGGCAGGCAGACCAGGAGGCAGAAGATCCCATGAAACAAAAACCGAGATGGACGTTGGAAATGCTGATCGCCGCGCTGGCAGTGCTGTGTGCACTGCTGACGCTGGCGCTTCTGGTGCAGCGGCCCGCGGGCTGGCCTGCGCTGGCGGTGCTGGCGGTGCTGTGGGGCATCGGCATCTGCGTTTTCCGGTATCAGCTGCGGCGCTGGACCGCCAAGTGGGTGGCTGGGGGCAGCTTTGAAAATTCCAGGACCCAATACAGCCTGGAATCCCTCTCTCAGCCGGCAGCTCTGCTTTCTGGCGAGACGGTGCTGTGGTATAACAGCCGCTTCCGCACGGCGCTGCTGGGCGGCGAGGACCGGCTTGCAGGCAGGGCACAGAAGCTGCTGCCCGGCCTGGACACCGCACAGGCCCGCACCCCGGAGGGGCAGCAGCTCAATCTGGCCGATGGTGTGTGGAATGTGCACAGCAGTACCGTGCCGGGCGGCAGCGAGAGCATGACGCTGCTTGTGTTCAATGAGGAAACTGCCCTGCGCAGGATCGAAACGGAGTACAAGGCCAGCCGCCCGGGTTACATGGTGTTCCTGGTGGATGGCTACGACGATGTGTTCAGCGATATGCTGGACAGTGAGCGCGCCCGCCTGCTGGAAGGCATCAACCGGGTGCTGGAGGATATGATCGGCCGGGGCACAGGCTTTTTGCGCCGCGTTGCCAGCGGCCGCTATATCGCCGTGGTGGAAGAGCGCCATCTGGAGCAGTATGCCCAGCGCGGCTACGATGTGCTGGATAAGATCCGTGCCCTGGACCCCAGCGTGAACCTGTCCATCTCCATTGGCATCGGGCGCGGGGCCAAGACCCTGCGGGAAGCCCAGGATATGGCCGTGCAGGCGCTGGATATGGCGCAGGGCCGCGGCGGCGATCAGGCCGCTGAGATGACCCCGGACGGTTTTACCTTTTACGGCGGCGTGAGCCACGGCGTGGAAAAGCGCAGCAAGGTGCGCAGCCGCATCGTGGCCGATCAGCTGGTCAGGCTTGTCAAGGAGGCGGACCATGTGGTCATCATGGGCCACCGGATGAGCGATCTGGATGCCATCGGCGCTGCCGAGGGCGTGCTGCGCATCTGCAAGATCTGCGATGTTCCGGCGGTGATCGCCGTCAGGCGGGATGCCACGCTGGCGGGCAGCCTGATCGATGCCCTGTGCCGGGCCGGGCAGGCGGATGATTTCATCGACCCCAAGGGGGCTTTGCCCATTATCTCCAAGAAAACGCTCTGCGTGGTGGTGGATACATACCAGCTGGGCCTTGTGGAAAGTAAGGAGATCCTGGAAAGGTGCGGCAAGGTGGCTGTCATCGACCACCACCGCAAGGGCGTGGGCTTCATCGAGCATGCAGACCTTGTCTGCCACGAGCCCTACTCCTCCTCGGCCAGTGAGCTGGTCACGGAGCTTTTGCAGTATGTGGGCGACCGGGACGACAAGCCCAGCCGGGTGGAGGCCGAGGGCCTGCTCTCGGGCATTATGCTGGATACCCGGGACTTCACCCTGCACACCGGCGTGCGCACGTTTGAAGCTGCCGCCGCTCTGCGCCGTTACGGTGCGGAGACGGAGCGGGTGCGCCAGCTCTTTGATGTGACCATGGTGGAGTACAACGCCAAGGCAGACCTTGTGGAGGCTGCCCAGATGTACCGCAGCTGTGCCATTTCGGTGAGCGGCGAGGTTCCCCCCGAGGCCCGTGTGGCCATTGCGCAGGCTGCCAACGACCTGCTGACCATCCAGAATGTGGAGGCCAGCTTTGTGGCCGTGCAGGTGGGGAACGGTGTGAATATTTCCGCCCGCAGTCTGGGGGCGGTCAATGTTCAGGTCATCATGGAAAGTCTGGGCGGCGGCGGCCACCAGACCATGGCAGCGGCCCAGCTCAAGCATATCACCCCCGAGGCAGCCCGGGCACGCATCCAGACCGCCATCGACCAGTACCGTGAGAGCCAGAAGAAGCCGCTCTCCAAAAATGAACCTGAATCCAGAAAAAAGGAGAAGCAGGGATGAACCATTACGATTATCTCATCGTGGGCGCAGGCCTTTACGGTGCGGTGTTTGCCCAGCAAGCAAAAAAGGCGGGCAAAACATGCCTTGTGATTGATAAGCGCAGCCACGTTGCCGGGAATATCTACACCGAGGAAGTGGAGGGCATACAGGTCCACCGCTATGGGGCCCACATCTTCCACACCAGCAGCAAGGCAGTGTGGCAGTATGTGAACCAGTTCGCGGAATTCAACCGCTACACCAACAGCCCCGTTGCCAACTATCACGGCGAGATCTACAATCTGCCCTTCAATATGAACACCTTCAATAAGATGTGGGGTGTGGTGACCCCCGCCGAGGCCAAGGCAAAGATCGAGGAGCAGAAGCGGGAAGCGGGCATCACCGACCCGAAAAATCTTGAGGAGCAGGCCATCAGTCTGGTGGGCACGGACATTTACGAAAAGCTCATCAAGGGCTACACCGGCAAGCAGTGGGGCCGCCCCTGCACCGAACTGCCGGCTTTCATCATCAAACGCCTGCCGGTCCGCTTTACCTACGACAACAACTATTTCAACGCGCTGTATCAGGGCATCCCCGATGGCGGCTATACCGCCATGGTGGAAAAGATGCTGGAGGGCATCGAGGTGCGGCTGAATGTGGATTATCTGGCCGACCGGGAGAACCTGAACGCACTGGCCGACAAGGTGGTTTATACCGGCCCGGTGGATGCCTACTTCGGCTACCGTCTGGGTGCACTGCAATACCGCAGCGTCCGCTTTGAGACTGAGGTGCTGGATACCGACAACTATCAGGGCAACGCGGTGGTGAACTATACCGATGCCGAGACCCCGTACACCCGCATCATCGAGCATAAGCACTTTGAGTTTGGCACCCAGCCCAAAACGGTGATCAGCCGGGAGTACAGCACGGAGTGGCATCAGGGCGATGAGCCCTATTACCCTGTCAACGATGAAAAGAATGGCGCGCTTTACGCCAGATACAAAGCGCTGGCCGATGTCGAGCCGAACGTCATTTTCGGCGGCCGGTTGGGCGAGTACAAGTATTATGATATGGATAAGGTGATCGAAGCAGCATTGGATGCGGCGGGGAAAGAGCTGGCATAAAGCCAGCGTTCCGGCAGCGGCAAGCCCTCTCCGTCATCGCTTGTGCGATGCCACCTCTCCCGAAGGGAGAGGCAATGGCGGCCCAGCCTTCAGCTGTTGCTGACTCCGCAGATGCGTTGGCTCCCCCTTTGGGGGAGCTGGCACGGCGGAGCCGTGACTGAGAGGGTATCCTCTGTTGACGCAACGGTCTGAATGCTGTATACTAACCATAGAAATCCACCGGTTCCCCGGTGAGAAGTGAGGGATAACACTATGAAAGTGATTCTGAAGCAGGACGTAAAGGGCATTGGCAAGAAGGACGAGATCCATGAGGTCTCCGACGGCTACGCCCGCAACTTTCTGTTCCCGCGCAAGCTGGCCGCTGTGGCCGATGCTTCTGCGGTGAATATCGCACGCGGCAAGGAGGCCGCTGCGGATTTCCACGAGGCTGAAACTGTGGCCGCCGCACAGGCTGTGGCTGCAAAGATCGAGGGCAAGACCGTGACCATCAAGGCCAAGGGCGGCGCATCCGGCCGCCTGCACGGCAAGGTCACCGGCAAGGAAGTTGCCGAGGCTCTGGCCCAGCTGGCCGGTTCTCCCATTGATAAAAAGAAGATCGAGCTGGAGACCAAGGACATCAAGGATGCCGGTGTGTTCAACGCAAAGGTGCGCCTGTATGTCGGTGTCGTGGCTTCCTTCAAGATCATGGTGGAAGTAGAACAGGCCTGATTGAAACGCCATCTGCGCCCCCTGCCTTCAGGGGGCGTTTTTGGCGTTTTGGGAAGCTGGCCCAGTATGGAGGGGGATGAACCATGCCCAACGAACAACGACATTATTCCAATGAACTGAATCTGGAGAGTGTGGGCATCAATCTGCCCTACAATATGCAGGCCGAGCAGAGCGTGCTGGGCGCTGTACTGCTCAAGCCCGAGACATTGACCGATCTGGTGGAGATCATCCGGCCGGAAATGTTCTACACCCGGCAGAACGCCCAGATCTATTCTGAGATGCTGCGCCTGTTTACGGCGGACCAGACCATCGACTTTGTCACCCTGCTGGATGCCGTCATCTCCGATGGCGTGTTCCCCAGTGCGGACGAGGCAAAAGTCTACCTGACCGGTCTGGCCGAGACGGTGCCCAGCATCTCCAATGTGAAGGCCTATGCCCAGATCGTGCAGGAAAAGTATCTGGTGCGCCAGCTGATGGGCGTTGCCAAGGACATTCTGCAGGACGCGGGCGATGAGCCGGACGCTGACCTGCTGCTGGAAAACGCCGAGCAGCGCATCTACGAGATCCGCTCCGGGCGGGATTCCAGCGCGTTGACCCCGCTTTCCTCCAGCATGGTGGAGACGCTGACCAACCTGCAGAAGATCAGCGGCCCGGATGCTGACAAGTACAAGGGCATCCCCACCGGCTTCCGTCTGCTGGATACCGTCCTGACCGGCCTGGGCCGCGGCGACCTCATCATTCTGGCCGCCCGCCCCGGTATGGGCAAGACCAGTTTTGCGCTGAACATCGCCACCCGCGTTGCCATGCAGCAAAAGGTGCCGGTGGCCATTTTCAGCCTGGAAATGACCAAGGAGCAGCTGACCAACCGCATCCTTTCGGCGGAAGCGGGCATCGACAGCCAGGCTTTCCGCACCGGTGCCCTCCGCAGTGAGGACTGGGAGTATCTGGCACTGGCAACGGAAAAGCTCCACGATGCTCCCATTTATATGGACGACACCTCGGGCATCACCATTACCGAGATGAAGGCAAAGATCCGCCGGGTCAATCAGGACCCCACCCGCCCCAATGTGGGCCTGATCGTTATCGACTACCTGCAGCTGATGACCACCGGCCAGCGCAGCGAGAACCGTGTGCAGGAGATCAGCTCCATCACCCGAAACCTGAAGATCATGGCTAAGGAAATGAATGTGCCCATCATCGCGCTTTCCCAGCTGTCCCGTGCGGTGGAGAAGCAGGGCAACAACTCTTCTCACCGGCCCCAGCTGTCGGACCTGCGTGACTCCGGTTCCATCGAGCAGGATGCCGACTGCGTCCTCTTCCTTTACCGTGATTCCTACTACGCCAGCCAGAACCCCGATGGGGCAGAGGTGGATGCCGATACCGCGGAGTGCATCGTGGCAAAGAACCGCCACGGCGAGACCAGCACGGTGCCGCTGGGCTGGGATGGCGCACACACCCGCTTTATGGATGTGGACTTCAAACGCTGATGAACGACGAAACATCAAAATTGATTGCAAAAGTAGAACGCTTTGCCCGGCAGGAGCAGCTGTTTGCGCCTGCGGAGCCGGGCCGGGCTCTGCACCTGTGCGCCGCCGTTTCGGGTGGGGCCGACAGCATGGCGCTGCTGCGGGTGCTGCTGGAGCTGCGGGAAACCTTTGGGTATACCCTTACGGCCTGCCATGTCAACCATGGCCTGCGGGGTGAGGCTGCAGACCGGGACGAAGCTTTTGTCCGGGCAGAGTGTGCCCGGCTGGGGGTGCCGCTGACAGTTTTCCACCCGGCAGATGTGGGAATGACTGTGCCGTCCCATGCCGGGGAGGACTGGGCCCGCAAACTCCGCTATGCCTGCTTTGCCCAACTGCTGGCAGGCGGGATAGACTGCATTGCAACGGCCCATACTGCTACTGACCAGGCCGAGACCCTGCTGTTCCGGCTGGCCCGGGGCACCGGGCTGCACGGGGCAGGGGGCATCCGGCCCGGGCGGCCCGGCTACTGCCGCCCGTTGCTGGGCCTGACCCGGGCCGAGACCGAAGCGCTCTGCGCCGCCTTCGGGCAGGCGTGGGTGACGGACGAGACGAACGATTCTGATGCTTACGCCCGCAACCGCCTGCGCCATGGGGCCGTTCCGGTCCTGCGCAGCGTCAACGCTGCGGCAGAGGAAAATCTGGCCCGCTTTTGTGAAAAGGCGGCCCGCGCGGACGCCTACTTTGCCCGGCAGGCAGAACAGCTGCTTTCTATCGCACGTCTGGATGCAGCCCAGACTGCCCGCAAGGCCCCGAAAGCCAAGGCAGCATGGCGGCTGGAGCCGCTGCAGGGCGCTGATCCGCTCATTCTGGAAGCAGCGCTCCACAGCCTTGTTGCCCCGGTGCGGGATGCCGAGGAAAAGTACATCCGCCTGCTGGCAGAGCTGGTGGAGCAGGGGAGCGGGGCGGTGCAATTGACCGATATAGTCCGCTTCTGCGCAGGCAGCGGGATGCTCTGGCAGGAAGAGGGCCGGCCGGAAGCGGCTGCGGCCCCGGCGTTTTCGCTGCCGTTTGCCCCTGCCGATGGGGCAGAATTTTCCTTGCCCGGGGGCCAAACCCTGAAAACACGGCTTTTTGTAAGCGGTTTTCGAGAAAAAACACAGGGTGTTCATAAAAAAGACTTAAAAAATCGGGCGGATTATGCTAGAATAACCTTGTTATATTCTGCCCTTACGCTGCGCACCCGTCAACCGGGAGACCGGTTCCGGCCTGCGGGGCGGGGGCTGAGCAAGCCCCTGCGCAAATGGATGAATGAGGCAGGCATTCCTGCCGGAATACGAGAGGGCCTGCCGCTGCTGGCGGCGGGCAGTGAGATCCTGTGGGTCTGTGGGGAGGGCTTTGCCGAGGGACTGGCCCCGGACGAGGAGACTGTACAGATCTTGCAGTTGGAATTGGAAAATGGAGGAACAACCCATGAGCATGAATGACGATATCAAGAACATCCTGGTCAGTGAGGAAGCACTGAAAGCCAAGGTTGCCGAACTGGGTGCACAGATCAGCAGGGATTACGAGGGCAGAAACCTTGTCCTCGTCTCCATCCTCAAGGGCTCGGTGGTCTTTATGGCCGACCTGATGCGGGCCGTGACCATCCCCTGCAGCATTGATTTTATGGTCGTGTCCAGCTACGGCGGCAGCAATACCACCACCAGCGGTCTGGTCAAGATCATCAAGGATCTGGACGGCGACCTTTCCGGCAAGGACGTGCTGATCGTGGAGGACATTCTGGATACCGGTGTCACCCTTTCCAAGCTGGTGCCCATGCTCAAGATGCGCAACCCGAATTCCGTGAAGATCTGCACCATTCTGGACAAGCCCAGCCGCCGCAAGGCCGACATCCAGCCCGATTACGAGGGCTTCCAGGTGCCGGACGAGTTTGTGGTGGGCTATGGTCTGGACTACGATGAGAAATACCGCAACCTGCCCTATGTGGGTGTGCTGAAACCGGAAATCTACGCATAACAAAAACGAATTAGAACTGGAGTTGATCCCTTTTGCAACCGAAACGACCTCGCTTTAATCCCCTGATCCTGGCGCTGGCACTGGCCGGTGTTCTGATGATCTGGTCGGTGCTGGGCACCAGCGACAGCAGTACCGGCGGCTCCACCATGAGCTACTCGACTGTGGTGCACTACTTTGAGAACAATCAGGTCACAGCCTTTACGCTGGACCGCAACACCAGCATCATCACCCTGACGCTGAAGGAGGGCAAGCAGGAGCTGCCCGAAACCACAGGTGCCACCGCTGCCACACAGGCCTCCGGCGGTCTGCTGAGCAACATGTTCTCCTCCTCCACCTCTTCCGTGGGGGCGACCAGAAACGATGACGGCACGGTGACGGTGCGCTACAAGCTGCCCTACGCCTATGTGTTCATCGAGAACGTCCAGCAGTATATCGATTCCTACGACGCAGCCAACCCGACCGCGCCCATGGAGTACGATTACACCACTTTGAAGGAGTCCATCCCCTGGATGGAGATCCTGTTCTACCTGGGAATGCTGGGCTGCACCGGCTTCCTGCTCTTCTCCATGATGCGCGGCGGCGCTGGCGGCGGCGGTATTATGAACGTGGGCAAGGCCAAGGTGAAGGACGAGCACGAGAACAAAAAGACCGCGACCTTTGCCGACGTTGCCGGCGAGGACGAGGAAAAGGAAGAGCTGAAGGAGGTCGTGGAGTTCCTCAAGAGCCCCGACAAGTTCAACACGCTGGGTGCCCGCATCCCCCACGGCGTTCTGCTGGTGGGCCCTCCGGGTACCGGTAAGACCCTGCTGGCCCGTGCCTGCGCCGGTGAGGCAGGGGTGCCCTTCTACTCCATTTCCGGCTCCGACTTCGTGGAAATGTATGTCGGTGTCGGCGCGTCCCGTGTGCGTGACCTGTTTGATAAGGCCAAAAAGACCATGCCCTGCATCATCTTCATCGATGAGATCGATGCCGTGGGCCGTCAGCGCGGCGCAGGTCTGGGCGGCGGCCACGACGAGCGGGAGCAGACCCTGAACCAGCTGCTGGTCGAGATGGACGGCTTTGAGGCCAACGATGGTGTCATCGTGATGGCAGCCACCAACCGTGCCGACATTCTGGATAAGGCACTGCTCCGTCCGGGCCGCTTTGACCGTCAGGTCTATGTGGGCCTGCCCGATGTCAAGGGCCGCGAGGAGATCCTCAAGGTCCACACCAAGAACAAACCTCTGGCTCCCGATGTCTCCCTTAGGGTCATCGCACAGCGCACCGCAGGCTTTGCGGGTGCTGACCTGGAGAACCTGGTCAATGAGGCCGCTCTGCTGGCTGCCCGCCGCAGCCGCAAGGCCATCACCATGGAGGACATCGAGGAAGCTTCCATGAAGGTCATGGCAGGCCCTGAGAAGAAGAGCCGCGTTGTGACTGCCGAGGAAAAGAAGCTGACCGCCTACCATGAGGCGGGCCACGCCGTGGCAGGCTTCTATTGCAAGCACCATCCCCGTGTGCACGAGATCACCATCATTCCCCGCGGCCAGGCTGGCGGCTACACCATGTATCTGCCTGAAAAGGATCGCAGCTATGTGACCAAGGGTGAGATGTTCGAGGATATCGTTTCCAGCCTGGGCGGCCGTGTGGCCGAGCAGCTGATCCTGGAGGATATCTCCACCGGTGCCTCCAACGACCTGCAGCAGGCAACCAACATTGCCCGCCAGATGATCACCAAGTACGGCTTCTCCGAGCGCCTGGGCCCTGTGGTCTACGGCACCTCGCAGGAGGAGACCTTCCTGGGCCGTGATTTCACCCAGGGCAAGGGCTACAGCGAGAGCACCGCTGCCGAGATCGACGGCGAGATGCGGGATATCATCGATGAGGCTTACGAGACCTGCCGCCGCACCCTGACGGAGCACATCGACCAGCTCCATGCGCTGGCACAGGCTCTGATGGAACGCGAAAAGCTCAACGAGAAGGAGTTCAACACCGTGATGGCCGGCGGCAAGCTGCCCCCGCGTGACGGCGACGAGCCTGCACAGGAACCCGCCGCACCGGCGGCTCCTGTGGAGACCGCAGAGCCTGCCGAGAGCGCAGAGCCCGCTGAACAGGCGGAGCAGGCCGTGCTGGGCGAGGAAATGCCCGACCCGGCGCAGGATGCCCCGCAGGAAAACGAATGATCGAAGGGAGCGAGTGTCGTGGAGGAAAATTTTAACCCGGTCGCACGCACCCGGGCCAACTATTATACCCCGGGCAGCCCGGTGCAGTTCGTCTGTGTGGAACTGCTCAAGGGCGAACTCAGCGGCGAGAACGCAGTCTGCCTGACCTTCAAGAACATCTCCAAGGTCACCCTGACTGCACTGGAGATCCACTTCAAGTGCAAGGGTGTGGACGGCATCATCCTGTGTGAGGATGCCTTTGAATACCGCGAGATCGAGGTCAAGCCCGGTGAGAGCTTTGGCATGGACGATGCCGTGTTCGTGACCCAGAAGGCCATCACCAGCGTGGATGTGGTCCTGAAGAACGTGTACAGCGGCAAAAAGGTCGTGCATCTGGATGCCATCAAGCGCGTCCGTCTGCCGGCCCCGCGCCGCCTGAGTCCGGAGCTGGAAAAGGCACTGGAAAGCCGGATGAACCGCACCGGCCTCAAGTATATGCCGCAGGTGTTCGAGAATGGCTGGTACTGTGCCTGCGGTTCCTTCCACCCGAAGGAAGAGGACACGGTCTACTGCACCGAGTGCGGCTGTGACCGCATCCTGCTGCAGAACGCCCTGAACACCCTGCTGCAGCCCGGCCAGAAGGCCGCCCCTGCAGAGCAGGCCCCGGCGGCGGAGGCCACCCGCGTGGTGAGCGCCGCTCCGCAGGAAGAGCCGACCCGCATCGTGGCCAGCGCGCCGGTGCAGGCAGAGCCCACCCGGGTCATCCCGACGGCCGGCCCGGCAGAGCCTGTCGGCGCTCCGACCAGCTTTGCACCGCCGGTGGAACACACCCCTGTTCCGGAAGCAGAGCCTACCCGGGTGCTGGATGCCGCCACCCGCGCGGCGTTCCCCGGCAGCGGTGCAGCGGCTGTGGATGACGAGGGCACCCGTGTGATGCCTGCTGCTGCCCGCCGTGCCGCCCCGGCCCGCCAGCCGGAACCCGAGGTGGAGCAGTACGATGAGGAGGACGATGCGGAAGAGAGCCGCGACGGCATTGCCGAGACCCTCGTTCGCTGGGTCCCGCCCATCACCGCCATCGTCTGCGCAGGCATTGCGCTGTGGGGCTTCGTCTATTATCAGTTTATGATGTAAATGAATGACGGAGGAGGCTGCGCTTCCTCCGTTTTTTGGTTGTACGAAGGAGAAACGTTATGCCCGACGAAGCACTGCAAACCGCTTTTGAGATCAAAACTACCTGCGATGAGATCAGCCGCAAGCTGCTGCGCTGGCACTGGGAGAACAAGCCCGGGGAGCACAGCCTGGGAGCCCTGCTGGATCATATCCGCACCCGCCAGCAGGAGAGCCCCGAATATTATGACCGTCTGCCCGATCTGGCGGGCCGAAACAGCTGGCAGCAGCTGGATACCACCCTGTGTATGCGGGTGCTGCTGGACCCTGAAAAGGATGCTGCCCGCCCGCTGGATCTGCTGGGCAATACGGAGCACCCCGCTGCTGCCCGCCGGGCCTGCAACGCGGTGCGCACCGCCCGCAATGAAGCGGCCCATGCTTCTGACCGCACGGCGGCTGCACAGGCGGCGATCCTCTTCAACGAGGCCGTGGAAGCACTGGAAGAAGGCTATGCAGGCGCACCCCTGCGCACCAGTGAGCTGGGCCAGTATTACCGGCTGGCTGAGGATTATCTGGGCCGCTGCGGGGCCAAAAAGCCCATTGCGTCGGCAGCCCCGGAAGAGAAAGCCCCTCGCGCGGCAAAGTCCGGCCAGAGCACTGCGGGCAGGAAGAAAGAGGGGACTTCCGGCAGTGCTTCCCGCCGCAGCAGCGCAAAGCAGAACACGAGCGGCCGCAGCTCCGGCGGCAGATCCCAGAACCGGAAGCAGGGCGGCAGCCGGAACAGCCGTGCCCGGGCCAGACAGAAGCAGAAACAGGCCAACCGCACCGTTCTGCTGGTGCTGCTGGCGATCCTGGCTGTGGGTCTGCTGATTCGCGGCTTTACCATGAACTGGCAGTGAAAGAGTGAGGAAACTATGAAGCAAAAACTGATTTTTCTGGATATTGACGGTACTTTGCTGCCTCCCGGTGAGATGACCGTTCCGGCCAGTGCCGTGGAGGCCATCCGGCAGGCCCGGGCCAACGGCCACAAGGTGTTTCTGTGCACCGGCCGTAACCTGCGCATGACGAAACCGCTGCTTGCCTACGGTTTCGATGGCTTTGTCTGCTCTGCAGGCGGCTATGTAGGCTGTGATGGGAAAATTCTCGTGGATCTTCCCATGGAGCCTGCGCAGGTCGAGGGCCTGCGGGAGGTGCTGGGGCGTGCCGGTGCCGAGTGCACACTGGAAGCCCGGGACGATACTTACGGCGGCATCAGGATGATCGAGCGGTTCGCCCATTTGTTCCCCCGCAAGCCGGGGCAGCTGAACAGCGAGGCCGAGCGCTGGCGCAAAACGATGGAGTATGGCATGACCATCCGGCCCATTGAGGAATACCACGGAGAGCCGGTTTACAAGGTGGTGTTCATCGCCCCCAACGAGGCCTGCCTTGCCGAGGCAAAGCAGTTGTATGAGGATCAGTTCATCTTCTGCGAGTCCCGGCTGGGGGATACCCCGTCAGCCATCGTCAACGGAGAGCTCATCAACCGCAAGTTTAACAAGGGCACTGGCATCAAGGCCATCTGTGATGATCTGGGGTGTTCGCTGGCCGATACCATCGGCTTTGGCGACAGCGACAACGACCTGCAGATGACCGATGTGGTAGGCATCAGCGTCTGCATGGCCAATGGCTCTGACAACCTGAAAAAGCTCTGCGACCGCATCTGCCCGGCTGTGACGGAGGACGGCGTGGCAAGGGAGCTCAAAACTCTGGGCCTGATCTGAGAGCAGCCTTCCACAAAAGAAGAGATGATAACAAAAAATTCCCGCTCCATCGAGCGGGAATTTTTGTTAGAGAGGGTTATTTCTGATGGACCGCCTTGTGATATACCGCATAGGCGATCACGGCAGAGAGGGCCTCTGTGATCCAGAAGGCGTGCCAGACACCGGTAGGGCCCATGCGGCCGCACAGCACCCATGCAATGGGCATGATGAAGATGATATAGCGGCAGAGGGAGATGACCAGCGAGGGCACGCCCTTGCCCAGACCCTCCAGCGCGCCGGAGGAGGTGGTAGACACTGCCGAGACAATGAACCCCAGGCAGATGACCCGCAGGGCGGTCTGGCCGATGGCGATGGTCTCGGGGTTAGAGGTGAACAGACCCATCAGCGGGCCTGCAATGGTCAGGCAGAGCAGGGTGCCAATGGCCATGATCCCGGCGCTCAGGCCCAGTGTCAGGTTGTAGAGCCTGGACACACGGCCATGCTCCCGGGCACCGTAGTTGTAACCCACCAGCGGGCGCATCCCCTGCACGATGCCGTTGGCCGGCAGGTAAAGGAAGGTCTGGAGTTTGTAGTAGATGCCCAGCACCGTCACATAGCTCTGGGAGTAGACCGCCAGCAGGCCGTTCAGGAAGGTGACCAGCAGGCTGGGCAGGGCCAGATTCAGGATGGCCGGTACGCCGATGGCATAGAGCTTGCCGTCAAGGGCGGCATCGAACCGCAGGCAGCGGCGGGAGAAGCGGACGGCGACTTCGGTGGTGCAGTAGACATAGAGGTAGACCACAAGGGAAACGGCCTGCCCGATGCCGGTTGCAAGGGCCGCACCGGCAATGCCCAGGGCGGGCACCGGCCCAAGGCCGAAGATGAGGACAGGGTCGAGGGCGATGTTGGTCACGCAGCCGGTGATCAGCGCCACCATGGCAACGTTCATCCGGCCCACGGACTGGAAGATCTTTTCAAAGGCGAGGTCTGCCATGTTGACCAGCGAGAACAGGAACACGATGGTGGAGTAGGTCACACCCATGTTCACCAGAGTGGGATCGGTAGTGAAGCGGCGCAGGAAGCCGGGCATGATGGCAATGCAGAGGACCATGCCCAGCACGCCGTGCAGCAGGGAGAACATCATGCCGTGGGTGGCGGCCCGGTTGGCGTTTTCGTGGTCGCCTGCGCCGAGGTAGAGCGCGATCTGGGCATTGATGCCGATGCCGAAGCCGATGGCCACTGCATTGACAAAGTTCTGGATGGGAAACACCAGCGAAAGCGCCGTCATGGCCTGCTCGCTGATCTGGGCCACAAAGAGGCTGTCCACGATGTTGTACAGGCTGTTCACCAGCATCGAGATGACGTTGGGCAGGGCCATGGAGAGCAGCAGCGGGAATACCGGTCTGGTTTTCATAAAAGTATCGTTCATTTTCATTGCTCCTGAGGGTCAGATTTGGGTTTGAAGGCAAAGCAAAAGCCACACAATGGCTTTTGTACCATTGTGTGGCGAAAAGTTGCAGAATGCTGTAAAAATCCACACGATATTTTATTGGTTCAAAGATACCACATCACAGGGATACTTGTCAAGGACTTTTTAAAATAAAAGTATGACTTTTTACAGCGGACCCTTGCCCTTGACATGGGGCGCGGCGGCGGTAAAATAAGAACAGAACGCACAAAAGGAGGATCTGCCATGAAATGGATGATCGCGTCAGACCTGCACGGGTCGGCTTACTACTGCCGCAAAATGCTGGAGGCCTTTGAGCGGGAGGGAGCCGACCGGCTGTTCCTGTTGGGCGACCTGCTCTACCACGGCCCCCGCAACGACCTGCCCCGAGAGTACGCCCCCAAGGAGGTCATCCCCCTGCTGAACGGGAAAAAGGAGAAGCTGCTCTGCGTGCGGGGCAACTGTGATGCCGAGGTGGACCAGATGGTGCTGGAATTCCCCGTGCTGGCCGATTATGCGGTGCTTCCGGTGGGGCAGCGGCTCATTTATGCGACCCACGGGCATATCTATCATGTGAAAAATCTGCCGCCGCTGGCCCCGGGAGATGTGCTGCTGCATGGGCACACCCATGTTCCGGCCTGGACAGAGTTCGGGCAGGGAAATCTTTACCTGAACCCGGGTTCTGTGAGCATCCCCAAGGAGAACAGCCCCCACAGCTACATGACCCTGGAAGGAAACACGATGCAATGGAAAGAGCTGGAAAGCAGCGCTGTTTTCCATGAACTGACCCTTTGATAAAGTCCCCCGGCCGGTTTTGCGGGCAGCTTGAAATTTGCCCACCGGTATGGTATGATAAAACTGAAAACAAATCGGCAAAGTTCCGCAGAGCAGTACTGTGCGGGGCAGGAGCCTTTTTGTTTCTGCAATGAGTTAGCTGAAACTAACAAAATGACGAAAACAGCGGGCTGGACTTGTGCAGTTTGACAGGGGTGCCCGCAGATACAGTATGGAGGGAACAACAATGGTAGAAACGATCCTGAGGGTCGATGGTATGATGTGCGGTATGTGCGAGAGCCACATCAATGATGTGGTGCGCAAGACCGCCCGGGTGAACAAGGTGACTTCTTCCCACATCAAGGGCGAGACGGTCATCGTCTCGGAGCAGCCGGTGGATGTGGAGGCGCTGAAGGCTGCCATTGCCGAAACGGGCTACACCGTGACCGGCATGCAGACCCGGCCCTATGAGAAAAAGGGCTTCTTCTCGTTCCTGAAAAAGTAACAGCCCGGTGTTTCTGGCCGGGCTGATCATGCAAAACAGGAGGTATCTCGTTATGAGGATCTTGGTGTACGGCGCAGGCGTTCAGGGCTGTCAGCTGGCCCACAGTCTGGCACAGAACAAGAAAAATGTGGTCACCCTGCTGGCCCGGGGCGAGTGGAAGGAGGTCATTGACCAGAAGGGCCTGACCATCCGCCACATGCTCCAGCGGAAAACAACGGTGGATCGGATGCAGACGACAGATGTGCTGGCCCCCGAGGATGTGTATGACCTTGTGTTTGTCACGGTGCAGGCCGGGCAGCTGGCCGATGTGCTGCCCATCCTCAAGGTAAATCGGAGCCAGTACTTCATCTTTGTGGGCAATGATCCCTATGCGCAGGAGATGCTGCAGGCCATGCAGCGCCCGGTGGATAAGATCGCCTTTGGCTTCCAGAACAATGCAGGCCGCCGGGGGCATGACCGGCTGGTCAGTGTGCACATGGGGATGGGAATGACCGTTGGCGGCGCAACCGCACCCCTGTCCGGCGCATTCCGCCTGCGGCTGCAGGCTGCCTTTGAGGGCACCCACTACAAGTTGACCTATTACAGCGATATGGACGAGTGGCTCAAGAGCCACATCGCCTTTATCCTGCCCTGCGCCTATGCCTGCTATGCGGTGGATGGGGAACTTTCCCGCACCACAGTGGAACAGCGCAGGATGATCGTGGATGCAGCCTGGGAGTGCTGTGAGATGCTGAAAGCGGCAGGTGTACCCGTGAACGATGCGGAGAATACCGACCGCTACCGCGAGGGCACCAAACAGCGGAAAAAGACCGAGCGGATGGTCTACTGGATGGCGCAGACGGTCGTTGGGAAGTGGTGCATTTCGGATCACGCCATGCGTGCGGTGAGCGAGATGCAGTATCTGGATGAAGCGTTTGCCGCCCTGCGCGCCACCACATTGGTGGAGATGACTGCCTGGGATGAACTGCGCAGATCCCTGCCTAGAAAGAAGTAAGAGCCGGAAAATGTCCGGAGCATGAGAAAAAGCCTGTCGGTTTTTGCGCTGACAGGCTTTTTTCTATTGGTTCCGTGCCCAGAAGGCGGCAAGCTGCTGCTCCAGCTCTGTGGTGCTGCGCAGGTATTGGAGCTGGTGCCAGTGGCGGGGGAACAGGCGGCTGTATTCGGCGCGGGCAAAGCGGTCATCCAGCAGAAGCACCACGCCCCTGTCTTCCTGCGTGCGGATGACCCGGCCCGCCGCCTGCAGCACCTTGTTCATGCCCGGGAAGCGGTAGGCGTAGTCGAAACCGGTGCCGCCCGCCTCGTCATAGTAACAGCGCAGGATCTCCTGCCGGGGGTTTACCTGAGGCAGGCCCACCCCCACGATGGCGCACCCGATGAGCCGGTCGCCCACCAGATCCACGCCCTCGCCGAAGATGCCGCCCATGACCCCGAAGCCCAGCAGCGTTTTTGCGGGGCTTGGGCCGAACTGTTCCAGAAAGGCCGCCCGGGCCGCGTCGTCCAGACCGCTCTCCTGGGCCAGCGTCCCGATGTCCGGGTAACGGGCGGTGAAGTTCTCATATACCTGCCGCAGATAGGCATAGCTGGGAAAAAAGGCCAGATAGTTGCCCACCTTGGCCCGGGCCAGTGCAGCCAGTGCATCCGAGACGGCCTGCACACTGGCCTCCCGGTCCCGGTAGCGGGTGGAGATGCCGGGCAGGCAGTAGAGCCCCAGATGTTCGGGCGGAAACGGGCTTTCCAGAGCCACGGCCCGGGCATCGGGACAGCCCAGCACGGAGCGGTAGTAGCCCGGCGGGGTGAGTGTTGCGCTGAACAGTGCCGCAGCCCGCCCGGCGGCAAGGCTGGCATCCACAAAGGGGGCAGGGTCAAGGCAGAGCAGCTCCCATTCCAGCTCGCTGCCCCGGGCTGTCAGCTGGGTGACAAAATGCGCGTCGTACCGTTCTGCTGCCCGGGTGATATCCTGCGCTGCAAAGTAGAGCTCGAGCAGCTGGGCGTGGGCATCGGCCTCCGGGTTGGCCTCCAGCCAGTCCTGCAGGGGGGCCTGCAGGCTGAACAGCAGCCGGAGCAGCTCCTTCGGCAGCTCTTGCAAAAAGACCGTGCCATCCTGCGCCAGCAAAGGCTCCGGCAGCGAGAAGGCGGCTTCTGCCGGTTCGGTGTCCAGAAGGCTGGTCTGTTGGGTGAGATCCTCTGCCGGCGATTCGGTGGGCGCTGGACCCCGGCGGGGGGCCAGCTTCGTTACCGCCCGCCGTGCTTCCAGAAAGCCTTTGTCTGCCTTTGTCAACGCGGTTTTCAGTGCGCTTTTTCCTTTGCCGATGGCCCGTCTGGCATCGGTCAGGCTGCTCTTGCAGAACCGCGCCGAGTACATGGCTCTGGCCCGGTCCGGCAGGTTGTGGGCTTCGTCGATGAGGAAAAGGTAGTCGCCCGCCGCATCGAAAAAGCGCCGCAGGTGCACGGTGGGGTCGAACAGATAGTTGTAGTCCCCGATGACTACGTCACACCACTCGCTCAGGTCCAGCCCCAGCTCAAAGGGGCAGACCCTGTGCCGCCGGGCAGTCTCGGTCAGGGCGGCCCGGTCATAGGGGACGGTGCTGTCCAGCAGGTCGGCCAGCGCATCCTTCAGCCGCTCGTAGTAGCCGTTGGCGTAGGGGCAGGCTTCCGGCAGGCAGGCGGGACGGCCCTCAGCATCCTTGCACAGGCAGGCCTTCTCCTTGGCGGTCAGGGTCACGCTGCGCAGGGAAAGCGCCGGGTCTGCCGCCCGCAGACGGGCCAGTGCATCCTCGGCAGCGGCCTGTGTCGTGTTGCGGGCGGTCAGGTAGAAGATCTTTTCCCCCTTGCCCTCGCCCATGGCTTTCAGGGCAGGGAAGAGGGCACTCATCGTTTTGCCGATGCCGGTGGGTGCCTGACAGAACAGCCGGGCACCGCCCTTCTGCTCTGCCTTGCCCGCAGCACAGGCGCGATAGATCTCCCCGGCAAGGGCGCGCTGCCCGGGACGGTAGGCCGGAAACGGAAATTGCAGGGCCCCAAGGCTCCGGTCCCGGGCTTCCACCCAGTCCAGCTGCCGCCGTGCCCAGGGAAGATACTGCCGCAGTAAGTCGTTGAGAAACGCATCCAGATCAGCGGCAGAGAAATGCCGGGTATAGCGGATGATCTCATCGGTGTCGATCTGGTAATAGGTCAGCCGGACATCCAGTGTTTCCAGCTCCCGCTGTTCGGCGCAGATGGCCCCGTAGACCATGCCCTGTGCCCAGTGGCAGGGGTTCATGTCCTCCGTGATGGCATCGGTGGACGCGGCGGTGGTCTTGATCTCGTCGATGACCACCGTGCCGTCCTCATCGGTAAAAATGCCGTCGGCACGGCCCTCGATGGTGAACCCGATTCCCTCCATCGTCCGCTCTGCCGTGAGGAACACCTCGGCGGCGTAGCCTTCACCCGCCGCCTTCTGGAGCCTGCGGTGGATGCGCGCGCCCTCGTTGGCCCGGTCAAAGCCGGTAAAGCGGCTGTCGATACTGCCGGTGCGGAGCAGGAATTCCACCAGCTCCCGGACAGAGAGACGGATGGTTGGCATGGGGTTCACTTCCTTTCTCTTGAAATTCTGCGCTTCGGTCAGGTTGTACAGAGCAGGGCCTACCCGAGACCCAGGATCTTTTGACAATTTGCTGCAACAGCATTCACCTGGTCAAAATCCACGGCGGCCCGGTAATAAGTCTCCAGCTCATCATGGCAGTTCTTGGCCTGAGCCATCAGGGCGACAGCCTGGTCGATGAGCTCGGAGGCGGCACGGTCGTTGAAGCGCAGGCGGGCGCGGAAGCCGGACAGGTTCTCCCGGTCCACAAAGCGGGTGCAGCGCACGGCCTGCACGCCGGGCAGCTGGATGGGATGCCAGAGGTTGTCGGTCAAAAAAGCCAGCCGCAGGGCCGGGATGAAGATGTGGTCGATCTGATCTTCAGGGTGCATGGCGCAGGGGCAGGTGATGATGTGGTAGCCCCGGGCCAGTGCTTCGGCCCGGATGAGTTCCAGCAGCAGGCGGGAGACCGCCCCGTAATCATCCCGGAATACCACATACCGGTCGGCCAGCGCTTCCACCGTGCCCCGGTAGAATACCATCCCCTTGGGGGTGATGGCTGAGAGCAGCCGCAGCTCCTCGCTGGCGGTGCCCTCGGTGCGGGGAAGCAGCCGGGTGCAGAGACGCTTGACGTAGCGGCGCACCTTTTCAAAGTTGGCGCTGCAGGCCTCGGCCCGGCGGCTGTCCAGCATCAGGCTGCCCGCCGATGCGATATACCGGGCTGCCCGGCCCCGCAGGGCGGCATTCCGGGCAAACAGGGCCTTGACCTCGTCCCGGTGGGGAGCCAGCTTTCCGGCATCGATGGTGTGGTACAGGCTCACCACCAGCTCATCAGCCCCGGGCGCGTCCGGCTCCACCACATGGGGCGCGGTGGCATCGATGATGGCGCGGCTCTGGTCGAGGAAGATGACCCCGTCCAGACTGTCCGGGTCGCTGGCACAGTGGATCTTTTCGATGCGCTGGCCCTGCTGCTCGGCGGCCTGGGCCAGATGCTTCATCAGGGTGGATTTGCCGCATCCCGGCCCGCTTTTGATGAGAAGCATCTGCATCCCGGGCTCCCGGCGCAGCGGCTCAAAATAACCCTTGAAGCCCGCCGGTGTGGTGGCCCCCAGAAAGAAATCGGGGGAACGGCTTTGGATCGTTTTCATATCAGAACACCTCACTTTTGCTTTAGGGTATGCAAAAATGAAGGGAGATGATACTTGGAAACGGCCTTGCCCTCTCAGTCTCGCTCCGCTCGCCAGCTCCCCCAAAGTGGGAGCCCTTGGCAGTTTTTGTGAGCTTCATCTTTCTGCCAAGGCCTCTCCCTTCGGGAGAGGTGGCATTGCGACAGCAATGACGGAGAGGGTGAGCTTGTTAATATGTGTGCCCGCACACCTCGTGGATCTTCTCCCGCAGAGCCACAAAATCCGCAAAGGCGGCGGGTTTGTTCTGCGCCTGCCGGAGCAGGGCAGCGGGGTGGAAGGTGCCCATGAACCATACGCCGTTCTTTTGCACAAAGGTGCCGTGCTCCTTGGTCACGGAGAAATCGGTGCGGATCATCCGCTGGGAGGCGATGCGGCCCAGGCAGACCACGATCTTTGGCTGCAGCAGCTTGAACTGTTCCCGGAGCCAGGGCATACAGGCCTCGCTCTCGGTGGGCAGCGGGTCGCGGTTCTGGGGCGGGCGGCACTTGACGATGTTGGCAATGTAGCAGTTTTTGCTCCGGTCCAGATCGATGGCAAACAGGTATTTGTCCAGCAGCTGGCCGCTGCGGCCCACAAAGGGCAGGCCCTGCTCGTCCTCGCTCTGGCCCGGGCCTTCGCCCACGAACAGCACCTCAGCAGTCTGGACACCCTGCCCGAACACCACATGGGTGCGGTCAGTGCACAGCTCACATCTGCGGCAGGCAAGGCACTCGGCCTTTAATGTATCCCAATCCATAGCAGTTTGATCTCCTTGCAGCTGAATGATAATTTCTTCACAAATAAAAATGGTTTTCTCCTAAAATAATAGCACAAAAAGCCAATTTTGTCTTGAACTTTTTGCCGGGTGTGCTAGAATAAAAGAGAAAGGCATCCTTGTGTCCAACAGGCACCCGGATGTGAATTTTGGATAGTTAATTCGGAGGTAATCAACAATGGCTGATATGTTCGCACCGCTGGTAGCACAGCTGAAGGCAAACCCCAAGACGATCGTTTTTACCGAGGGCAATGACCCCCGCATCCTGGAGGCAGCCAGCAAGCTGCTGGCCGAGGGCGTTCTGAAGGTTGTCATGGTGGGCAACGAGGCTGAGTGCAAGGCCGCTGCTGCCGCAGGCAATTTTGATATTTCCGCTGCTGAGATCATTGACCCTGAGAACTACGCAGGTTTCGACGAGATGGTGAACACCATGGTCGAGCTGCGCAAGGGCAAGCAGACCGCTGAAGAGTGTACCGCAATGCTGAAGAAGTCCAACTACTTCGGCACCATGCTGGTCAAGATGGGCAAGGCTGACTGCCTGCTGGGCGGCGCTACTTACTCCACCGCCGATACCATCCGCCCCGCTCTGCAGCTGGTCAAGACCAAGAAGGGCGCACACCTGGTGAGCTCCTGCTTCATTCTGGACCGTGACTTTGGCGAAGAGGGCCTGAAGCGCATTGCCATGGGCGACTGCGCTGTCAACATTGATTACACCGATACCGTTGATAAGGCTACCGGCGAGGTCAAGATCGCTGCGTCCGCAAAGCTGGCTGAGGTGGCCGTTGAGACTGCCAAGACCGCAAAGCTGTTCGGCATCGATCCGAAGGTCGCAGTTCTGAGCTTCTCCACCAAGGGTTCCGGCAAGGGCGGCACCGTTGCTCTGAGCCATGACGCTACCATCAAGGCTCAGGAGATGGACCCCGAGCTGGCTGTGGACGGCGAGCTGCAGTTTGACGCTGCCGTTGCTCCCGAAGTTGCACAGGTCAAGTGCAAGGGCAGCAAGGTCGCTGGCCAGGCCAACACCTTCATCTTCCCCTGCATCGAGGCCGGCAACATCGGCTATAAGATCGCTCAGCGTCTGGGCGGCTATGCTGCCTACGGCCCCATCCTGCAGGGCCTGAACGCACCCATCAACGACCTGTCCCGTGGCTGCAACGCTGACGAGGTCTACAAGATGAGCCTGATCACTGCCTGCCAGTCTTAATTTGTGAATTAAGCGCTTTTGCCCCCTCCGGTTTTGCACCGGAGGGGGCTTTTGCTGTATAAGGGAACGTGCAGCTTCGTATTTCCTAAGCGATGTCGGTAAGGTTTAATACTTGCATTCTCTCCCGAAACATGCTATAATAATCAAGCACAAAATGTGCCATGCCGGACAGCGCCTGCTGCGTGGTTCGGCATACGGATGCGGGCCCTGTACGATGGGGCCGCTGTGAACCAGGTCAGGTGGGGAACCAAGCAGCCTTAAGCGGTGTGTCCCGTGCGTTTCAGTCAGCCTGCATCCGTATGCCGAGTTACGCAAGGCGGGGGTCAACCCCCGTCAGCGCTGCCCGGCTTTTTTGTTGAAAGGGGAGAAGCAGATGTATCGAGCCCTGTACCGCAAGTGGCGGCCCCAGCGGTTTGAGGACGTGGTGGCCCAGCGCGGCATCGTGACCGCACTGCGCAACCAGATCGCCACAGGCCGTGTGGGCCACGCTTATCTGTTTACCGGCGTGCGCGGCACCGGAAAGACCACCTGTGCCAAGATCTTTGCCAAGGCAGTCAACTGCCTGCATCCCCAGAACGGTGACCCCTGCGGTGAGTGTGAGATCTGCAGAGGCATCGACAACGGCAGCATTCTGGACGTGGTGGAGATGGACGCGGCCTCCAACAACGGCGTGGACGATATCCGTGATCTGCGTGATGAAACGGCCTACACCCCCAGCGCTTGTCATTATAAGGTATATATCATCGACGAGGTGCACATGCTCTCCACGGCAGCGTTCAATGCCCTGCTGAAAACGCTGGAGGAGCCGCCTGCCCACGTCATCTTTATTCTGGCGACTACGGAGATCCAGAAGGTCCCCGCCACCATCCTTTCCCGGTGCCAGCGGTACGATTTTACCCGCATCGGCCCCGAGGATATCGCCCAGCGTGTGGAGTACATCGCCGGGCAGGAGGGACTGGAGTTGTCCGGCGAGGGGGCGGAGCTTATCTCCCGCCTTGCCGATGGTGCCATGCGAGACGCGCTGTCCATTCTGGATACCTGTGCCGGTGTCACGGCAAAGATCGATGCGGACGTTGTCCGCCGGATGGCAGGTGTGACCGACCGGGGCTATCTGTTCCACATTTCAGATGCGCTGGAAGCGCAGGATGCCGCAGCGGCACTGGCACAGCTGGCTCAGCTGCGTCAGCAGTCGGTGGATGTGAAGCGGCTGACTGAGGAGCTCATTGCCCATTACCGTGCGCTGATGCTGGCGGCCCTGCCCGGCGGGCAGGCACTGCTCTCGGGTGTATCCCCGGAAGAGGAGAAGCTCTATCTGGAAAAAGGCCCCCGGATGGGGCAGCGGGAGGCGATCCGGGCCATCCGGGCGCTGGGCAACGCTCTGGAGCACATGACCCGAGGCAGCGACCAGCGGATAGAGCTGGAACTGGCCCTGTTCAGCCTTTCGGAGCCGCCCCAGCAGGTGGCGGTACAGGCTGTGCCCGCCGCCCGGCCTGCGGTCCCTGCACAGGAGGCCCCCAGACCGTTTGCGTCGGCACCGGTCAAGCCTTTTGTATGTGCACCGGCGGCATCGGCTCCCGTGCAGGAAACTTCTGTGGAACCGGCGCCGATGCAGCAGTCTGAGCCGGAACCGGCACCTCAGCCCGTGGAACCGCCCAAGGCAGAAGCAGCAGCTTCTGCGGAAGAAGAGCTGCCGCCCCTGCCGGAGGAACCGCCGGTGACTTCGGAGGCCCCGCCCCCCTGGGACGAGCCGACCCCGGCTGCGCCGCCGCAGAGAGAAGCGCCTCCGGCTCCTGCGCAGGAAGTGTCTGCGGCCCAGCCTCAGCCGGAGCCCAAGCCGGAATATACGGCTGACCCGGCGCTGAACAAGCCCCGCAAGGTGGCGGCAGAGGGGATCAATCCCTTCCCGCAATGGGCAGAGGTCATCAAGCTCCTGCAGGAACAGGATCCCATGCTCTACACCTACCTGAAAAAGTCCAAGGGTTACTTTGATGGTACCCGGGTGCTCATCGATGGCGGAAAGACCTTCCGGGATTTTATCCGCGCCAACAAGGAAAGCCAGAAGCTCATCAAAAAGCTGATCGCGCAGGTGTCCGGTGTGGCGGTGCCCATCGGCCCCTATGAATCCAAGACAGTCAATCGCACTTCGGCCAACGCCGAGGAATCCCTCCGCAAGCTGGAACAGCTGGGGCTGGAGGTGTCGATTGAGGATAGTGAACGCAAAAAACGATAAATAAAAGGAGAACCAACCATGAAAGCAAGAATGCCCGCAGGCTTCGGCCGCCCCGATATGAACTCCCTGATGCGTCAGGCCCAGAAGATGCAGGAAGATATGAAGGCCAAGCAGGCAGAGCTGGAAGCTGCTGAGTACACCGGCAGTGCATCCGGTGAGATGGTCACTGTGAAGATGAACGGCAAGCACGAGGTGCTGAGCATCACCATTAAGCCTGAGGCCGTGGACCCCGATGATATCGAGATGCTGGAAGATCTGGTGGCTGCTGCCGTCAATGCAACCGTCAAGCAGGTGGATGAGACTGCCGAGGCCGAAATGGGCAAACTGACCGGCGGCCTGAACATTCCCGGTCTTTGATCAAAGTGGAGGAGCACCATGGGTTATAATGCAGCCCCGCTGGAAAAGCTGATCGAAGAATTCAGCAAGTTCCCGGGCATTGGGCGGAAGGGTGCGACCCGGATGGCCTATCAGGTACTGAGCATGTCGGATCAGGATGCCGCCGCACTGGCGGGTGCAATCCAAAACGCCCACACCAAGCTCCACCGCTGCCGTGTCTGCCAGAATTATACCGAAGCTGAGCTCTGCCCCATCTGTGCCAGTGCCAAGCGGGACCGCTCTGTCATCTGTGTGGTGGAAACGCCCCGTGATGTGCAGGCGTTTGAGCGCACCCGGGAGTACCATGGAATGTACCATGTGCTCCACGGTCTCATCAGCCCTATGGATGGCATCGGTGCCGAACAGCTGACGGTCAAGGAACTGCTGGCCCGTCTGGGGGACGGTGAAGTGAAGGAAGTGATCATGGCCATGAACCCCACCGTAGAAGGTGAGGCAACGGCCATGTATCTGGCAAAGCTCATCAAGCCCCTGGGCATCAAGACCACCCGTCTGGCCTATGGCCTGCCCGTGGGAGCCAGCCTGGAGTATACCGATGAGACGACCCTGTACCGGGCACTGTCTGGCCGGGGAGAACTGTGATCATTTGTATTTCAAAGCCCTGCGTTTGCGCGCGGGGCTTTGTGCTGTTTATGGGATAAAAAAGAAACACCCGGCCGGGGAAATGAAACAAATTCAAGAAATATAGAAAAAACTCAAAAAAGATGCAAAAAAGTGTTGACAGAAGGCTGGGG
>ERZ1023974.147-NODE-147-length-28877-cov-25.795885_pt1 | contig 28877 bp, 20 predicted proteins | sample MGYA00380432_ERZ1023974 | MGnify/ENA primary metagenome ERZ1023974 (study PRJEB33179, sample SAMN07449058) | human gut metagenome | biome: Human-gut; feature: Human associated habitat; material: Faeces | host: Homo sapiens | place: India:Kasaragod | collected...
AAAGACAGGTATGGCGCTTCGTCATTCAGACCGCCATCTCGATCCTCACGGCCATCGCCACGGCCCTCGGCGTGACGAGTTGCATGGCAGTCGTGTAGCCACCATACGAACGGTTTTAAGCAATTATAGGTAAATAAATGTTTGCGCCCTCTCTAAGATGTGAATCTTGGAGAGGGATTCTTTCCCCGGTTGATAGCACCAAGGGCAGGAGGATAGAACGAAGAATGGGTGGACTGAACGATGAACAGGAAGGACAGGGAAAGAGAGAGGAAAGCGGCGGGGTAGGGTACAAAAAAAGGTGGCCGAAGCCACCTTGGAAAGTGTAGGAACTGTTACTTCTTGCTGGAGCGGACCGCCTTCACCGCCTTGGCACAGTCTTCGGGACTGATCGCGCGGCACTGCTTGATCCAGGCCGTAGCCACGCCGATGATGCTGCAAGAGTGGTCCGCGTTGATGCGCATGGCATCGCGCGTTTCGTCGCCTGGCACGAGCCATTTAGACCCGTCCTCGTCCTCGAAATAAACCTTGACGGTAGGCAGGCCGTCGTAAATGGCCAGTACGAACTCTCCCGACTGTGCTGTGTCCTGTTTGCGCATTCTCAACTCGTCACCCTTGTGCATGCAGTAGTCGGCCAAACTGTCGTCCGCCAGGCGAACGATGAAGTTGCAGTCGGGAGCAATCGCCCTGGGGACTCGGTACATCTCTTGACGGATGCAACCATGATCATCGGTTATACCATCGTAAATGGGGATCAGGACCACGTCGTCGTTATCCACTTCCTCAGCGTTACAGCCTTGCTGGCGCATGAGGTTTACAAACTCGCTTTCTGTCATAGTTTTTTCTTCGCTTTTCATGATAGAATACTTTATTTGTTATACATACTTATTAGACGGTGCGAAGGTAGGAAGTTTTTTCGACATGACCTAATAATAACTGTGAAAAAATGCTTTCTTGCGCACGGGCTAAGAAGCCGTGGAGATCGGGAGAAAAAAATAAAGGGCCCGAACTGTCACAGCCCAGACCCTTCCGTTTACAATCTTAGTTACTAAAATAATTTACCTTAAAACCCTTTTTTTGTGTGATATTCCATTAGAAAAAGAGGTAGCGGTTGTCAACCACTCCCGCGCCGAAGACGAGGTCTTGCATGAAGTTGCCCATGTACTGCATAGCACGCTGGCGGCACATTTGAATCTGCTGCTCCTCGTTGTACTTGGCCGGACGCATCTGCTTCTTCACAACCTGGAAGACATAGACGCCGGCGTTGCCCTTGACAGGGGCGGAGCAAAACTTGCCCTGAGCCGTGGCAGCCACGGCACCCGAGAGGGCGGGCTCAGCAGCTCCCGTGGCCTGGATGAAGGCAGGGGCTGCAAACGTGATCTGATTGACCGTGCTGACCTTGGCACCCTTGGCCTGGGCAGCAGCGATGCTGTTGACGCCCTTGAGCTTGGCCATGATCATCTCGGCCTTCTTGTCGCGGATCACCTCGCGCTTGAGAATCTCCTTCACCTGGGCGTCGTCCCAAGGACGGTAGCCCTGCGGATGGATCTTGGTCATGCAGAGCACCAGCAGGTGGTCGTTCTCCTTGCCAGCCTCGAAGAGCTGGGAAACCTGTCCCTCCTTGGCCTCGAAGATCCACTTGATGGCGTCGCGGATGCCGGAACCACCGACGTTGCCCACCGTATGGCTGGAGGTGGCGAAGTCGTTGAGATCCTGGACCGTGTAGCCAAACTTCGTGGCGTGCTTCTGCAGGTCGGCCAGGCTGGCCTGGCTCTGCGTGACAAACTGGCTGAAACGGTTGTAAGCCTTGGAGTAGGTATTGTCGGAGAAACGGATTTCCTTCTTGATGACGGCAGCGACGGCCTTGCTCTTCATCGCCTTGCGGTTGAGCACCTGGATGACGACGTTGCCCTGGGTGAGCTCGATGTTCTGGGTGGAACCGACGGCACCGTTGAGCAGCGCCTCGATGTAGGCACGGTTGTCCTGACTCATCGTGCTGGCCTGCTCATACATCGCACCCGTGAACCACGTCGTGGTGCTGTCCTGGCCGTAGCGCTTGGCGATGGCCTGGAAGTCGCCACCAGCGGCGAGGGCCTTCTGGATGCTGTCGGCAGAAGCGCGAGCGGCCTCCAGCGTCTTGCCACCCACCTGGATCTGACGGAACTCCACGGAGTCGGGGAGCTCGGTGCGAGAGAGGATGCGGACGATATTGTAGGTGTTGTCCTTCGTGTTCTCCACGACGCCGGTCGTACCGACGGCCATGGAGTCGATCTTGGAGGCGATGTCGGGGTACTGCTGGAAAGCCTTGCCGCTGACGGGGAGGCCGATGTACTGGATCATGCTACCGCTCTTGCTCACCACCTGGGTGGGATCGGCGGCCGCGGCGAGCTGCTTCTGATAGCCGGCCATGTCCTTCTGGAGCTGGCCACGGTCGGTGGCGCTGGCCTTCACCTGGACGTCAACCATCTTGACGTCGCGCGTCTCCTGCTGCTGGCGGAAGGCGGGCTTCAGCTCCTCATACTTGGCCTTGAGCTCCTCGTCCGTCACCTTGATGTCGGCGTCCTTGATCGTGTTGTAGGCGATGGAAGCCAACTGGATCTGGGCCTCCTCGTTCTCCTCGTTGAAGGCCATCTTGGCCTCTACCTTGTTGGAGAGGACGCAGTTGGCCAGGAGCGACTGATACTTCTGGGCCAGGAGCTGCGTGCGGAGGTTCTTCTCGACGAAGAGCCAGTAGTTGTAGGCGGGGCGCATCTGGTCGAGCTGCTGGCTGTTGTTGCTGGCCTCGGCCTTGCGGTAGGCGTCGATAAACTGCTTGAGGATCGAAACGTCAAAGCGGCCGGTCTGCTGGTTGACGAACGGGGTCTGCGTGAGCAGCTGGTTCGTGCCATCGTTGAGGACGTTCTGGAGTTCGTCCTCGGTGACGGTCAGACCGAGCTTCTTGCAGTCTTCCTTCATCACGCGCTCGGAGACGAGCTGCTGCCATACCTGGTCCTTCAGCTGGTTGAGCTGGTCCTCGCTGAGGTTGTCGGTGCGCATGGTCAGTTTCATCGCATCCTGATACTCCTCAAGGAGTTTTTGGAAGTCCTGCACGTAGATTTTCTCGCCAAGGACCTCACCTATCTGCTGGCTGTTCTGACCTTTGATGCCATTGCAGGAACGGAAAGCCTCCTCGGCAATGAACGCAAATAGACCCAAGCCGATGATGATAATCAGCAAGATGCCTTTGCTTCTGATTTTTCCTAAAGCTGTCATTTTTTACTTTATTTTTTATTATTTCTTTTCTCTTTCTCTCTCCACCCCGCCGCTTTCGGCTCCTTGCCCGCCCGCTTTTCGGATCCTTGGAGGACCGTCCGGAGCGGCTGCGCGGCGCATAGCAGGATGGAAAATGCGTACAAAATTAATAAAAAGTTGGCAAATGACGGAATAAATTGCCGACAATTTGCGTTTGTCGCCCTGTTTCTTTGCTTTTTGACCACCAAGATCGGCCATAATGCGGGTTCTGACAGGGCGTTCTTTCTATTTTTCTTGTCACGATTTGCTTGCCACGACACTATTTTTCTTGCCACGGTGTGATCCGCACGCTGGACGTGGAGCCTACTCCTCGGCCACATGGAGGCGCACGACCTCGATCTTGGTCATGGTCTTCTTGACGATCTTGAAGTGGTACTTGCCCACCTTCACCACCTCGTTGAGTTTGGGGAAACTCTGGTAGGCGTGGAGGATCAGTCCGCTGATGGTCTTGTACTCGCCACTGTCGGGCAGTCCGAGGTTGAAGAGCTCGTTGGCCTTGTCGATCTCCAGGCGTCCCGAGAGGATGTAGTCGCCATCGGCGGTCTGCTTCGCGATATAGTTGGTGTTGTCGTGTTCGTCCTCGATGTCGCCGAAGATCTCCTCGACGATGTCCTCCAGCGAGACGATGCCCGAGGTGCCGCCAAACTCATCGACGACGACGCCGATCGACTTCTTCTGTCCGAGGAAGATCTGCATGAGTTTCTGTGCCGCCATGGTCTCGGGGACGAAGGGCATCTGGCGGATATGGTCGTGCCATTTCTCGCGGGCGCGGAAGAGTTCGAGGGTGTGGATGTAGCCGACGATGTGGTCGATGTCCTCCTTGTAGATGAGGATCTTGGAGTTGCCGCTCTCGACAAACTTCTGCTGCAGCTCGTCGGCCGTGCAGTCGTAGGGGACGGCATTGATCTCCGTGCGCGGCACCATGCAGTCGCGGACCTTGAGGTCGGGAAAGTCGAGGGCGTTCTGGAAGATCTTCATCTCGTCGTCGACCTCGCCCCCCTGCGGCGTGTTGTCGATGGAGGACTGGACGAGGTCGTCGAGGTCCACCTTGGTAAACGTGCCGTCGTTGTTGCCCTCCTCCATCTTGACGCCCAGGAGGCGCAGGAAGAGGCGCGAGAGCAGGGTGGAGAAGCGGCTGATGGGCCACAGGACGATATAGAAGAGGTAGGCCACGGGAGCCAGGAGGCTCATGAGGCGGTTGGGGTTGCTCTTGAAGAGCGTCTTGGGGAGAAACTCGCCCGTGAAGAGGATGACGAGGGTGGAGCAGATGGAGTCGAGCATGACGAGCGTGGCGTCGTTGCTGATGCCGGCCAACTGCCATAGGCCGTCGAAGATGCGGGCGAAGAGGATACCATAGACCACCAGCACGATGTTGTTGCCCACGAGCATGGTGGAGACAAAACTGTTGGGGTTGGCGTAGAAGACTTTCAGGCAGTGCTGCGAGAGTCCGCTCTGGTCCTTGCCGACCTTCATCAGAAGGCGGTTGCTGGCCACGAAGGCGATCTCCATGCCCGAGAAAAAGGCCGAGAGCACCATGGTGGCCAGGATGGCTATTATATTATAGGTATAGGTGTCCAATATGGTTCAAATATGATTCTCGATTCAGGGCTGCCGACGATCGGCAGCCGTTGGTCTCCCGTCGGCGACGGGTTGGGCGGCGGCAGGTGGCCCCGGCGGGATCGGCGTCCCCTCTCTGCGGCCTGCCGAGGGAGCCATGTCGGCCTTGTCGAAGAGGCCCCAGCCCTTAGCATCGCCGATCTCATACTCCGTCATGGTCTCGTCGCTGCGGAAGTAGCTGCCCTGGAGTTCGCGGTCGGGCGTCTTGATATGGGAGAAGACGTGGGAGTAGAGCTGGTGCTCGCCCTCGTCCCAGTAGAGCTGCTGGCTCGCATACTCCACGCCCTGGGCCGTACGGATGCGTACGCGGCCGCGGAGTACCCAGCGGCGCAGTTTGTCGTAATAGACGGCGCTGTCGCAGGAGATGTAGCCCAGCACGCGCTTCTGCTCGTCAAACTGCGTCAGCAGGATGCCCTTGTCGAAGGTCCAGCGCGAGGGGTTGCGATTCTCGTTGATCTCCCAGCGCTCGGCGACGATGCGATACTTGATGACGCCGGAGTCGGAGATGAGCGTGTTGACGCCGTAGGTCGTCATGATGGGCACGGAGTCGCGGTCGTGGATGGCGGGGGCGGTGTGCTCCTTGGGCTGGTTGCAGCCCGCAGCCAGGACCCCTGCCAGCACGAAAGAGAGCATGGAGGGCAACAAGCCCCTCATGCCCTGGTGGTCGTTTCTCGTGTGATGACTTAGAAAACTCATGCGGTCGTGGCAGCCTTTATGGTCAACATAGGTCCCTCGCAGGGCCTATTCGACCTTGAACTTGGCGAACATGCGCTCATTGAAGGTGAAACCGATGTTGATGCGGAACGTGTTCTCCGTGAGCATCGAGGAAGCCTCGCGGCGCACCCACTGGGCGGAGATGTTGAGCATCGATCGGTTGTTGTAGCTGTTGACGATGGGGATGCCCAGGCCCAGCGAGGCCGAGATCTCCTTGGGGCCGTCCTGGCCGTTGATGGTGAAGTAGGGCGTGGCGTAGCCGATACCCGCACGGTAGTGGAGGCGGCTGAGGAAACCACGGTGGCGCTCGCCGCGGCAGTAGTCGGCGCCGAGGACGACCTTGTGGCGGTCCTTGAGCAGTCCGCTCTGGAGCCCGTAGCCGCCCTGGTCGGAATACTGCGGGTAGTCGAGGCTGCCCCATTTCTGCAACTGGTAGTCGGCGCCGACCATCAGTTGGCCGTTGTGGCTATAGACCGCTCCCACGCCGAAGGTATGGGGCAGGTCGAGGGCGTTGGAGATACGGAAGTGGGTCGTGTCGGCCACGGCCAACTGGGAGTTGTTCTTGATGACGGAGAGCTCGGGGTCGGCGTTGAGACTGTGGCCCAGACTGTAGGTCAGACCCAGCGTGACCTGGTCCTTGGCGCTGAGGGGCTGCGTGTATTGCAGTCCGAAGTCGAGCTTGTAGCTGCGCACCTCGGCGGTGTAGGTGCGCTGCAGCGTATTGACGTAGGCGTCGCTATACGTATTGGTCACGTACTTCGTGTAGCCACCCCAGAGATAGGAGGCGTTGACGCCGACGGAGAGATTGCGCAGCGGCTCCGCACCCACGCCGAGATATACCTGGTGGAGGCCCTGCGAGCCGCTATACTTGTTGTTGTAGGTGGCCGTGGGCGACTCGGGGGAGAGGCTGCCGTTGATGTGGGCGGAGTTGGAGTAGTCGTAGCCCACGTTGGTGTAGGGCAGCAGACCGAAGCTCACGCCCACATGGCGAAACAGGCGAAGGCCCGCCACCACATACTCCAGGTCGGCATTGCGCGCGCTGATGGAGCGGCCGCCCTCCTTGAACTGCGTCATCTGCAGGCTCACGCCCGCGTCGAAGATGAACGACAGCGAGTCGAGGGCCGAGTAGGAGGCCGGGTTGAGGGCGTTGACTTGGTTGTTGAGCCGGAGGCCATAGGCCAGTCCGTTCATGCCGCGGCTGAAACTGCCCGACTGTTCGGAGAGTTCGCCCAGGCCATACTGGCTGTAGGGGGAGTTGGTGCCGCTCTGCGCATGGAGTCCGAGGGAGGAGAGGAGCAGGAGCGATGCTGTTATCGTTTTCTTCATTGATTATCTACTGGGTTGGGGTCTGGGCAGGGCCTTGCCGGCACCAGGACCGTGATTAGCGATAGCGAGACCGTCGCTGGCGGCCTCCGGGGCGGAGGAAAGTCCGCCCAGGGGTCAGAGGCGGTTGTTCTCGGGGAAGACCACAGAGGGCTTGAAGGTCTTGGCCTCCTCGAAGTCCATCAGGGCGTAGCTCACGATGATGATGGTGTCGCCGACGACCACCCTGCGCGCTGCCGCACCATTGAGGCAGATGCAGCCGCTGCCACGCTCGCCCTTGATGACGTAGGTCTCGAAGCGCTCTCCATTGTCGTTATCCATGATCTGCACTTTCTCACCGGCGATGAGATTGGCCGCGTCCATCAAGTCCTCGTCGATGGTGATGCTGCCGATGTAGTTGAGGTTGGCCTGGGTCACCTTGACGCGGTGCAGCTTGCTTTTCAGTACTTCTATATACATATAAAAAAGAAAGTGTAGGGTGTGTTATTCCTTATACTTGATATGATCAATCAGACGGATCGGGGTCTTGCCGCAATAGACGGTGATGCAGCCCACCACATAGTCGCTGTCCTGCCAGTCCTGGACGTCGAGGAGCGTGTTGCCATCTACTATCTGGAAGTACTCCACCTCCAGGCCGTCGATGGCGTTGATCGTGCTGACCACGTGGTCGTGGGTCTCGGCGACGGTGTGGGTCTTGGCGTAATCGATGCTCTCCATCAGCGCACGGGCGATGTGGGGGGCGATGGCGCGTTCCTCGGGGGTGAGGAGCTTGTTGCGGCTGCTCAAGGCCACGCCGTCGGCCTCGCGCACCACGGGGCAGGGGACAATCTCCACGTGGCTGCCGATGTAGGCGACCAGGCGGCGGATGACGGCGATCTGCTGCCAGTCCTTCTCGCCAAAGTAGGCGCGGGTGGGCTGGACGATGTAGAACAGGCGGCTCACCACCTGGCAGACGCCATTGAAATGGCCGGGACGATGGGCGCCCTCCATGACCGTCGTCTGGGGCGGAAACTCAAAGTGGCGGGTATCGGGAGTGGGGTAGATGTCGCTCACGGTAGGCGCGAAGACGAAGTCGGCGCCACAAGCCTCGCAAAGGGCGCAGTCGGCCTTCAGCGTGCGGGGATAGCGTTCGAGGTCGGCGGGGTCGTTGAACTGTGTGGGGTTGAGGAATACGGAGACCACCGTCACGTCGTTTTCCTTGGCGCTACGCTTGATGAGCGAGGCGTGGCCCTCGTGGAGGGCACCCATCGTGGGGACGAATCCCACCGACTGTCCTTGCTTGCGCGCAGCAAAAAGCGCGTTCTGCAAGTCTGCGTTTTTTTCAAATACTTTCATTATCTGCAAAATATTTCGGGTGCAAAGTAACAACATTTTTACGAAATAGGCAAAAAGTAATCTGAAAAATATAATAAAATGCCGATGCCATTAGACAAAATATCTGAAAAGCCGCTACGAATTCGGGAATAAAATCGTAACTTTGCACCTGGGAAATCGTGTTTATCGCGACTTTTGTCAAGAAATAATCACGATAAAACAAGTTAGAATGGCAAAGAAAGTATTGTTTATCAACCAGGAAACCACCCCTTACGTCACCCAATCGCAGATGGCAGAGATGGGAGGTTTGATGTCGGCCAAAATGCAAGAAGCCGGATTCGAGATAAGAACCTTCATGCCGAAGTGGAGCACGATCAACGAAAGGCGTGGCCAGTTGCATGAGGTGATCCGACTCTCGGGTATGAACCTGATCATCGACGACACGGATCACCCGCTCATTATCAAGGTGGCTTCCATACCGCAGTCGCGCATCCAGGTCTATTTTATTGATAATGAGGATTACTACCAGAATCGTCCGGCCATGACCAAGGACGAGCTGGGCAACGACTATCCCGACAATGGCGAGCGGGCCATCTTCTTCGCGCGCGGCGTGCTGGAGACGGTCAAAAAGCTCCGCTGGGCGCCGGATATCATCCACTGCCAAGGCTGGATGAGCTCGGTGATACCGTTCTATGTGAAGACGGCCTACCACGACGAACCGCAGTTTATCAACGCCAAGGTGGTGACGTCGCTCTTCGGCGAACAGCCCGCGGGCGACCTGGGGGAGAAGTTCAGACGCTCCCTGCCGTTCAGGGAGGCCAAGGCCGAACTGATCGAGAAGTATGGCGACACGTTCGACGCCGTGGAACTGGGCAAACTGGCCATCGACTATAGCGATGGTGTCGTACAGGTGGACGACCAGGTCAACGCCGAACTCGTCCGTTATGCGCAGAGCGAGCACAAGCCGCTGATCGTCCATCCGCAGGCAGAGGCAGAGGTCAAGGGACTCTATGCTGACTTCTATGGCAAATTGTTGGGGGAATAGGCGGAGACAACGTCTCTGACTTACCCTCGGGCAGGGGGACCGTGCGCCTTGTGGATAAGCAATGGGCGTGGCCTCCTGTTGTAATAGATTTTATGACCATTACACGCAAATGATAAAATTCCATCAGTTGGTCTGGGGCCTTGCCCTCGCTGCCACGGCGCTCTCGCTGGCCGCCTGCGACGACACGACCGACAACATCGGCGGTTCGCTGATAGACAATCCCGACAAGTTGACTGTCAAGGCTGACACCTTCCAGCTCAGCACGCGCACCATCATGGCCGACTCGGTCATCGCACGCAACATCACGGGCTATCTCGGCCGCGTGAAGGATCCGGAGACGGGCAACTACGTGACGGGCGACTTCATGGCGCAGCTGCATCCGCTGAGCAACTATCAGATCGCGGCTGCCGACAGCATCCTCAGCCGCAACGACCGGGGGGAGATCATCGCCGACTCGTGCGAGATCCTGCTGGTCTATAACGACTTCTATGGCGACTCGCTGGCACAGATGAAACTCTCGGCCTACGAGATGGGGCGTCCGCTGGAGGAGGGATCGGTGATCTATTCCAACTTCAATCCGGCGCTCCACGGCTACCTGCGCCAAGGGGGCATCAAGCAGGAGCGTACCTATACGCTGGCGGACCAGACGCGCGGCGCCAAGTACACCAACAAGGCGATCGCCATCCGACTGGACGACGCCTATACGGACAAGGACGGCGTCAGCTACAACAACTATGGCACGTACCTGATGCGGAAGTACTATGCCTCGCCCGAGGCGTTCCGCAACAGCTACCGCTTCCTACACGAGATCAGCCCGGGCTTCTTCTTCAAGGTGACCAACGGCATCGGCTCGATGGCGTATGTGACCAACGCCCAGCTCAATATCTACTTCCGTTCGCAGATCAACGGCAAGGACTCCGTCACCTCGACCTCATTGGCCAGTACGGAGGAGGTGCTGCAGACGACGACGTTCAGCAACGACAACAACCTGCTGGCAAGTCTCGCGGCACAGACGGGATGCAGTTATCTGAAAAGCCCGGCGGGCCTCTTCACCGAGGTCACGTTGCCGGTGGATGAGATCATGAGGGGACACGAGAACGACACGCTCAACACGGCGAAGGTGACCTTCCCGCGCATCAACAACACGATCAGTTCCGACTTCCTGCTCAGTGCGCCGACAACGGTGCTGATCCTTCCGCTCGACGAGCTCCATACGTTCTTCGCCGAGAACCGCATCCCCGACTACAAGACGAGTTTCACCGCAGCCTATAGCGCGACGGTGAACGGCTATACGTTCAACAACATCTCGGGCTTGGTCAACTATATGATCAAGAAGCGCCGGGCCGGACAGGTGGATGCCAACTGGAACAAGGCGGTGCTCGTGCCGATCAGTCTGGCGACAACGACCATCACGGGTAGCTCTGGCACGAAGATAACACGCGTGACAAAGTGCTCCCACGACATGTCGCTCTCCAGCACACGACTCGTGGGTGGCCCCAACAACGCCAACCAGCCCATCCTCCTCTCTGTCATACATAGTACTTTCAATGGCAGATAACTTCTTGGAGCGCCACCGTGCCGACTACGAGCAGCGTAAGGCACGGTGGCTGAAAAAGAAAAACCGCTGCCAAATCAAGGTCAAAAGACCCGGTACTGACGCACATGCTGACAAAAACCTGAGTGAAGGTCAAACTTAGAAGGGTTTGGCATGTCTTTTGCTCTATACTTTTGCAATTGAACAAGTTGTATTGAACAAACAAAGAAATTGTATTCTAAAAGAAAATCACGAAAGTCAAGATGATAAGTCAATTCTCTAAAGAACTCTCGGAGGTGCTCGCCTTCAGCCGCGAGGAAGCCGACAGACTGTCCTGTCCCTCGGTGGCTCCGGAGCATCTGTTGCTGGCTGTTTTCAGGCTCTCTGATCCGAAGATACAAAGGGTCATCTCGACGCTCAGCCTCGACGTGCCCACGGTCAAGAAGGAGCTGGAGCAGTATGCCTCTTCGAACAAGGAGGAGAGCAAGCGGATCTACGAGGAGATCAACGTCACGGACCGTGCTGCCAACGTGCTGCACCTCGCAGTACTGGAGGCGCGCATCCAGCATCGCAAGATCGTCGATGTGGAGGACTTGATCCTGGCCATTCTCCACGACCAGACAGACACGGGCGCGAAGATGACGCTGCAGGCTCACCACCTCGACTACATTGAGGCCAACGCACTGCTGCGCCAGTTGGCCAACGACGTGCAGGGAGGGCTCGACTTGTCCGACGATGACGACGACGATATGCTCTTCAACGACGACGACGAGGAGGATCGCGAGGAGGCGCGCAGCCAGGGTGGTGGCGCGCAGCAGACGCGCACCAAGGAGACCAAGAGTGCGACGCCGGCCCTCGACAACTTCGGTACGGATCTCACGGCAGCAGCCCAGGAGGGGAAACTCGACCCCGTGGTGGGCCGCGAGCGCGAGATCATCCGCGTCAGCGAGATCCTGGGACGCCGCAAGAAGAACAATCCAGTGCTCATCGGCGAACCCGGTGTGGGCAAGAGTGCCATCGTAGAAGGACTGGCGCAGATGATCGTCCAGCACCGCACGTCGCCCACGCTTTTCAACAAGCGGATCGTGTCGCTCGACATGACGAGTATCGTGGCGGGAACGAAATACAGGGGTCAGTTTGAGGAGCGTATCCGCACGATCCTCAAGGAGATAGAGCGCCACCCGGAGGTGATCGTCTTCATCGACGAGATCCACACCATCATCGGTGCGGGCTCGGCGGCTGGCACGATGGATGCTGCCAATATCCTCAAGCCAGCCTTGGCGCGGGGCATGATGCAATGTATCGGTGCCACGACGCTCGACGAATATCGCAAGTCGATCGAGAAGGACGGTGCCCTGGAGCGTAGATTCCAGAAGGTGATCGTCGAACCGACCACGACGGAGGAGACGCTGCAGATCCTGAAGAACATCAAGGACCGCTACGAGCACCATCATCAGGTGACGTATTCTGACGAGGTGCTCCAGTTGATCGTGAAACTCACGGACCGCTACGTCTCGGACCGCTTCTTCCCCGACAAGGCCATCGACGTGCTCGACGAGGTGGGATCGCATATCCACCTGCAGCATGCGGAGGTGCCGAAGGAGATCGTGGATCTGCAAAATGAGATCGAGGAGATCAAGCAGAAGAAGCAGAATGCGGTCAAGAACCAAAACTTTGAGATGGCGGCGGGCTTCCGCGACCAGCAGGTGGAGCGCGAGAAGCAGCTCGAAGAGGCCCAGCACCGCTGGGAGGAAGGTGAGGTCGGCGAGCAGGTGGCCATCACGGAGGACCAGGTGGCCGATGTGGTGTCGATGATGACGGGTGTGCCCGTGCAGCGCATGCAGCAGTCGGAGGGCCTCCGTCTGCGCAATATGGCGACGGAACTGAAGCAGGTGGTGGTGGCCCAGGACAAGGCCATCGAGAAAATGGTGAAGGCCATCCAGCGCAACCGCGTGGGACTGAAGGAGCAGAACCATCCCATCGGCGCATTCATGTTCCTGGGTCCGACGGGTGTGGGCAAGACCTACCTGGCCAAGAAACTGGCGGAGTATATGTTTGGTTCGGCCGATGCGCTGATCCGCGTCGATATGAGTGAATATACGGAGAGCTTCAACACGTCGCGCCTGGTGGGTGCGCCTCCGGGATACGTCGGCTACGACGAGGGAGGACAGCTCACGGAGCGGGTGCGCCGCCATCCTTACTCCATCGTCTTGCTCGACGAGATCGAGAAGGCGCATGGCAATGTCTTCAACCTCCTCTTGCAGGTGCTCGACGAGGGACGACTCACGGACGGCAACGGACGACTGATCGACTTTCGCAATACGGTCATTATCATGACGTCGAACGCGGGTACGCGCCAGCTCAAGGAGTTTGGCCGTGGCATCGGATTCACGGCGGGTGGTGCCGAGGGCTTCGCGTGCAACGAGAAGGACAAGGAGTATGCTCGGTCCATCATACAGAAGAGTCTGAGCAAGCAGTTCTCGCCGGAGTTCCTCAACCGTCTGGACGAGATCATCACCTTCGACCAGCTGGACCTCAACGCCATCAAGCAGATTGTCGATATCGAACTCAAGGGCTTGTATAAGCGGGTCGGCGAACTGGGCTACGCGCTCCAGCTCTCTGACGCTGCCAAGGAGTTTGTGGCCAAAAAGGGCTACGACGTCCAGTTTGGTGCACGTCCGCTGAAGCGTGCCATCCAAAACTATGTCGAGGATGGACTCAGCGAGCGCATCCTGAGTGGCGAAATGAAGGAGGGCGACTCCATCCTGGTCAACCTGACGGAGGACGGTTCCAACCTCTCATTTGACACGCAGGTGCCCGACCACGAATTGTTCTGACGCGCGAGCACGCCAAGCAAGAAAGACTAAGTCTGCAAGGGCAGACAGAAATTATAAGGGGGAAGAAAGCCATCAAACTTTCTTCCCCCTTATCGTATTTGGGTCAAATCAAAATCGGAATCTTAGTACTTCAATCCCATGTTGTAGAGGATGAAACTATAGATGTCGGCCTGCTCCTCCAGCTGCTTGCTGACGGGCTTGCCGCCACCGTGGCCCGCCTTGCTGTCGATGCGGATGAGGGTGGGCTTGTCGCTGGCATTGTCGGCTTGGAGCGTGGCAGCAAACTTAAAGCTGTGGGCGGGAACAACGCGGTCGTCGTGGTCTGCCGTTGTGATGAGGGTGGCAGGATACTTCACGCCCTTCTTGATGTTGTGCAGGGGAGAGTAGCCGCGCAGATACTCAAACATCTCCTTGGAGTCGGCACTCGTACCATAGTCGGGAGCCCAGTTCCAGCCGATGGTGAACTTATGGTAGCGGAGCATGTCCATCACGCCCACAGAGGGAATGCAGACGCCAAAGAGGTCGGGACGCTGCGTCATGCAAGCGCCGACGAGCAGTCCGCCATTGCTGCCACCGACGATGGCGAGGTAGGGCGAACTGGTGTATTTCTCCTTGATCAGATACTCAGCAGCAGCAATGAAGTCGTCGAAGACGTTCTGCTTCTGCATCTTCGTACCCGCCTCGTGCCAAGCCTCGCCATACTCGCCGCCGCCACGGAGAGAAGCCTGGGCATAGATGCCACCGCGCTCCAGGAACGGGATGCGGGAAGCGGAGAACGAGGGATTCATCGAGATATTGAAACCGCCGTAGGCATAGAGATAGACCGGGTTCTTGCCGTTGAGTTTCAGGCCCTTCTTGTAGGTGATGAAGAGTGGCACGCGCGTACCGTCCTTGCTGGTGTAGAACACCTGCTTGGTCTCGTAGTCGCTGAGCTTGAAGTTGACCTTGGGCACGGCATAGGGTTGCAGCGAGTTGGCGGCGCGGTCATACTGATATACCGTCCAGGGCTGCGTGAAGGAGGCAAAGCTGACGAAGCACTCCTTGCTGTCCTTGTTGCCGCTGACGCTGGCGCTGCCAATGCCCGGGAGGCTTACCTCCTGCTGCATCTTGCCGTTGAGGTCATAGACATAGATATGGCTGCAGGCGTCCTGCTGGTAGCTCACATAGAGTTCGCCGCCGATGATGTTGGCGCCATCGATCACGTTTTTACCCTCAGGGATGACGGTCTGCCAGTTTTCCATCGCGGGCTTGTGGATATCCATCACCATGATCTTATACATCGGCGCACCGTTGTTGGTCAGCAGATAGACCTTGTCGCCGATGGTGGCGATGGGAGAGTAGGCGTAGTCCATGTTGGGGACCACCTTCGTAAACTGCGAGTTGCTGTTTTTCAAGTCGCGGATATAGAAGATGTTGCCCGTGCCTCCGCCCGACTCATAGAGGAACTGCACCGTCTCCTCGTGGTTGACCGACGTACTGAAGAAGTGCATCGGCTCGGTGGGATTCTGGAAGAAGAGCTGGTCCTGCTCCTGCTTCGTGCCGAGGCGGTGGAAGTAGATCTTGTGGGTGGAGTTCTTGCTCGTATAGGCGTTGCCCTCGGGTTTGTCATAGGCGCTATAGAAGAAGCCGTCGCCGAGCCAGGAGGCACCCGAGAACTTCGCCCACTCGATGTGGTCGGGCAATACCTCGAGCGTCTTCGTGTCCATCACATAAAACTCCGACCAGTCGCTGCCCGAACGCGAGATGGCGTAGGCCAAGTATTTGCCGTCGTGGGAGAAACTGATGTTGCCCAGGGCCACCGTGCCGTCCGTAGAGAGCTGGTTGGGGTCGAGGAAGACGCGAGCGTTCTTCTCCTGCCCCAGGCCGTCCATCTCGTAGAGCACACTTTGGTTCTGAAGACCGTTGTTCTTGTAGAAATACCACTTGCCCGTGGCCTTGACATAGAAGGGTGCGCCCACCTTGCCGTAGTCGGAGACTTCGCGCAGGCGCTTCAGGAGTTTGCCGCGGAAGGGGATCTTGGCCAGGTAGTCCTGAGTCACTTGGTTCTCGGCCTCCACCCATTGCATGGTGGCCTCCGAGTGGTCATCCTCCAAGGGTCGGTAGGGGTCGGCTACTTTCACACCGAAATACTCATCCACGGTGTTGTCCGTCGGAGGGGTGGGGTAGGTCAGGCCCTGTCCGGCAGCTTGGTTGGCAGCCATGGCAAGCATGGCCAACGCTAATGCTTTTTTCATAATTGGTAGTTTACTTTTATAATTTTCGTCTTTAGGTTTTTACCTTTACTTTGTCTCATTCCTTTGACAAGGGGAATGGGGTAATGCTTCTTCTTGCCACGAAAGAGGTTTTGCCTTCTCACGAAAGGTTTTTTCCTTCTCACGAAAAGTGCGTTGCCTTCTCACAAAAGTGCGCTTCACCTTGTCTTGATTAGGTCCTGCAAAGGTATGAAATAAAGTCGAACGGCCCAAACATTCCTCCCTTCTTTTCTGTATGGCAGAATGGTTATAATCAGGAAAAGATTCTTCGGAGCAAAAAAATGTCGGAATAGCAGCCTTTTCGACTTACTATTCCGACACGATATCAAGCGGCAGGGCGGAGGATCGCTCCCTTCCTCAAGGGATGGTCCTGCGCCTCCGGATGCGGCTTAGCTTACCTTGTTGAGCTTCTTGATGATAGAGAAGATGAACAGGGCAGACACCAGGCAGATGCCAGCGAGGACACCCCAAATGGTGACGAGGTTGAAGTTGAGACCCCACATGATACCAGGCACCATCACCAGCTGGTTGCCGATGGCGGTAGCACCAAACCACAGACCCATCATCAGACCGGCATACTTGGGAGGAGCCACCTTCGACACGAAGGAGATACCGATCGGAGAGAGCAGCAGCTCAGCGAAGGTGAGGATGAGGTAGGTGGAGATCAAGAGGTTGGCGCTGACACGCGGACCCTCCGTAGCGGCATTGCCCTGGACGAGCGGCAACTCAAGACCCATAGAGCCAACGGCCATCCAAACGAAGCCGAGGGCAGCGACGAGCATACCGAGACCGATCTTCTCAGGAGAGGTCGGCTCCTTGCCGATCTTGTTGAGCCAAGAGAAGAGCGCCACGCTCACCGGAGTGAGGGCTACGACGTAGCACGGGTTGAACTGCTGGAAGATCGGGGCCTTCACGTCGATGGCACCATCCAGACTGTTGTACTTGTAGAACAAGAAAGCGATGGCAGCAGCGATCACGGCCAGTGCGATCAACTTGCCCTTGGCGGTCTTGCTCTGGGCAAGAGAGAAGCAGGCATAGACGACGAAGATGCAGGCCACGAGGTTGGTCACGTCGAAGAGCATAGACTGAACGCCCTCGGCGCTGGTCTGTGTGAAGTCGCGGGCAAACAGCGTGAGCGTATTACCGTTCTGGTGGAAGGCCATCCAGAAGAAGATCACGACGGCGAACACCAGGCAGAGGCAGACGATGCGCTCCTTGGTCTCGGCCTTGGAAAGCTCGGGAGCATTGGAGGCAGCAGCGTTGGCAGCCTTCTGGTTGCCCTCGCTGGCGAGGACGTGCTTGTAGGTGGAACTGAAGGCGTAGTAGATAGCGATACTGACGATCAGCGATACGCAAGCCACGGCAAAGGCGAAGTGGTATGAATCAGCCTCGCTGACGCCGAGAGAGGCCTGAGCCCACTCCATGATCTTGATGGCAGCGGTCGGGGCGAACATGGCACCGATGTTGATGGCCATATAGAACAACGAGAAACCTGAGTCGCGCTGAGAGGAATAGTCAGGACCGTCATAGAGACGACCCACCATCACCTGGAGGTTACCCTTGAAGAGACCCGTACCCAAGGCAATGAGGATGAGCGACAGACCCATTGCGGCAATGGCAACCGTGTCCTTACCCAGCGGCAGAGAGAGCACCAGGTAGCCGAGGAACATGATAAAGATACCCGTGGTGACCATACGGCCAAAGCCAAACTTGTCGGCAGCGATACCACCAATGATGGGCAGGAAATAGACCATCATGAGGAAGGTGGAGTAGATCGTACTTGCCGTACCAGTGGCGAAACCGAAGTTTGCCTGCAAATAGAGCAAGAACACAGCCAGCATCGTGTAGTAGCCGAAGCGCTCGCCTGTGTTTGCCAAAGCTAAGGCCCAGAGTCCTTTAGGTTGATTTGAAAACATAGATGATTTTGAAATTTTAGTTCCTTCCTTGCGGTCGGAAGAGTTAGTAATTGAGTTATTATTTCTTTCTGTTTTATTCTGTTATTTATTTTGTGATGATGTTATTTCTTGATGATGTCAAACAAGTAGGAAGCCTTGACGACGATGTTGCCGAAGTTGGACTTGCCAAAGAAGTCGCTCTTCGAACTCCCGTAGATGTTGCCGAGACCGTAGTAGTAGCGCGCCTCCAACTGGAAGTGGCCCAGGCGCGGATGGCTCCATTCCGTACCCAGTCCTGCAGCGATGCCGTAGTCGAACTTCGTCTCTACGGGCATGTCCTCCTGCTTCACGATGGTGTTGGCGCGTCCTGTGCCGTCGGTGGCAAGGTTGGGCGCCGTATAGTTGCGTTGGGTCGATTCGCTCAAGTAGAGTCCGATCTGCGGACCCGCCTTGAAGAAGAAGCTCCAGCCCTTGTTCTCCTGTCCCCATGCCAGGTGGGCGAAGACCGGGATCTGCACGTAGTTGATCGTGCGCTCGTAAGCCTCTGCGTTGCCGTTGGCGTTGACGACGGGCTGGTCGGCAGGGGTGAGGATGTCCTGCTTCCATCCGAGCGAGGCATAGTTGACCTCCGCGGCAATGGAGCAGATCGTGGAAAAATATTTCTCGCTGGTATAGCGGACCGACAATCCTCCGGTGAATCCCGCGTGCATCTTCTGCGGCACACTCGGGTCGAACCCGACGTTGGACAATACGCAACCCGCATTGACTCCGAGCGATAACACGTTGCGGTGCTCTCCCACCTGCGCCTGGAGCGCCTGCGAGCACACCACCGCCATCAGAAAGAGAATCGGTCTGAGAAACCGCTTCTGCCTGGCGTATCGCTTGGAAGACCAAGGTTGCGCGTACCGAAAGATTGACATTTCTGCTTTGACTATCATCTGTGGTAGCATATACTAATAGGTAAGGCTCTCCATGGTTTGGTCGGGCTTGAAGTGGATCAGCTGAAACTGCCTGTTCTGCTGTCCTCCGCCCTGTATGGGCAGGAAGCGGAGCCGCGTCTGCAGCGCCTTGTACTTCGTCGGCTGCTTCTCCAGTCCCTTGAATGCGGCGCCATACTGCCGGAGTCCCCGTACGAAATACTCGCCGTGGTCGTAGCCCGTCAAGGCCAGGCGCGGGATGTAGTTTTTGTCCATCGCTGCGCCATACGTCTCCTTGTAGAGTTTCTCCAGGGCAGAAGTCTTGTCCGACTGCTTGTTATAAAAGAACGTAGAGGGGATATACGTATTGTACTTGAAGAACCAGTTGAGGTCATAGTCCTGGTAGATGAACCAGTCGTTGTAGCCATACATCGAGATGGCGAGCCCCGGGCGCGTCGCCGTGAGTGAGTCTAATTTATGGAAGACATGCGTCAGCTGTGGACTCTTCTCGGTGTTGAGGACCACGGCGTTGGGCTGCTTGGAAGAAAAATGCTTGGCAAAGTCGGCCATCGACGAGTTGATGCTGGTCAGCTCGTAGGGAATCTTGGCCGCGTCGAGCTGCTGTCTCAGCATGCGGGTGAATTTTCCCACGCGCGACGTCGGGTCGTTGCAATCGATGAAGATCGGACGGTGGCTGTTCTGATAGCGCTCCAGGAAGCAGCTCACCGCCATCGCGTTGAGCAACGAGTCGGTCTGATAGACCTGGAAGACCTGGGAATTGCTCTCCACCTCCCTGCTCTCGATGGAGAAGGGAATGACGAGCGCTATCTGGTTGCGACGGCAGAAGTCTGCCAGCGGCTTCACCTGCGGGGTGTAGAGCGGGCCAAAGATGATGTCGAGGGAAGCGGCGTTGGCGTCCAGGAGCGTCGTGCGGATATCGGCATCCTTGGCTACGTTCCAAGCGTGGACGTCGGTGTTGATGCCTTCGGCCTTCATCTGATTGAAGGCGAGGAGCAAACCACGGTAGTACTCCACCATCCTGCGGCCATCGCCATCGTCGTTGTGCAACGGCAGCATCACGCCCACGCGGATCGTGCCATCCTTCTTCTTCGTGGCGGGAGCCGCTGGACGCTGGGCCGATACCGGTCCCTGGGCGGCGACAGACCCCTTGGCAGCTTGCGGAGCAGTCTGCGAGGAGGGCGTGCTGCGGCGCTTGTCTCCTTTCTTACCGAATGGGACGGCTATCCACGCACCTTTCTGCAGCTCATAGCCCTCCTTTTTCATTTCCGGATTGGCGTCTATGATCTGCTGAATCGTCACATTATATTCTTTGGCGATGCCGAAAAGGGTTTCTCCCCGCTTCACCTTGTGCAGGTCCTGCCACTGTGGGGCCTGACCGCTCGCATGAAGGCAAAGCAGCGAGGCGAAGACCGCGATCCACATCCTCAAGCAATGTCTCATTTTTCCAATTTTATTTTAACCACTTGCAAAGATAGCAAAAAATAGTTGGTTTTGGCATGGGAGTGGAAAGAATTTCGTAAATTTGCACAAAATATCAACGATGAGGCATATTTTCAAGCATATCTTGGCCGCTTTTGTGCTCTTTTGGGGCACACAGGCGACATTTGGACAAGCGCTCTCGCCACTGGCCACGTACACGGACGACAACGGCGAGGAGCAGACGATGGAACCTGGCGGAAGCTACACGGGAAGCGCACCGATAGAGGTCAGTTTCGACGCGGGCGTCACCGAGGTGGGCGACTATACGCCCCATTTCGAATGGCGCTTTTACGAAGGATCCGACGTGCAGAATCCCTACCTGATCCGCTACGACGAAACCACCAGCTACACTTTCACCAAGGCCGGCATGCAGCACGTCGCGCTCACGGTCTCGTTTGTCAACGGTTCGGACACGATCCGCTTCACCACCGACGATTTCCCGCCCTTTGAGTTTTCCATCAGCGAGAGCAAACTCGAGTTTCCCAATGCCTTCTCGCCCAATGGCGATGGCGTCAACGATGTGTTCAAGGCCAAGAGCACCTATCAGAGTATCGTGGAGTTTCAGGCCACGATCTTCAACCGCTGGGGACAGAAAATCTTTTCTTGGGACAACCCTGCGGAGGGATGGGACGGTACGTTCCATGGCAAACCCGTCAAGGATGGCGTCTATTTCCTCAACGTGGATGCCAAGGGAGCGGACGGACGCCATTTCCGTATTCGCAAGGCAGTCAACCTGTTGCGCACCTACAACGAGGCTGCGGGATCAGGAACGGTGACGGAATAGACCTTCCACCCCCACGCAAACCAATAGATTGTATTTCCACCGATGGACAAGGATAAAATAGAAGTGCTGGGCGCGCGCGTCCACAATCTGAAGAATATTGATGTCGTCATTCCCCGCAACTCGCTCACGGTCTTCACCGGCTTGAGCGGGTCGGGCAAATCGTCGCTGGCTTTCGACACCATCTATGCCGAGGGCCAGCGCCGCTATATCGAGACTTTCTCGGCCTATGCCCGCAATTTCCTGGGCAATATGGAGCGCCCCGACGTGGACAAAATCACGGGGCTCTCCCCCGTCATCGCCATTGAGCAGAAGACGACGAACAAGAATCCGCGATCCACGGTCGGAACGACCACGGAGATCTACGACTACCTCCGCCTGCTCTTTGCCCGCGCCGCCACGGCCTACTCCTATCAGAGCGGGGAGAAAATGGTGAAATATACCGAGGAAAAGGTGGTCTCGATGATCCTCAAGGACTATCTCGGCAAGAAGATTTTCATCCTTGCTCCGCTCGTCCGCAACCGTAAGGGCCACTACCGCGAACTCTTCGAGAGCATGCGGCGCAAGGGCTACCTTTATATAAGGATAGACGGGGAGATTCAGGAACTGACCCAGGGCATGAAAACCGACCGCTACAAGAACCACAATATCGAGGTGGTGGTCGATAAGATGAAACTCGCCGCGCGCCTTGGCGAGACGGAGGACAACCTCTCGCAGCGACTGCAAAAGACCGTGGCGACGGCGATGCGGCAGGGCGACGGACTGGTGATGATCATCGATGCCGACACGGGCGAGGCGAAGTTTTTCTCCAAGCGCCTCATGGACCCCGTGACGGGACTGTCGTACAAGGATCCTGCGCCCAATATCTTTTCCTTCAACTCGCCCGAGGGGGCTTGTCCTCATTGCAAGGGACTTGGCATGGTCAGCGAGATCGACCTGAAGAAGGTGATTCCCGACGACAGAAAGTCGATACGCGAGGGGGCGATCGCGCCATTGGGAAAATACAAGAGTCAGATGATATTTTGGCAGATAGAAGCGATTCTGTCCAAATATGACCTGGACTTGAAGTCTCCGGTGAAGGACATTCCCCAGGAGGCTATGGACGAGATCCTCTATGGGGCGCTCGAGAAGGTGCGCATCCCCAAGGAACTGGTCCACACGACGACGGACTATTTTGTGGCTTTCGACGGCGTAGTGAAGTATCTGCGGGCCGTCATGGAGGGCGACGAAAGTGCCGCGGGAAAGAAATGGAGCGGGCAGTTTATCGCCGACGTGACCTGCGGCGAGTGCCAGGGCCAGCGACTGAACCGCGAGGCTTTGTCCTACAAGATTTGGGGCAAGAATATCTCCGAACTCTCTGAGATGGACTTGGGCGAACTCTATGAGTGGATGGGGGAAGTGGAAAACCACCTCGGCGAGACCCAGCGGCAGATTGCCACGGAGATCATCAAGGAGATTCGCCAGCGCATCCGCTTTCTGCTGGATGTCGGACTCGACTATCTGTCGCTCAACCGCCAGTCGGCCTCGCTCTCGGGTGGCGAGAGCCAGCGCATCCGACTGGCCACGCAGATCGGTTCGCAACTGGTCAACGTGCTCTACATCCTCGACGAGCCGAGCATCGGTCTCCACCAGCGCGACAACGTCCGACTGATCAACTCGCTCAAGGCGCTGCGCGACTTGGGCAATACGGTCATCGTGGTGGAGCACGACGAGGACATGATGCGGGCCGCCGACTGGATCGTCGATATCGGACCGCGGGCGGGCCGAAAGGGTGGAGAAGTGGTCTTCCAGGGCACGCCGCAGCAGATGCTCCACACCCATACGCTCACGGCGCAGTATCTGAACCATGAGCGGGCAATCGAGGTGCCGGCCCATCGGCGCAAGGGCAACGGCCAGCGTATCGCTTTGTGTGGGTGCACAGGCAACAATTTGAAGCACGTGGACGTGGAGCTGCCGCTGGGAGAACTGATCGTCGTCACGGGTGTGTCGGGATCGGGCAAATCCACGCTGATCAACGAAACGCTGCAGCCGATTCTCTCGCAACACTTCTATCGGTCGTTGAAGAAGCCGATGGCCTACGAGAAGATAGAGGGTATGGATCTGATAGACAAGGTGGTGACGGTGGATCAAAGTCCTATCGGACGCACGCCGCGATCCAATCCTGCCACCTATACGGGCGTCTTCTCAGACATTCGTGCGCTCTTCGTCGGACTGCCCGAGGCGAAGATCCGCGGGTATAAGCCTGGCCGCTTCTCCTTCAACGTGAAGGGCGGACGCTGCGAGGCTTGTGGCGGCAACGGCTATAAGACGATCGAGATGAACTTCCTGCCCGACGTGATGGTGCCCTGCGATGTCTGCCATGGCAAGCGCTACAACCGAGAGACGCTGGAGGTGCGCTACAAGGGTAAGTCCATTGCCGACGTGCTGGACATGACGGTCAATATGGCGGTGGAGTTTTTCGAGAATGTGCCACAGATTCTGCCCAAGATCAAGTCGCTGCAGGATGTGGGGCTGGGCTACCTCAAGCTGGGCCAGTCTTCCACGACGCTCTCGGGCGGAGAGTCGCAGCGCGTAAAACTCGCCACCGAACTCTCGAAGCGCGATACGGGCAAGACGCTTTATATCCTCGATGAACCGACCACGGGTCTCCACTTCGACGATATCCGCATTCTCATGGATGTGCTACAGAAACTGGTGGACCGGGGCAACACCGTGCTCATCATCGAGCACAACCTCGACGTGATCAAACTCGCCGATTACATCATCGACATGGGACCGGAGGGAGGCAAGCGCGGAGGACAAGTGCTCTCCACGGGCACGCCCGAAGCCGTGGCCAAGAACAAAAAAGGTTTTACGCCCGCCTTCATCAAGAGTGTGCTGGAAAGTGCTGCGCAGGGGAAGGAATAGCTGAAAAATGGAATGCTTCGGCTTGGACAGTTGACCCTGCTGAATATGGAAAACAACTTGAACAACTTTTACAACTTGTAACAACCTACACGCTTCGCGTGTTATATCCTGCTGCAAGCTAAACAACAAAAATATAACGCTTCGCCTTGGACATTCCCTGCCGAATTTGTCCAGGCGAAGCGTTGTTCATAGTTGTTTCCATGCAGCAACCTTTGGTCTGCACGGGCCTCGAAGAGGCGATGTCCTGGCGAAGCTGTTCCATTACATGGCACTCTTTCTCGCCATGGCATAACTTGAGCAAGCTCAGTTCTGCTCATGGCTTACCGAAAGAGTTGTAACTTGTTGTAAAAGTTGTTCAAGTTGTTTTCCTACTCAGCAGCGCGTATGGGAACAGCACAAACAATCTTTTCGGATGAACTTGATGATGGCAATTTGGAGCCCCTATCGTCGAGGTCTCTATAGTCTGACCTTTAGTCCAAACACTGGTCGATCAACTTTTCTATCTCCCTGCGATCCATGTTTTGTCCGATGAAGACCAATTTCTGCATGCGGTCTCCATATTCCTCGTCCCAGTCTTTCAGGACCGACGGGTTCTGCTGCTTGAAAGCGTCGAGTTCGGCGGGCGGCATGGTCGCGTACCATTTTCCTGCGTTGCGGATGCTCACCTGCTTGCCAGCCTGCTCAAAGACGTAGCACGTGTCGGGCTCGTCCTGGAAGTAGCACAAGCCCTTGCAGCGGATCACGCTTTTCGGCCAGGCCGAGGCCACCAGTTCGTCGAAACGCGTGAGGTCGAGCGGACGACGGCGATAATAGACAAAGGTGCTGATGCCATACTCCAAAGCCTCGCCCGACTCCTCGTTCTCCAAACCGTGGGAATGGTGGTGGTGATGGTGGTGGTGATGGTGGTGGTGGCCTTGGCCCTCCTCATGACCGTGATCGTGGTCCTCCTCGTGATCGTGGTGGTCCTCATGACCGTGGTAGTCGTCCTACTAGTGATCATGCTCATGGTCATGTTCGTGGTCCTCCTCGCTTTCGTCCCCGTCGATGGCTGCCATCCACGCCGCCGAAGTCATTACCTTCTGAAAGTCAAAGGCTTCGGTGTGAAGCAGCAGGTTGAGATCCACGTCGCAATAGTCGCAGGGGATAATGGCGGCCTGCGGCTGGATGTGGCGCAGGATCGACTGGATGCGGCCCAGTTCCTCTTTGGAGACCTCGCTGGCCTTGTTGAGCAGGATCGTATTGCAAAATTCCACCTGCTGGATCACGAGGCTTTCGAGGTCGTCCTCCTCGATGTGCTCCTTCTCCAGGTCGCTTCCCCCGGCAAACTCGTCGCGCAGGCGGAGCGCATCCACTACCGTCACCACACTATCGAGTTTGGCCACGCCTTCCTTCGCCAGGTTGGGGTAGATCTGCGGGTAGGCGCAGATGGTCTGTGCGATGGGAGCCGGCTCGCAGATGCCGCTGGCCTCGATGACGATATAGTCGAAACTGTGCGTCTTGACCAGGTCGCTCAACTGCTGGACCAAGTCCATCTTGAGCGTGCAGCAGATGCAGCCGTTCTGCAGCGGCACCAGGCTATCGTCGCTCTGACCGACGATGCCTTCGCGCGCGATAAGGCTCGCGTCGATATTCACTTCTCCTATGTCGTTGACAATGACGGCAAAACGAATGCCACGCTGATTGCCCAAGATGCGGTTGAGCAGGGTGGTCTTGCCGCTGCCCAAATAGCCTGTGAGCAGCAATACGGGGGTTGTGTTCTGTTCCATTTTCCTTCGTTCTTTGATTTTTCCTTCGTATTTTGAATTTCCTTCGTGCTTTGAATTTTTATTCTCGCCTTGAATTAAATCCTTGTTAGAATTTCATCCTTGCTTGAATTTCCTTCGTGCTTTTTTCGGAAATACGATAATAATAGTGCAAAGGTACAAAAACTATGCCAATCGGCGTCAGCGACGAAGAAAAAAGTGAATGGTCGTATTTTTGTCGCTCTCAGGCCCATTTCTTTCCCATTTTCACCCCTCCAACACCAAAAAAAATGGGTGTTTACGTTGTTTTTTATTCCTTTTTTCGCCATTTCTGTCTTGTTTTCCGTTTTTTTTAGTATCTTTGTAACCGAATAAGGAAGACTCAACGGACGACGCCAAAACCAATATCTTCAACGTACCGGCAAACGCAAGACCATGGAGGGGGAATCAAACCCATCTTAAAAAAAAAGGTTCCTTGTCAGGATAAGAAGAAAAAAAGTATAGCAAAATGAAAATTACACTGTTACAGACGGACATCATTTGGGGACAACCCGAAGCGAACCTCGCACACTTGGACCATTTGCTGGAGGGCGTTGGCGAATGCGACCTCATCGTGCTGCCCGAGATGTTTACCACGGGGTTTGACACCAACCCCGAGACCGTGGCCGACGACGAAGGATTGGCCCTCAAATGGATGCGCAACACCGTGCGCCAGCGCAACTGTGCCTTGGCGGGCAGCGTGGCCACGAAGGTGGGCGAGAACTACTACAACCGTATGTATTTCGTTAGTCCCGACCTCCTGTTGGCTTCTTACGACAAGCATCATCTCTTCACCTACGGCCATGAGCAGGAGGCCTTTACGCCGGGCCACCGTCGCGTCGTGATCCCTTACCGTGGCGCGCGCATCCTGCTGCAGGTCTGCTACGACCTTCGTTTCCCCGTCTTCAGCCGCAACCGTGGCGACTACGACCTGGCGATCTATGTCGCCAACTGGCCGCAGGGCAGACAGAAGGTGTGGGACACGCTGCTCAGCGCACGCGCCATCGAGAACCAAGCCTATGTCGTCGGCGTCAACCGCGTGGGCTCGGATGCCAATGGCCAGTATGCTGGCGGATCCAAGCTGGTGGACCTCTTCGGAGAGACCATCGTCAAGGCCGAAGAGGGCGTGGAGAGTATCGTGACGGGCGAGATCGACCTCGATCGCCTGAAGGCTTTCCGCAAGGAGTTCCCCGTCCTCGACGATGCAGACCAGTTTAAGTTGCTCGTTCCTTAATATATACGGAGGATATAGTCAGGAGAATAGAATTAGGTGGAAGAACAAAGTTTGGGGATCGAATATTTTAATAAGAAGATCGAATATATAATAAGGAGATTGAATATAAAAATAGGAAGATCGTTCCCCAGGCTTCTTCCGTAGCACATTCACAAACAGACAACTCAATATAGCGAAACCCGCATGGTAGAAGAATATCAGCTCCGCCTGCTCCCTGAGGAGGCTTACTCGGAGGACACCATCAGACAATACCTGTCTCAGGAGAAAGGATTTGACGTAGCGGCCATTCGCGCCGTGCGGGTCGTGAAGCGATCCATCGATGCGCGCCACCGCCGCGTACTGGTCAATCTCAAGGTTCGGGCCTACATCAACGAGCTCCCGGCCGAGGAGCCGTTTGTGCCCACGGACTATCCTGACGTCAGCGACCAGCCCTCGGCGATCGTTGTCGGCGCAGGCCCCGGCGGTCTTTTCGCTGCGCTGCGCCTGATAGAGATGGGTGTGCGCCCGATCGTCCTGGAGCGTGGCAAGAGCGTCGAGAAGCGCAAGCGCGACCTCGCAGCCATCCCCCATACGCAGACCATCGACCCCGAGTCCAACTACTGTTATGGAGAGGGTGGGGCCGGCGCTTTCTCCGATGGCAAACTCTACACGCGGTCGAAGAAGCGCGGCAGCGTGGAGAAGATTCTCAACGTCTTCTGCCAGCATGGTGCTTCGGCTGCCATCCTGGCCGATGCCCATCCCCATATCGGCACAGACCGTCTGCCGCTCGTCATCTCCAACATGCGCAAGCGCATCATCGGCTGTGGCGGCGAGGTCCATTTTCAGACCCGCATGACGCGTCTCATCGTCCAAGACCAGTCGGTCGTGGGCGTGGAGGCTGTCAGCCGCGACGACGAAGGACAGCAGACGGAGCACGAGTTTCGCGGCCCTGTGGTGCTCGCCACGGGCCATTCCGCCCGCGACGTCTATCACTACCTCTCCTCCGCCCGCATCGAGATGGAGGCCAAGGGCATCGCCGTGGGCGTCCGACTGGAGCATCCCTCTGCCCTCATCGACCAGATACAGTATCACAACCCAGCGGGCCGTGGCAAGTATCTTCCTGCCGCCGAGTATTCCTTCGTGACGCAGGTCGATGGCCGCGGCGTATATAGTTTCTGTATGTGCCCCGGTGGCTTCGTCATCCCCGCCGCCTCCGGTCCCGAGCAGTTGGTGACCAATGGTATGAGTCCGGCCAACCGCGGTTCGAAGTGGAGCAACTCGGGCATGGTGGTGCAGCTGGAGCCGGAAGATATCGACGCCTCCGTATTGGAAACGGAGAACGGCCCCTTGGACGACGCGCTGCGCGTGATGGCCTACCAGGAGCAACTGGAGCGCCTCTGCTGGCAGCAGGGCAACTACAAGCAGACGGCCCCAGCCCAGCGCATGGCCGACTTCGTCAAGCGCCGCTTGTCCTTCGACCTGCCCAAGAGTTCCTATACCCCGGGACTGATCTCCTCGCCCCTCCACTTCTGGATGCCCAGCGAGGTCAGCGACCGCCTGCGCAAAGCCTTTGAAGTGTTTGGCCGCCAGGCTCATGGCTTCCTCACCAACGAGGCCGTGATGATTGCCGTCGAGACCCGCACGTCGTCCCCCGTCCGCATCCTCCGCGACAACAAGACCTTGCAGCACGTCTCCCTCCGCGGCTTGTACCCCTGTGGAGAAGGAGCAGGCTATGCGGGTGGCATCGTCTCGGCAGCCATCGACGGCGAGCGCTGCGCGGAATGCTTGGCCGCGGAATTGTTTCCAACACGACCTGCTGAGTAGGGAAAACAACTTGAACAACTTTTACAAGGAGATAAAACGCTTCGTGTCGGTTGAAGCGGGCTGAAAGCCCAAAAAGCTCCTAGGAGGGTGTGTCAAAACTCTCTTATTCTTAAAAAATCACAAAGCCCTGACTTT
>ERZ1023974.150-NODE-150-length-28049-cov-64.894406_pt1 | contig 28049 bp, 23 predicted proteins | sample MGYA00380432_ERZ1023974 | MGnify/ENA primary metagenome ERZ1023974 (study PRJEB33179, sample SAMN07449058) | human gut metagenome | biome: Human-gut; feature: Human associated habitat; material: Faeces | host: Homo sapiens | place: India:Kasaragod | collected...
ACAGGACCTGAAGTATGGGATGGTAAAGGTTGGTACCAGAACTACCAAGGTGGGGCTATTATTGGAACTGTTAATACTGGATACTGGGAGTCAAGAGGCGGCGTACGTGAACGTTGGGCAAAACTCGGCTACCAAGGTGGCGAAATGGGTTACCCAACAGGACCTGAAGTATGGGATGGTAAAGGTTGGTACCAGAACTACCAAGGTGGGGTAATAACCTTTTCCAACAACGTAGCTAACAGCCTCTAGGTTTAAGCAGTAATAAAAAATATACCGTCCAGAAAAATCTAATGTGACGGTATATTTATATTTACTTAGTTGTCCGACACCTAGCCACGAATCCTATGGTATACACCAGCTAGCGTGGAACGTCGCCAACTACCCTTAGGAAATAAAATCTTAGCTGCTCTCCGACGCAACGACCCTTGCGGGGCAATGCGATCGCGCAGAGATAACTTCCTTACTGGAAAAGTTACATCACGTTTAATCAAAAACATAGGCCATAATTCGCCTGCTGACATTAGGCGATAGAATTCCAGCATAAATTCCGAGTCACGCGGCCATGTAATCTGGTCCTCAGAAAACTTACCAATCCTATACTTATAGTTCATATTCTTCCACGCGTTATACTGTGCTATAGGGGCAAAGAACGAGCCTAAGTAATTAATGCCCTTATCTGTCGGTAATTGATAGTTCCATGATTGATCCAGCAGTAGTGTTTTACCCATATACAGTACATTAAGTATATCACGATCAATTAAGCCTTCATTATGCATATTGGCATGTGCATCAACTATATCGTCCAGTGTATGTTCTTCACGAATTTTTTCTAGATTTTCAATTAATACACTACTGTCAAAATACACTTGCGGATTAATACTATAATCCTTTGCTAGTTTTTGCGCATGTGAAATGTGATTTTTTGTATTAACCTCAAATAAACCACCTAAAGTTAGTATATTCTGAGCCGCTGCAACGCAATACTTGTTAATATTTACATCATACAATGATTCTAGTGATGAATTAATCCAAACATTCCAACTGAGTATTATTGCTCTTTTATAGCTATTCAGAACCCACGGCGCTACCAGCTTAAACCCTATATTATCTATACCATAAATCTCGCGCATCTGATCCAAATAATCACTATAGTCAACAAACCGAATACTCACGTTGTCATTAGCAAGTTTCATATATTCATCTGCAATCACTTTTGACACAATTTTGTCATGCACAATCAAAACATCATACTTAACTTGCTTATCGCGCATCTGAATAGCGCGGCGTAATGTTGTCTCTAAATAAAACTCAAGATTAGGCACAACATTTGTAGTTAGGTCAAAAACAATAGGTATGCAATGCATCTTTGGACTAACTGTCCTAATCGGATCTGTCTTTAGCGCGTAAATCATCTGCAATTCTTTTACTCGAAGAGTATTTGTCTTCCTAATATAGTAAATGTACGCACTAGTAAGTATTTCAGCTAAGTAACCATAAATTCTGTTTGAGTTAAGACTACGTTCCGACAGAGTATCATCGATTTTATCCTCAATGTCTCCAAGCACACCAAACAAGAAATCACACATTCCCATGAAATATTTTCGTTTCATAATGAACATGTTATATCCCAAGAACTTACTGCTATTTAAGTAATCCTCAATATACGGATGTACAGCGGGATACTTTTGCTTGACAATCTGCATCATTAGATCAATATCGCTATTCTTGACAATCGTACCATCATGGTAACGATAATGTTCACGGACAGTCCGACCTGGAATACCCATTGGAGTTGGTATACCAGAGACTCTACGCGACTCATGGACAATTATGTCATTATTCTCAATCATTTGACGCATTTTTGCAGAATCATCCAAACCATACTTAGCAAATATTTTTGGCGCTAAAATCTTTGCGCGAATCATCATATGCCCATCATCGCTTACTGGAAACTTTCTATCTGAAAACGAATAGAATCGACGATAATGAAACAGGCCATAATAATCCGCCTTCAGATTCTTCCATGCCCAATATATGGCAGTTAGCTCACAATATTTAGGGTTCTTTGCGGATATATTATCTTTGCCGTCATCATCTCGTTGTAAACCCAGGTCGTCTTTTGCCAGTGCAGCGCCAACGCGCACTGGAAGAAATAGATCGTTCTTTGGTAGTTCACTCGGCTTGTGGCATGCAATTAAAATTTTAATATTCTTTTTACTCACTCTCACCTCCTATATATAACTAGATTACCAAATTATATAGATTATGACTAATATAAGCACTATACTATTAGTTCCACTAGTTTTATAGCATCATAGACGCATTCCACTATACCATGCTAAACATTCAAACTTTCTCAATATGTACACAAGCACAATAGTTCCAAAGAACGTGAATATAGCCATACATATCATATGTAGCCAACCTACCGCAAGTCCAAAGCCGTTGAACACTCGCAAATATAGGTATATAAATATGTAGTGAACAAGATAGCACCCCAAAATAGCTGTAGATGCACTATATAGGTACTGCCGCGGTTTTACATGTTCAAAAAATCTCAATAAAATAATAAACAGACTTACAGAAGCAGTTAATATAAATATTGAATCATACCATGGCATATAATCATATTTCATAACAGTAAACAGATAATAATTCATTACAGTCGATAACAGTATAGACGCTATACACATAGCCACAAGTAAGCCTGTTTGGATTTTCTTTGCAGCTGAAGTATATTTCTTGACTAAATATCCCAACACCATAAATACACCACATATGCCACCTAGATAATTTAACTCTATATTATTTTTGACAGGTAAGCCCCCCATAGATTGCACCAATGCATTTATTGTAGGCACGGCAAATAGATATGTGGTAGCCAAAGTCATGAGCAACACAATTACCTTTGTATCCATTAGCCGTAATGCGTTTGCAACAAATGGTATAAACAAATACAAGCCAATTATAGTTGGCATATACCACAGATGCGGGGCAACCGGCTTGTCTGTGGTAAATGTAAATTGCTTGATAAAGTCATAGACACCAACCTGCCGGTCTAAAACTAGCGAAGTGAACAGATAATATACCGCAATCCATATAAGTGCAATAATCAATAAATGCTTGACCTTAGTCCTATAGAATATCCATATATCCTTCTTTTTGTATTCGCGACCCAACATTAAATAACCTGTCAGGAATAAGAATAATGGAACACATAATCGACCAATAGAGTATAGTAACATTACAATAAACTGACCTATTTGCGATTGCATCTCAATTTTTCCCGGTATCAGATGCCAGGTATTTTCTATACAATGAACCAGAAGCACAAGCCCTAGCGCTATAATTCTAATTATATCTAGGTTAGCCCTACGCTTTGCTAGCGCTACACTCATAATCTATCCTCGCCATTTATTAATATTATAGCATGCATTCAATAATCGACTTCCTGTTTATACATTTGTTGAGCGAGACGCTCAGACGCGCTATCTGGACTTAACTAAAACATTTTCGATTTCTGCAAATGTCTTAGTCAACTTAATGCAGTGATCTTTAATAATATTACGTATATGTCAATAATATACACAAAACTAGCGTAATCGCCAAAATTCATATAATATCTAATCTTGCTAAATACCAGGAATACTATTTATCTTTCGCTATCATTATCCTTCATTAATCTTTTAATAATTCTAACTGGATAAGTTATTTTGCGTCCGATTTTATAGGTACCAGAGTTAAATACTCGTCGTATCTCCTGGTTTGCATATGCCGCTTCTTGCCTTGCTAACTCTAGTTCATCTTTTGTCGACGCCAAACGCCTCGTTAAATCCGCGTTCTTGCGTCTTTCCATTTCTAAATCATGTTTAAGATTATCTAACTCGATAGTCCTATTTCTATAGTCTGGCGACAATGTTATGTACCAATAGAATGTTTCATAACACCATTTCTTTAATATATCCAGACTATTTTTCTGCGCAACTACAATATTCATTGCTAAACCCAATATAGCATCATCTATATTCTTCTGTGATAAACCATCTTTTTTGTAGAATATACGATATCTATATACAACTTCCTTAGTTGCGTAAAAATTTTTTGCAAGTACCATTGCCCTCACTAGAAACACAGGATCTTCGTGTCTAGTTAGATTTGGAAATTCAATCCCATTGTCTATAAGGAATTTCCGGTCATAGATAAATCTAATCCACCCTATGTCGCTTTGCCAATCTTCATATCGTACTACTCCATCACTAAAAAATTGATACGCCTCTAGGTGTCCTCTACCACTGTAATTATCAATTACGTTACCATTACGACTATCATATTCGCTAAACGAACCGCCACTTATCTTTACATTATTTTTCCTTGCATTACGATAAAGAGTTTCAAGCGAGTCCAAGTTGGGCCACCAATCATCCGAATCAATAAACGCAATGAATTCACCGCGTGCTAAAATCATCGCCTTGTTTCTGGCTAGCGATGCGCCTTTATGTTTCTGATCAACAATAATGATTCTTTTGTCTTTTTCTCTATATTTCTTTAATATTTCAGCACTATTATCAGTTGAGCCATCATTTACACAAATGATTTCTATATCACGTAAAGTTTGTGCAAGCACACTATCTAAACATTTTTTTAAATACTTACCAGTATTGTATACAGGTACGATTACACTTACTAGCACATCTTTCATATTTACACTTATTATATCTCATTACACAATTACTGACCAATTTAGCTCTAATATTACGCAAACGATCTACCTTATTTTTTATTGATCTAATTGGCGCAGTTATCTTCCAACTAGTGGACCGTAAAGCTGCTTCCTTGTCTTGCGTTAGTTGCTTTATTATCTGGTCTTTATTATTTAGGTCATTTGTTAATTTGTTGATTTTCTCACATTTAGACACATAGTCATCCACTATCACACGGTGTACCTTGTGGTGCAGATCCTGATCTGCATTCTTGCTCAAATATTTATCAACTATTTCAGCAAAGTCAGATACCTTACAGCCAGCGTTATCAAATAACTCGTGACGCAAGTCTTGCTGAATATCTATGTTATCCTGCGTTTTCGCAAGCGCACTTGTAATATCACTGGCATTTTTAACACTACACAACTTACCGTCTGCAATTAGCTTTGACTGAATTGTATGTATATTCTTAAATTTACCTTGGTCTGGATCCTTGGCAAAAACCACGACTGGCGCATCTGTATATATTGCATCAAATATAGCACCTGACGCATCAGACAGTACCACATCAGCATCTTTTAATAACTCCGATACGGGTCTATTTTGGTCATAGAACTCATCTGCCCAGTCAGCTAGCTTATCACGACGGCTGCGCTCCTCTGTTCTAAATTGTATAGCATAGTGAGCCTTAATTGTTATGTAATATTGTTTCTTTATTTGTGAAATAATTTCATCCGTTAAATCATCCACACAACTAACTCGACCAAAGGTTGGCAATATAAGCAGGCGTTTCTTACTATGTTTATTTTTACTGCGGGTAAAGCCTCTAAAATTAGTCGGAGAAGTCAGCTCTACTCTACTATATACGCTTAAGAATTCCATCTCGCTGTGACTAAATGATAATATAGCGTCATACCATATATTCCATTCTGGCGTTAACGTCATCAGCTTATTTAACTGCAGTAGGCCGTATCGATACTTCAAGCAATATTCATATTTTAACTCAGGCAGCAATGAGCCAAGTCATACGACTCCATGATAACTTTATACTTCTTCTTACTGGGCTTATATTTTACGTTATACCCCAGTTTCTCAATTCCCTTATATGTATATTCAGATAGGCCGTTATATCCGCTATTCTTAGGTACAATAATATCGACATCAATGCCGCGTTTTATACAGTCATCAATACCGTTTTGAAGACAATAGAACTCTGTCATATCATCAAATAAAATAGCTACATCTACAGTCTTAGTCATGGGTATATTTTAGCATAAAAAAGAATGGTCGCCCTAAGCTACAGCATTCAATTGACTTGACAAGTTTAAGCGCCCCTCAACAACCTTACATAAAATAGATAAGTCGCATACAAGATAACATACATTGAGTTGCTGTACGTTGGGCATATTTTAGTTGCACACAGGGTATTATCAGCGCCCCACATTTTACAAGCACCCCTCCACGATAGATACCGTCCAAGCAAAAACAGCGCGAAGCTTCCTTAGGACACCGAGCGCAGAGTATCATATTCGCAGTTTAGCGGCCACTGAATATCGCAAGCAGCTGCCCGTTTCACACTTTGGCTATTGCCTCGCAAAGAACACGCTAAAGAAAGAGTTTTCTCCTTCTCAATACAAGCGCTTCTCGTCCACCCTCCATAATATCAATTATGGATTTACGCGTAGCGCCATCCTCTATGGCACCCGTCTCGTAGGTAAAGCTCTCACCGGTCTTCTTGGCGACAATAACAGCATCACTATCGGCGTTGACCACCAAATTAGAACTGTGCGATGCAATTATAATTTGTCGTTCTCGCTTATGTCTTTCTATAAATCCAATAACACTATTTGATATACCCGTGGCGTCCAAGTCGTCTTCAGGCTGATCGATCAGGATGGGATATCCACCCGTATTTAGCTTAAATATTAGCTCCAAGATAGCCATAGCTCTTTGGCCGCCAGTCATATTAGAAAACGATGCACCAGTAGATTTCTGGCAAATCGAATTAATATAGTCAGTTTTATTGGGACACCTCAATAACCGTCGCATTACCTCATATTTGTCAGATATGCCACGTTTGAAGGCAAACTTGTCGTCAAATATATCTCTTACTATATCTAATATAGCAGTCCTATCAACATGCATACAACCACTCTCAATGAGTTTCTTCGAGGCTTCTGATATACTAGATACCTGCCTTCGATTGAGACAATCGTCAACTATACCATTCACGTCAACTCTATCGCTTGGAACAATCTTGACGTCTATATACTCGAACTTATCCAGTTGAATTGACGAATATATTTTCACCATACGCGCATAGTGCGACATATATTGGCCCACCATGGCATCAATCGCCTCATCTTCCTTGCGAATTAGCTCTGCAATGCGTTTTTGATTATCAGCAATCATCTTAGACTTATCCACTAATGTGTTGCGTTGTTTACTGATAGCCAACAACTCCTTTGACGCATCCAGTCTACTCTTGATGGGTGCTATTTGCTTATCAAGTTCACCTATGACTTTGTTGTTTTTGGCGACTCTTCGTTGTAACTTATCAATAAGCGCACTTATTTGGCGTTGAACATTCTCACCATCGCGCCCCACTAATTTATCTATAAGCTGACCGTACACCTCGTCCGATAAACCACCGCAATCAACGCCAACAATATCCACCGTAACATTATCAGAAGCCATATTCTTCAATATAGCTATGTCTCGACTGTCGCACTCCACGCCAGTTGACAATGTAGACCTTTCGCAAATCAGCTTGTTGTATTTGCTAAGCTCATCACCCTCGATACTCACACTTTGACCCAGCTTCTTTATGGCTTCATCAAGATCGGCGATCTTTTTCTTTATGCTATCCAAGTCTCCATAGTCTTCGTTCGACTGCTCAAGACTCAGTTTATCAGAGACCGCCAGCTTTAGAGCATCTATCTTCTTATCAATTATTCGGCCGCTCTCGGCAGACAGAATGCTTAGCACTCTTTCCGTTCGCACAAAGTCCTTATTGCCACTAAAGATATCTCGCACAAATTTGTTTCGCTCGTCACCATCACCTCCATCGTAGGCAAGCCTGCCAATATAGCCCTGTGGAATATATAAAATGCCCCTATGCGCATCATCGCTACCGGACTTCCATTTTATCTTTAGATTTGGAAATGCGCGTTCGATATATTGCTGATCACTACTGTACTTTTGATGACCCAACTTATTTATTACCAATTCCTTGTTGACCGATGCAGCAACAGCTTCCAGTAATATCGATTTACCTTCCCCACGCCTGCCTATGATAGAGTTCAGTTCCGGATTAATTCCAATCGATGCGTTGCCATACTCTATCCTGTCTATTGTAAGCGAGTCCAACTTTCCAGATAGAGGACTACCTATATGTGGATCCACCCTATTGCGCGGACTTAATGTCACCTCTCTTAGGCCATATAGATTTAGATTACACTTAATCCACGTATATTTAGAGCACACATCCTTTAACGCATGTGCGTCCGAGCCCTGAAAGATCGCCTTACTCGGTGACTGCGATACCCAAAACTCGTAATCTCCCTCTATATTCTTTTTGCTATCTGATGAGTGAATAATAAAATCAGATTTGTTACATATCTCATCACTTGCCGTCGCCGATCTACTCTCACCCTTCCCCCGCGACATAAAGCCAAAAACAACCTTGTTGCATACATGCTCATCAGCAAGCGCCCTACATAGTTGATCGTGATGAACATACAGGTCTTTACTATTCTTCAGTTCGTCAACACTTAGAAGCGTAGCGGGCTTCTTGATATTATTGCCACCATGCACCTCTATCTTAGATATCATAGTATTAAGCTCTTCCTGTGTAACATTTGGAGAGAAGAGTATATGATAATCGCACAGCTCGTTTCTCTTATTTTGATAGCTCAGCCTCAGCTCGAGATTCGGAAACACTGTTATTCCATGCTTCTCAAGCTTTCTCTTTATACTATCATCTCCGAACAGCTCACCATCAGCAAATCTAAAATAGTTCGTGAGGCCAACAGCTTTGACGCCACTATCTACAACAGCCTTAACGAAATCGTCTTCGGATACATTCTTATACTCATTGTTCAGCCATGTTTTTGGTGAGTGTAGATGCAAGTCAACTTTATGCCACTCCGAACCTCTACCCACACCACAGTCTTCCTTTATCATAATTACTATTTTACTACAGTCTCATAGTCTAGCGAACACGGCAAACTCAGTAGTTGAGCGCAACGCTGCTATAATTGACAATAAACAAGGTAACCGCCTTGTCTCCTACATAAGTCGCCAATCCACACTAAAGCAACAGGCACTAACGTGCTCCTCCAAGGCAATAGCAAGAGGCCTATAGCCTGCGCATCAGAGCACCCTTTAGGCCAATATAGATCCCTCCAGACAACTGGTATAATATCGCTATATGATATGCGACATCATTAGCAATACATTGGGCGGAGTAGGTACGGCATTGCTAATCAGCCTAGCAACACTTATATACAGAAGAAGAATACTCCGCTTTATCAGGTATGGTAGCGCCAAGATCGATGCGATATCTTCAGTACCGAACCTACAGATAGAAGTCTCCCATGGCGACGCATTTAGTAAAGATAAGAAGCCACTGACCGGCATAAAGATATGCAACCATGGTGCAGTCCCGGTTTCGAGCATGCGTATCTATTGCTATACCAGGAGATCGAGCGAAGATCACACTTTGTACAGCCTTACTATTGACAGAGCCCATATCGTAAACAAAACGATTATAGTCGACAAAAGTAGCCAAAGTCATACACCCACATTATTGACCTGCACAGACAACATAATATACGCTAACGACCCCGGCGAAGAAGTAGGCTTATTTATAGAATTTGTAAACCCAGAGACTTCAACTATTTACAGATACAGAAGCTACTTGATAAGTGGCGACGGGGACCGCATAGACACAATTGACAGCCTATCTATAGTCAACAGACGCATACCTCGCAATGGTATAAGCGCCAGGAACTTTTTTGACGCCGAGTGGGCTATTAGGCACTACGATATAGACTTGGCAGCAGGATAGAGAATCGCAAGCACAAACAACATCCAGAACGTACACCTTCCGATCGGCTTCATTTTACAAAGATTCACTCTATTTTGCGCCATCCTCTCACCCAGGTCCGACAATTCGCTCTGCACCACACTAATCTATCCCGAATAAAAATACCCCCAGGAGCAGAATATACAATACTAGTTTATCAGCCAAGCCTCCAATTGATAGGATATTCCTCGTACCCCTCAATCCTTCTATTGCCTATATAATTACTTATCCTAATACTATCGCCATAAAAAGAACTACACGCGCGCACAACCAAGCCTAACAGCGCAGAAATTTCCCAGTCACCCTTATCAGCACATCCTCTGAGGCCACTAAAAACAGTGCTTTTATAATTCTTGCCTATGCCAACGCCCTTGGTCCTGCTATTAAAACCTAGGATGGCTTTATTGTCCTTTAGCCAGAAGACAGCATCAGGTGGCTTAATATCTGAATCCAATTCATTAGCCCATCTCGCAATCGTCTTGGGGATCTTACTTCCTGAATTGCCGGACTGATATCCAAAGACTATGCGTATAGGAGCTCTTTCATTAAGGTAAAGGCGCTTGACAGACGAAATATTTGCGGATAGTCTAGTCACATAAAATACAGGCGAAGCAATCCGATATATACCGCAGAAGATTCAATATAATGGAGACTATCGGCATAATATCATCCTCGCTCACATCTGCTGGTATCGTAGCTGCGCTACTTACAGATCCCCTATGGATTAAGGTCATTTCCGCAGTCTCCTCATTTGCTACGACATTTATTGCCGCTTACTGCAAATTCTTTGGACTACAAAGAGTCTCAATCGAGCACAAAGCGACAGCTAGCAAATTAATATCTATACGAGATAAATACAAGACGCTCCTAGTAGAAATAAAACTTAAATTAGACACTCCAGACAACCTACTGGAAAAATACAGGTTATTATCAAATGACGCAGACTTGATCTATACAGAAGCTCCGATCACAACCAGTAGAGCCGTTAAGCTAGCCGGCACTGCATTAAAAATAAAGAAAGACGAGGAGTTCTCGGATGATGAAATCAATTCAATTCAATTCATTTCATTTCTTTCTCCATCTTTAAGAAAGGACACTACCAATGAGTAGCCACGCATCAAGACACCCCGACACAATCCCACTAAACACAAGGAAAGCCATTTCAACTCGCTGCCACACAATCACAAGAGCTATCAACAAGGAGTTCTGGAACTTAACAAGCAACACATTACATAGCCCATATGTCGGCAGCACGGAAGAAATACCGCAATTAGTACAAGTGATATTGATATTCTAATTGAGCTTTCGTCAAATCTCTTCGATAAGTACAACAATCTATCCGGCAACGGTCAATCCAGGTTGCTACAGGTAGTAAGAAGTGCCATTCTAGACGCATACCCCACAAGTCAAGTGCATGCAAATGGTCAAGTTGTAAAAATTTTATTCTCAGACAACATGTATCTCGAAGTAGCTCCAGCATTCAAGGATTTTCTGGTGACCTACAAGTACCCCGATTCCAACATGGGTGGGAACTGGAAATCAACAAACCCAAAGGCAGAGCAGGAAGCGATTGCTGTAAAGAATCGCCACAGCAATGGTCTACTATGCGACACATGCAAACATATATGCTATATACGCGACAACCATTTTAAGAGCTACCATTTATCAGGCATATTGATCGATAGCTTTACATACCATGCAATTGGAAACTGGAGATGACAAACCACGAGGGAGTCACGCCGCCCCTGTCGGTCTGCTATGAGTGAACGCTATTGGATTATTACAATTGCAGTACAATAAGCTCGGACGGCCGCATAAGTGCACCAGGAAGTTACGATACAGTATCTACATCTAGCAGTTACGAATGCCTGGGGAAAGTTTTACGATATATGGTCTAGTATAACGCTTAATGAAACAGTGGATTAGTCAAACCTACCGTAACCTCTCACTACTGAACGGTCACGACACACACGCATTGAGAGCTACATCATACCCGTATTTGCCCGTATACTGGCTAATAGCAATGCCGCTAGCCTATTTACCAACCGGCAATTAGCAGTGTTGCATAGAATTGCGTATCGCCCAAAAATATATGTTGCGAGGAGAGCAATAAGTAGATTAGCAGGTTCCCAGATCTGACCACACTTAACGCATTTTAGCAATGCGTTTTGAAAGTCTACCTATACGCCTTTGCCAATCGCCACTCCATCCATTGGCAGCGGCTTCTTCAGCTATCCGTACAGCATCATTTAGCCTTCCCTCCTTTTCAAATATTATAGCCAATTGCTTATACCCCGTGTGTTCGGGCAATGACTGACCTGGGTACTTACGCAGCATTTGATTAGCCACCAACCGCTGTATCTTAATCTGCGCAAAGCACCCCACCACCGCCTTATGGTAGTCGTCAATATTGTTTCTTGTCTTATAGTGCTCTTGAATATAATACATTATTTCGAAATGCAAGTCCTCAATATCATTGCTGACATCTAGCTGAGATATTAAGCTATCAACCTCCTTATTGCTAGCACTGAGCACCTCATTGTCCACTGACTCCCTTTTATGCCTTCTCTGGGCACTAAACCTATCAAGCTCACCGTTCTTTAGCATCATTTTTATTTGATCATGAGCAGCTTGGAGTAGTTTACGCATTGCTACGTCAAATTTCTTATCGCCTATTATGATTGGTATACGAACTTTTCTAATGGACCTAGGAATTGATAAATTAGCAAATACGTCGCTTACTGTAGTCTCGAAGTCCTCAAGCTTAAAGTAGCCTAGAATACCACTGCCAACCTGCTGCTCTACCGATCTTATGCATCTCTGTAGTTCTCTCTTGAAGACCTCTGGGTACAGTTTAATGTAACGGCTATTGGAAAATCCAACTCTTCCAGATATAGATATTACATCATCGGATGTCATTGTTGATTTATTGGCAATCCTTAGCGCCAGAGTCTCGTTGTTCTCTTCACTCATTATTTGCGGAACACGCTCAATAATGTCCTTACGACCACGTACCAGGCTCGACACTACCAGCGAGCATGAGGCATAGTTTATGAAAGATTTTGCTGGATGATATTTCATGAGTCTAGATATCTCGTCTACCGCCGCATCATAATCACCAACTAGCAGATGTCTCTCAAGGCCATAAAAATACAGAAATACAAAGCTTAGGTTAGTATCCTTAGTGATATCCCTAAGCCACATAAGATATTGATAGCGCATCTCAGGGCTAAACTTCGAGTACTCCGGCCAATATATAGGGCTATTCTCCAATTCATCGGTTCTCTTGATTGGTAACTTTTCCCAGATCAGGCTAGGCTCAGCATAGAACCCATCATTCTCCCTCGTGGTTATACCATTAGGTGTCAGAACAATATTATTATCACTGACATGCTCTATGTGTGATGGGTCTTCCCTCGTCGTCCATAACAGAGATCTTGTTGGCTCGGGTATAAGCATTGACTCTACGACATCTCTACGTTCACCTTTCAACTCTATCGAGTCGCCTCCTCCGTTAAATCCTCCTTCAGACCTGCCCCTGTCTACATACTGAATAATTTTATCTATAATACCCATAATACGATTATACGTACTTCAAGTTCAGAGAGTAAAGAATGGATATGTTATACTAAAACGGAACAAACACGAGCTTTTTGTCTAAAATAGTTAGTGAGAGTTAATTAGCCAATAGGCAAGAAAGCGAGGGTTTGTTCCTATGTCTAGCGCACCTCGTAAAGCCGTTAAGATGTAGCCACAACGACACCACATCTTGCCCACAATCAACAGTATCACTTGCAGTAAAATATAAGTTCATGCAGTATAGCCACCACCTCGCAGCACAACCATTTTTCCCTATAAGGGAAAATGGTTTTCCACAGCGCTACCTCTGTTAGGCAACAAAGAATCTACACTCCGGAATGGACATTTTTACAATACTACACATTCGAGCCATCTTCTCCGGACCGTAAGTTCTTTCTTGAGACATCCGTTATCCCATAGTGCGACTTTAACCTTCTTCTAATTTTCTCAGTATCCTCCGCCGGCTCGAAGTCCTCAGGCGCTTGGCCACTCTGTGCAATAATGGTCTTGCGAACTTCGCTGTTATTCGCATCATTATCGTTCTTTATATCATTAAAAGACATTACACCTCTTTCTATACTGCTTGCCGTTAGCTCATTAGCAAATGTCTTTCCAGCAAGAAGTACATTAGGGGCACGATTTGCCCACGGTTTTGATGGCTTTAGCCCATACTTATCTTTTATTTCAGACCCTGTTTTACCGCCAAAGAATACTTTATCTCCGCTGCTCTTCACAGTAGCTATCCCTCTAGGACTTATACCGACCTCTACCATATTGGCAGATAAGTGCTTATCCGACTCAGTAAATTCATTCCGTCTAGCCAGCCTATTAACACTAGATGACACCTCAGTCTCTATCTCTCGCTTTCTTGTTTGAGTCGCAAAATAGTTTTGAGCTTCAGCAACTCTTGGCTTACTAGCAGGATTTCCATTTTGCGCAATAATATAGCATGCATATCTAGATAGCACGAAGTCATCAATCTCGCGTGTTGTATTTCCCGCCTCGTAGCCTATACGCACCGGCCTCTTTATCCTGTTAAAATGAGCGTCCACATTTATGCCCGTGCTATTATTAGTTAAAGACAGAATGGCACGATTTACAACTTTCTCAAAACTATCCCACTTGGCGTAGCCCAAGGCCTTGCACAGCTCGCGGGCATACCAAAATTCATTGCCGCCCTCATCCATATGTCTAATTGATTCAAATGAAACTTGCCGAATTGGTTCTACATCCTTCATATGACACATTATAACAAATTCATAATTTCTTAGTTCAACATATCAGACAGGCGATCCCCTCTAGACTTATCCAGCAACTATGCCTAGCGTGCAATAAGCCAGCACTGAATTGACATGAGTACATTATAGCTCTGCACCTAAATATAGCCCCGCACAACACACCAAGCTCCTATCGCCATTGAATTGCAGAAGTTGTCATTATTTTAAAATCCAACCTACATGGATTATAAGATTTAACCATATTTTGTAATCTAGCATGTCTGAATTACAAAACTCTGGAATCTAGACGGCTGTATTACAAAATTTGGTGTTATTTTGTAATCTAGTCAGATTGTCTAGCCCCAACGCAGCTACCACGACAAATATTGGCACTATACCGCTAAAACACCGCACCCATGAAAGCGTTATCAAATTATGTGCCACTTTTTTAAATGCCGTCAGGTAGACTATAGCTCTTTAGCTAGTTTCAATGCGCTAGCAAAGGTCTTATCCATGTCATAGTAGGCGTACTCACCTAAGCGTCCGCCAAAGTAGATACCGCGTGCCTTGTCAGCATCGGCTAGCTCTTTATACTTCGCCAAAATCGCCTTATCCTCGGCGGTATTAACTGGGTAATATGGTTCATCACCACGGTGCCAGGTCTTAGAATACTCCTTCACAATCACGGTCTTATTGTAGTCATCAGCATAGCCCGGCCACTTCTCAGGATCAGCAGAACGCTCTGGGTGGAAATGCTTGAACTCGTGAATGCGAGTGTATTTTGGCTCTAGGTCATTGTAATTCATGACCGGACAGCCCTGAAAGTCGTGCATGTCTAACACTTCCTTCTTTAGATCTAGACTACGCCATTTTAGTTCGCCGAACCGATAGTCATAGAATTTATCGATTGGACCAGTATAGACCGTCGTTATACCCTCATCACGCAACTTTTTAATATCTGCGTCCTCGAAATAGTCGGTGTTTAGCTTGACGGTTACCGAACCGTCGCCAGCGTTACCTGCCTCGATCATGCGCTTAAACCATGCTTCATAACCCTCTTTCGGTAGGCCTTCGTATTTGTCACGGAAATAACGATTATTGTAAGTATAGCGCACCGGCAAACGCTTGATGATCGATGGCGATAGCTCTTCGGCGGGTGTTTGCCACTGCTTGGCTGTGTAATTCTTGATAAAGGCATTGAATAGCGGTTCACCAATCAACGAAATACCCTGCTCAGCCAAATTCTCTGGCTCACGGTGTTCTAGCGCAGCGGGATTATTGGCCGCCTGCTTTTTGATCAGCTCTTTAGCCTCGTCTGGTGTATAGTTGGCGTGGAAGAACTGATTAATCGTACCTAGGTTCACAGGCATCGGAAAGACTTCTGGTCGATCAGCGCCTTCGCGCTTATGTGTGGCATAAACACGGTGAACGTAGTTGGTAAATTCAGTAAACTGATTAACGTATTGCCAAACCTCCTCGTTTGAAGTATGGAACAGGTGCGCGCCATATTTGTGGCACTCAATACCGGTTTCTTTATCGAACTCCGAGTAAGCATTACCACCAATGTGGTCGCGATTATCGATCACTAAGACATGCTTACCTTTCTGCGTGGCCAGTCTTTCGGCAATTGTTAGCCCGAAAATTCCTGCGCCCACTACTAGTACATCTGGTTTATTCTCCATCTATCCTCCTGCTTTTATAGCTATATTATAGCATGTTGTATTAACGAGCTATAACAAAGTAACTTCCACGGAGGTAAAATCACGCTGACTGCCCGTATTGTCTACTCTAACGTGCACCTTCTTGTGCTTGGTGTTACCCCTGCTGATATTAATATCAAACGAGCAGATCCAATATCCTTCGTCTTTGATTGATGATTCATCAATCTTACCCTCAAAGTAACCACCACTGTCCACCGTAGGATAGACTGTGAAGTTATCAGAGTCAGGTCTAACATCATATGTCTGATCAACTGGCACGCCATCTTTGGTAGACTTATCCAAGACTAGTGAGCGCTGCACCGCACGAAGCATAGCATTTCGTGCGTCTGTACTGCCAATTTTACTGTCTGCTGCTGTATAGTTGAAAATAGTTAAATCATTAGTTTCCTCGGGCTTCACCGTATTGCCTTCATGTGCACTGTTTTTAGTAGTCTGATCTAGCTTAATCGCACCATTTTTGCTGTTATTTTTATTGTTGCTAGCATGATTAGCTGATAGCAATACAACCGCCACTGTTGCAATTACACCTAGGACTATAGCCCCAATTAAAATTAGCTTCTGATTCTTAGTTAAATTCTGCATCTATTTACTCCGGCAATGTTTTAAACAACTTATTCATTAGGCTAGGCATACCTTTATCGCGTTGACCTTCAATACCACCTTGCGCGCCCTTAGGCGAGCCGCGATCGATATGCTCGTGTGGTGAAGTATTATCCGCACAAGCGGCTACGCCCATTACGTTAATCTGATCGCCAGCCTTAACAGTTTGTCCCTCTTTTAGATTGCTTATCGCCCAGTTACCACCATGCCCGTACCAGTATGACCAACCATCATCACCCATCAACGTAACATCATAGCAGTTTGGATTGCCATGGCGCATTGAAATGCTTTTAATTGTACCACTATGGATAGCTAAGTATTTTTCACCCTTTGGCTGATATGCTGTTCCTTGCTTGTATGATTCATTTACTGTGAAGTCAATCGCTGGATCTGGGAATGGCCCATGATGGCACTGACCCTGCTCGGCTAGCTTGGCATCGCATAAATCTCCACCGGGGTGCTTAGTCATACCCGACGGACTCACTCCGTACCAAGATGTCAAATCAGATTGTTTAGTCTTACCAGATGGTAATGCATACGGAAATACATAGCCATCAATGTTCGGATTATCGGCACTTTCTGTATTACATTCCTCATCACTATCACTGCTATCCGACCCACCACCCGATAATCCTTCAGATATATCCTTACCTGGAGTCAGAGGGTCGCCGCCCATTGCAGCAATAGCCGACATCGAATCAGCTAACGGATTACCGTAACTTCCAACCTTGGATTTGCCTAAATACGACGCCATTTCGTCAGTAGCCGCCGAAGTAGCAACTAAATATACTTTACCAATTGAGCCCATAGGCAAGGTATCTAGAAACTTTTTAACTACTGCTATATTATCGCTCGGTATATTTATACCACCTCCGTTTGCCGGTGGAAATGTGCTTTTTCTAGATGTATCATGCAAATACTTCGCATCCATTTTGGCATCTTCAACCGCTGTGCCAGGCATAGAGCCCGCCGCATAGTGATTAATAAAGCCACCTGCGCCACCGCCTTCGTTAACCGTATACGAGTAGAAGAATGCTGGCGACACACCCTGCGACTTTACCGCCTTGGTTACCTGATTTATATTACCTGAATTTAGTCCGTATCTCGATATGACTGCCGTGCCACTTTTTAAGAACCATTTTTCAGCCTGGTCATCCGACACTCCAAACAGTGCACCAACTGAAAACCCCGCAAATTTCTTCACTTGATCAGCGGTATATTTCTGCCCACTATTGCCACCTGACGACGAACTATCGCTATCATCACTATTATCACTATTCGAAACACAGTCGCTATAGTAATTTATATTGTTAGCCGAGTAGAAGTCATTATTCGTCCAGCGCAAGGGATCATCGGAAACTTTAGTCTTTTCTGCAGCATAAACGTTAACAGATGCGCTAGACACTGCCATCATAAACATCATGAAGACAACGAGGCATCCATACAAGAGCCGACTGACAGTATATTTGACCTTCATTACTGCTCGCCCCTCTCTTTCTTGATGCGATCAGTACACCGAAATTCGCCATACTTTAGTTGATCCTTTGTTGGACATTGCACCAACTGTGTATAGTCATATAGCTTACTTTGTGATTGTGGAAGTGGCGAATATAGGTCAGTTACATAATATGATTGCTTCAGCTTCGGTATATCCAGCATAAATGTAGTAGTATACACCGACGTCGCCTCGTTATATTCCTGCTTGTAGCTGCCTTCGCGTATCTCGCCTGTCACACTACTCTTATTTGGTGCATTGCTAGATACTGTTATGTTAATCTGATCGTTCAGAGTCGCCAATTCACTACTAGAAACGTTTTTAATAACGCTAGATATGTCCTTAACGTTGACAACCGTAGAAGAAACTACTGAACTATCCGTGTAAGTCGTGCCATCGTTATATCCCTTATCCTGCGTGCCAGTGTCTGCATCTGACGAGCTATCTGTTGATGTGTTCGTGGATTGATTGTTAGACGTCTTGTCCGCTCGACTACTTAACACTAGTGCTACTCCACCTAGCATAATTAGTAGGTAGACAGCAATCACAATAATCAATTTTTTATGATTTTTCCAAAAACTCTCTTGTGTCATCATTTCAAATAATCTCCTACATACACGAATTTCGTAGCTGAAGAATACTCAGAAGGCTTATGTGTAAATGTCTGCGTATGCACCTTTCCAGCCATGCTCGCACCTGCCTCGAGCGTTTGTATTGTTCCGTCTTCGTTAATCGCAGTCACTAGTCCAGTATGCCCGTAGTCTGCACCGGCAGCGTTCATATCTGGTGGATTCGAACTGAATATCGCCGGTACTTTAGTTGGTCTATTTGTTATCTGCAGATTCTTATCTGGGTTTGCTGCCACTAGTTGATCAACGACTTGGTTTCCATTGCCATGGCCGTAGTTTAACGAAGTGTGTTCTGATATAAACCAAGCTGATATCGTAGTACAACCGTTAGAGCTAGTACAATAGCCCACAGAGCATCCGTTCGGGTGCTCACTCAAGAATTTATCTTGATAAATCGTAGGATCTTGACTGCCTGCAGTCGATATATCAGAAGAACTATCACTACCACTATCGCCATTGCTATTCGGCTCGTTGTCCATAGCTTCTTGCGAACGAAGATCTTGATAATAGTCATAGAGTTTGCTTACTTCGATTGTATTACTACCCGACCCGATAGGCCAAGTAGCGCCGTTAATACAGTTCTCGCCACGGCTACCAGCAATCGATTTATCAGAGCTACGATATGTTCCTGGTGCGTAGTCAGACTCTATACACTCTTTCTCAAATGTTAGGAAGTTACCTTTTAGATTACCTTCCTCATCGATTAAATCCTTCGAGTATAATTCTGGAATTAGTTCTTCTAGGTTATATGTTTTAGTTTGCCCGTATACCAACGTACCGTTATTATCACAAGCCAAGCCTAGACTGCTATAATCTGGGTCAGCACATTGATAGAACGTTGCATCTTCTGCTTTTGCAGTCAATGGATTCTTAATACTGGCGTAGCCACGATTAACAACGTTTGCTACCTTCTTGATAAACATAGACGGACTGTTTAAGGCGCCGCTCATATTAATCGCCAGCTCGCTAGTAACCGAACCGAGTGCCGTGTATGGATTATAAATGTCATACCATTTAGCACCGACACGCTCTTGCTCGGCATAGGCCAAGGCACGTTCCTCGATCTTAACCTTATATGCCTTAGCATCGTTAGTACTTAACGGTGCACCACCTCGATTTTTATACGACTTAGAAAACATTTCGTCGTAACCAGTAGCCAAAGCATCACCTGCTCTATCGCCTACTAGACCATCTGTAATACCTCCCACCATAGCATTAGTAATCATCGTCGGTATTATTTCAGTAATTCTATCAACAGCCATGTCGGCGCCAAGGCCCACTGCCATGCTTAGCAGCGTCTTACTGTTTTTCTTAATACCACTCCAAACAGCTTTGACTAATTGTTTTCCAAGCTCTTTCGACAAAGTAGCTTTAAAGCCTCTATCTGCTGCCACTTGCGCCATTTTTATTAGGTCAGTGGTCCAACCGGCACCAGGTACAAAAGACCATACTGTCGACGCAATGCCCGTAACTAGTAAGCCAGTCTGCACAGTTGAAGACATCCATTTATCGCAGAACAAGCCTGGATCGCCGTCGATACCAAATGGCGTGACACCTTTCATTACAGTGATAAATAGACCAATTGGATCATCTTGCGTCAACGACGCCTTAAAATCCATTGAGGATTCAGTCGGACCACTCTTTTCTTGGTACAAAGCATACTTCATATTAGCAGCATCCATACCAGAGCCCTGCGCAATCGCGTTAGTATTATCATATTTAGTAACTGTGGTTAATTTATTGGCAAGGTATTGCACTTGCTCAGCAGTAGCCTTGCCCGCCATAATCGCCGAAGCTGTCGTCAAAAATTGAAAGGCAAAAGCTATCATCTTGCGTGATTTATACGTCTTTATAGCCGTGCTGACGCCACGTGCACCGTTGTATAACGAACAGTAATAAGTTGGTATGTCGGCAGCGGAAAACCACTTGGATAATTTATTAGCAAGTCCTTTATCGGAAATGTGATTCTTGGTTGCCTCCAAATCGTCGCTGGGGTCAACCTTTTTCTTTGCATTGAACGCATCATTACCATCGACAACGACTTTCTCGGCATCGGCTTTATCCGTAATCACTTTACCATCTTTGTCTTTAATAGGTTCATCGCTACCTTCTATGCAGTAATTGCCACTCGAGCCCGAACATTCAACAACCTTATTATTGCTGGCATCTTGTGCTTTGTTATTATCATCAACCGTTTTCTTTAGCTGCTCGTCCATCTCTTTGGGTGTATCAGCATCAACGCTAGAATGTTTCTTGAGGCTAAACTTTCTCATAAATTTCATGAATTTGCTGTCAGAGAAACTACCAAAACGCGGGTTATAAACACCCGTCATCCCCTTGCGAAGCGACGGACTATCGTTCATAGCATCAATTATCGTATCGGCGTCAAGTACCTTTTTGCCGTTGATATCCTTTAGTGATAGCTCTTTATCACCAGCAGTCTTAACCTTTTCTGGTAACTCAATATCATCAGGTGGTTCTAGATAAGCGACCTGCTGCTTGCCACTAATTTTATCCGCGGCAATTTGTTGGCCATTAGAATCATACATTTTCCAGCCGTTTTGCTTGAATTTCTTCTGCTGGCGTTCGCTCATAGGTTTGAAGCGGTCACAAGCCTTAAATGCAGAGCTCTTGCAGCCCTGCATTGATTTTAATGCACTCTTAAGGACTTTACGGCTGTGCCAATCTGACGCCCAATCACCTACATTTAGTATGCTGTTGTCAATACGCTGAACGATACTCTGCAGCAGTAGTGAAGCACTAGTCGCACCGCCGGCACCTAGACCAATAATAGCTGCAGCACAAGCGCCCAATATCCACATACCGACTTTACGACTGATAGCCCCTTTGATGCCGCAACTAGCCTTGCCTTTTGCGTTGCCACCACGATAATTTACAGCATTTTCCTGACGGCTAGTCTGGCGCTGAGCACGGTTAGTACCATCGTTATCCCATCCATCTTGCGCATTGTTAGCTTGCGCCTGGTTAACACTACCCTGCCGTTCAGCATTCTGAAGGTCGCTATTGGCGCCAGCTGATTGATCAGTTGGACTGCTGTAATCCTTGTCGTTATCTGAATAATCCTGAATTTGACTAAAGTCATCGTCTACATCATCAGCATAATCTTCAGCGTTATCTTCAGTGTATTGCGGTCTCTGACTGATGTATTTTTTATTAGGTAGACCCACTAAATCAACGCCCTGACTATTGCGGACGTATTGTTGTATAATTTGATCTGCTACTTCCGACTGGCGATTCTTTAACTTTGGCATCCACCTACCCTTGATTCTATGTTTATTATATTAGCATAAATCAGCCAAATTAATAAAGCGAGACTAGCTCGCTTTATCCCGCTCTATTAATTATTAGGTATACGAATATTATATAAGAAGCCGCACAACCTAATCCATTTAGTTTTCAAATTCTATCTTTATGTCGTCACTGTTCAACAAGCTCTCGACATAGTCAGTACTTGGGTTATCGTCAGAATATATTACATTTACAAGAGCAACTTTATTGTCATCAATATTACTCCAATCATTTTCGCTACTCATGTGCAGGTTTCCATCTGGATTCTTCTTGATAATCTTTAAGGCGCTATGAATATACTTACCCGCATAATCACTAGTTTCGTCATTCTCGTACGTGGCTACAATCTGTTTCAAATCATTATTAGCGTATGTCTCATAATGACCTTCAATGAAGCCACTGGCAGTTGCGGCGTACGCGTACAAAGTACTAGGGTCATCTACATTATTGTAGACTATGTTTTTAGCCCAAACCATTGCGTCACAGGCACTAGCAGCGTTGCTATTATTCTGCTGATTGAATGCACAATTATACTCCCCAACGCCATTATTTACATCTTCCAAAGTTACGTATATAGCCGAAATATCTTTGCCATATACCGTTTTCTTAGGGTTTTTAGTGCTGATAGCGACCCAAGGGCTTCGATCTTTCGATACATCATACGGTCCGGTACCAGCTGCCTCTGCACCCCTATCCATTAACTTAGCAAAATCAGTTACATCAAATTTTTCCGCTAATTTACCAGAGAATGTAACTTTTGCTTCACCGCCAACTTGGCCATTTAGTAGATACGTCATACGATGCGGATTGTAGTGGTTCTGGTTTTCGTCACCCTTATTCGCCTTGTTGTTGCTTGCCTTGCTATTGTTTATCTTGTTATCGATAGTTTGCGATGACGAACTACTAGGCTTAGTTTCATTCGATGATCCACATGCCGACAAAGCAGGGAGACCAGTCGCCAACGAAAAAGCAGCCACGATAGCCGTGGCTGCTCTACCAAACTTATTTCTCTTCTCTTCCTTAGCGCTTGAAGACTCCAAACTCTCCCAGACACTACTATTATGATTTTTGTCACCGATATTGCTGATACACTCAGACATATAGTTCCTTTCAGTTAATGGTGTACTCTTTACCAAGTTTATATACTTGATATTTAAAATTATATAACTAGGATAGTCAACGTCAAGCGTTAACGATTTCATTTAATATTGTCAATCACTACCTGCACGTCATCAGATACGCGAGTTGTTGCACCAGCCGCCAGTCGTCCTTTATAGCTTTCCGCTACTGTACGTAAGTCATCATCAAACGCCTGTTTAGCATCATCGGCTGTATGTCCAGAGTTTGCATACGCACGCGCCAATGATTGCTGCCATCCGCGCACATCTTCACCCGTAGTCCCATGTAAATCGTCCTCGGTGCGGCTAGAAAGGAACTGATTACGCGCGTCTGCTACTTGGCTGTAGTCCAGTGTCTTGTTATCTTTAGTATCTTTAGTCATACTGCCTGCCATCATACGATTTATATCCGCAGCACTCATTGAAGCTTTCTTGCTATCAATCGCAGCCGAAGCCACCTCAGACGACAAGCGATCCATGCCTGTGCTCTTAACTTGGCTTGGCTTCATACTAGCTGTCTCACTAGCTACACCCTCCATCATCTGATCATACTCAGCGCCGGTCATATTATCTTTCTGATCGCGCAATGCCGCTGCGCGCTGATATGTATCGAATTTTTGACCATTCAATGTGCCAGTTATAGCAATCTCACGCCGTTCAGCTGCGGTATAATTCGCTTTCAAGCCTTCACCCGCTAGCTTTACACCTTCGTCAAAGCGTCCCTTCTCCATATTGGCGTATCTAGCAGCCGCATCGCGCGTGTTAGCTCCCGCAAAACGCCCTAATACACGATTATGCACAACAGCACCAGCCACTGCACTCTGGCCTTGTACTACCCGACGATGTGCCCATGACTTTTCATAGCCTTGTCTACGGCGCCGACTAGCATTACCGAGCTGCGACGATATGCGACCCGCCGCAAAGCCACCCAATGCCGCGCCCATTACACCGACGCCGTTTAAACATGCCAGTATGGCGAACGGTGCAGCAATCAATGGTATTACCCTACAAGCTTGTGATGCGAGTGCTAGCGTCCAATCACCATTACCAGCAGCCGTGGCTAATACTTTTGACGCCAAATCCGATGCACCATAAATCAACGAAATGATCGGGTAAGTAATTAGCATGGCTAGCATCCATTGTTTCCATTTGTCAAACAGCTTCCTAGTGTTCGGCAGTATAGCCATGGCAATTGCCGCTGGAGCTAAAATGCATAACAAAATTACGCCCGCTTGACGAACAATCAAAATTAGATAGGTCATAGCTAGCACTAATATAACCGCTAAAAATAATATCCCTAGCGTTGCTAACTGGCCAAACATAGCTGCTCCGCCAATTGCACTTAATGTAACCATTGTAGCTCCAGCCACGATATTCACCGTTGTTATACGGTAACCGCCATTTACGTTGGCCGCAGCATTAGTCCAGCTCGGAGCGCTCTTATTTAGAGCATCAATGCCGACACCACCAAAGAAATCCTTCAAGTTAGCACCCAAGATGTTGCTAATATCTACCGCTACCGCACACAGCCACCACGATAAGTTGACTATTATAGCAAACACAATCAGTCGCGGCAGCAACTTCTTTACACTATAGTTAGACATAGAGCCAAAAGCATTGCCAGTGGCCTCAGAATAGATAATCACAGTAAAGGCAATGGCCAATAAGATATTAGCAATCGGCAGAAACACGCTAAACACGCGATATGCAGCACTATCCGTATTAAACATGCTAGAATTTACCTCTAACAAGCCATCGATTATATTATAAAAGCCATCCGACACTGAACCTAAGAATATAGTCGTCGGACAGATTAGCCAATCTAGCCAAGTGCCTATTTTACAAGTTTTGTAATCATTCCTGTCTTTATCAGTTATATCATTAGAGCTAGCATTAAGGTTAGGCTTACACTTTCCATTAACCCACAAACCTCCGACAATCTCACAATCAGTTTGGTTAGCAGCTTCGCTGATAATCGCGCTACTGCCATCAGTATTTTTTAGCTCTTTTTTATTGTCACTTACGGCTTCCCCGTAAGCCTTCTTGATCGTATTAACATCTATAGTATAGCCTGCTGAATTAAATTTATTGAGTTCATCTGCAATACACTGGTATTTGCTGTCGCCATTTTTCTTGGAACATTCACTCTGCGCAGTCTCGATACGCGAAGGAAGCATAAATGCATCATGTTTGCATGATGTAGCTTTATCGCCAGTTTGCTGCTCGCAAATCGCATTTTTTATTTTTTTGTTTATATCATCATTATTGAATTTTTCAAGCACAGATTTAGCGTTGGTACATTCAATATACATGTCATCCCACTCCTGATTTCCAGGTGCATTTTTCTTAAATGGTGTACATGGTATGGTATTTACATCTAGACTCCTCTTATAAGAATCAACATTTAACGAATTAAATGCAGGTGAAAAAGAGTCAAAACATAGCTTATACGTTGAGGACATTGTCCTAGATGCGTCCTGGTACGCAGAACCTTGAAAGCCACCCCATTTTTTACCATCATAGGTTTTGACACAGCGCTGCGCCTCTGCTTTGGTTAGCTGCTCGGCTTTCTTAGCGTTAGCTGCACCAGTCATCATTGATAAGCTAATGACACCACAAAAAAATGCTGCCACCATAAAGAATAGTAGACTACACCCTCGCTGCCACCGCCATTTCATATGTCATTATACTAAAGTATAACCACTAAAAACTCAACGTTGCGTTTATGGATAAATTAGTTTATGATGTAAATATGATTAGTGGTAAGATAAAAAATGCAATCGTGGCTGCGGTAGCAGCTATAGCGCCTTTTGCATTATCCTTACCCGCCTACGCTGCAGATTGCAATACTCAGCATGGCACGACTTTTAACTGGGGTTGCAGTGGCGACGGCAAAGGAACTATTGTCAGCGTATTTGTCACGATTTTCAACTGGGTGTCAGCTGCCGTGGTAATCGCCATTATTGGTGGCGTGGTATATGGCGCAATCCTTTACAGCTCTAGCGGCGGCAACAAAGGTCGCGCCGAACAGGGAATCAGTGTAATTCGCAATGCCGTAATCGCATTAATATTGTATGTTGGCATGTTTGCTATCATCAACTTCTTGGTACCAGGAGGACTATTCAGCTAATGATTACAATTAAACGTATGTTCGCTAAATTAGCTGTGTTGTCTACTATGACATTAGCAGTACTGGGATTTACATCATTGTCTACTAGCACACCAGTTATGGCAGCTAGCTGTACTGCCACATCAAATTTCTTAGGATTTCCTAATTGGTATCGCGGCTTACAGTGCGAAGGCGGAACCGTAGTAATGACCAGAGGTCAAGCCGACCTTGGTTCTGTGGTTACAACCATTATTCTAAATGTTGTAGATATTGCCGTTCGCGTATCATCATTAGTTGCTCTGGGCTTCGTTATCTGGGGTGGTATTAGCTATATGATATCGCAAGGCGAACCAGGCAAACTAGCCAGTGCCAAAGACACAATTTTCAAAGCGATTGTCGGTATGGTTATTGCTACCATGGCATCAGTATTTATCGGCTTCTTAGTGAAGAGGTTGGGAGCATAGATGACAGTAATCACCGAATCCTCTCGAGCCATCGCAGCTACCATCAACGTAGCGGGCGTCAATAAGAACGTCAACATACCGAACGCTAACGCCGACAATCTTTTACAAAACATAATAAGTGCGGTATTTTTCTTAATTGGATTCATTAGCGTCGTAATGATTCTTATTGGCTCGATTAAGTTTTTAACTTCCAACGGTGACTCTAGCAAGAATAAGCAAGCACGTATGACATTAACTTACGCAATTGTTGGTCTAGTCGTGTCGATTTCAGCATATAGTATAATCACCTGGGTATTGGATAACATACAAAAATGAAGAAGAGTTTAACATTTTTAGTAGCACTTTTAACTATTACAGCCTCTGTATTAGGATTTTCTCCAGTCGTACGGGCACTTGACCCCTGTGCTCAGGCTGGCGATAAATCGTCTTCTGTCTGTTCTGACTTCAATAGCGGCAACGACACTACAATGGGCAAGTTTTGGAGTAATGTCATTGGCACCATGCTGATGGTAATTGGTATTCTGGCAGTAATTGTAATAATATACGGCGGCCTAACCTATATCACGTCAGCTGGCAAATCTGACCAAGTAGCTAGAGCTAAAAATATAATCATTTATGCTGTCGTAGCACTAGTAGTAGCGGTCTCAGCTTACGCTATTGTGACATTTGTACTAGGCAAGCTATAGCCCCACCCAACATATTCACAAACTAAACAAATTTTAATTGCTATAAGTTGGAGTAACTTAACTGTTTTAATGACAGACCGGTTAAAATATTATACAATAGCATTATGAAAAAGATTCTTTCAAGTTTTACCGCATTGCTAGCAATAGCTACGACAATGTTACCAGTGCCAATAGTAAATGCAGGCGCGAAGGATAGTATTACCAAGGGTATAAATACTACCACCAACGCAGCAAATTCTGGGAAAGACTTTAACGGGGTTATCGATACTATTATTAATACCATGCTATTTATCGTAGGTATTCTATCGGTAGCTATGATTATATACTCTGGCA
>ERZ1023974.163-NODE-163-length-26260-cov-25.009922_pt1 | contig 26260 bp, 35 predicted proteins | sample MGYA00380432_ERZ1023974 | MGnify/ENA primary metagenome ERZ1023974 (study PRJEB33179, sample SAMN07449058) | human gut metagenome | biome: Human-gut; feature: Human associated habitat; material: Faeces | host: Homo sapiens | place: India:Kasaragod | collected...
AATGCTCATGTGCCATAAAGTAACACCACAATATGAAAGACGGCTATCCCCATTATTCCGTAATCAGTAAAGGTGATTTGACATTTTTCTTGAAGTGGTGTATACTTTTCATGTAAGTATGAAAAACATGAATTAAGGAGATGCTGTACAATGTCCATGCCAAAAGGAAAGCACATATTTGGAACTGTTAAGGTTGGGGAGCGCGGACAAATTGTCATTCCCAAAGAAGCGCGAGAAATATTTGACATAAATCCCGGAGACACGCTACTCGTTTTAGGCGATGAGGAACAAGGAATAGCTGTAGTCAAAGCTGATGTAATGAAAGAGGTTGCTGTAAAGATTTTGAAAGGTTTAGGCCACTTCAAGGGAGGAAATGATGATGAAACTAAATGAAACTACGCTTCCCTTTTTAGAAGTGGATTGTATTCAACAGTTTGGGCAAGAAAAAGGAAAGCTGATTTTTGAGCAAGCAGAAAAAATTTATCAAGAACTTCTGAATAACGCCGACTATCGCAATAACGCCGCAATTCAAAATCATTTGCAATTAAAGCTATTTCCAACGTTGGCTTATTACAAGGCACTTCGAGGAGAGGGTATAAACCAAAATGAAGCGTTAGAATATGTTGGAAACGAAACCCATAAAGCCGCAAACGTTCAAAAAGAAGAAATGAAAAAGTTAGGAAGTATGCCTTTTGCATATACCATCTATCGGTTAGGTGTAAAAAAGCATATGCGAAAAAATTTTCCCGATGACGGTTGGACAACGGAATGGGTTAAATGTAATGGCAAAGAGATACACTTCAATTTGCATAATTGCATTTATTGGGAACTAACAAAAATGTATGATTGTCCAGAGTTATGTTGTGTGTATTGTGAAAATGATGATATTTCTTTTTCAGGTTTATTACCCAAAATTCGTTTTGAACGAACTGGCACATTAGGAAATGGTTCGCCATATTGCGATTTTCATTTTCTAAAAGTGAGGTAAAACCAATGATTAAGAATTATTTACCACACCAGCTATTCCGATGGCAGCGGGCAGCAGTTCATCACGCTGGTCAGCAAGTCGGGTGCGACTTTTTATCTGGTCATTGACCGTAATGCCAAGGGACAGCAGACCGTCCACTTCATGAATCTGGTGGATGAAGCCGACCTTCTGACCCTGATGGAAGAAGAGGATGCCGAAGCCTATACTGCTGAAAAAGAAGTTGTGGCGCAGGCCGAAAAAGAAGCCCTTGACCCCGATGCAGATTACACCGAGGACAAGGGCGATTTTGAGATTCCGATGGAGGATGAGCCGGAGGAACCCGGCAAGGAGGACATGGCGGAAGAATAATTTTACTGGCGGCGTTTGCCACCTTACATATTGAAATTCAGATAATCCAAATCGGGACGATATAGTTATCTCGATCTATGATACCGACTTTTGGCTTCATGCAGACGATAGCACCTTTCCCGCGTGGGACAGAGGCTTTATCCAGCAAAGAAAATACCTTCGTCAGTTCGGTGCCGGGATTCGAGGTCTTTTTGATTTCAATGGGATTCAGAACACCATCCTGCTCCAGAACAATGTCAATCGCTTTTGCATCTTTGTCGCGGTAGTAGTACAAAAACGGCTCTCTGCCGGTATTCAGATAGGTCTTCGCAATTTCGGAAACAACATAATTTTCGAGGATTGCACCGTTCATGGCACCATACTCCAGAACTTCTGCGCTACTCCACTTGGTCAGATAACAGACCAATCCGGTATCATAAAAATAGAGCTTGGGGGTTTTTACCAAACGCTTCAGAAGGTTATTGGAATAGGGGTGCAGATAGAAGATGATACCCAGTGTTTCCAGAATGTGCAGCCAATCTTTTGCCTGCTTCTGATTGATGTCCGCATCCTGTGCAATTTCGGCAACATTCAGCATCTGGGAGCAGCGCGCCGCAACCGCCGTCATGAAACGCAGAAATTTCAGCGCATCAATGGCATCGGAAAGCTCTTTTACGTCACGTTCTATATAGGTAGAAAGGTAGCTGCTGTAAAAAATCTGGCTGTTGGTATTTTTTCCGCTTGCAATAGCGGGCATGGAGCCCCGATAGATACGCTCAAAGATATCTTTGGTATCTGCGGGCACAGCTTTTTCCTCGCGGTTCAGCAGAGCGTCCAAATCTACACGGAATGGCTCGGTATCTGCACCGTTTATTTCTGACTGCGAAAGAGAAGTCATTGACAGCACTGCAACACGCCCGGCAAGGGATTCCTGAACCCCGTGCATCAGTTTGAACACTTGCGAACCGATCAGCCAAAAAGCACCCGGTTCATGGTGAGTGTCTGCATAGACTTTGATATAGGTAAATAGTTCCGGTGCATACTGAACCTCATCAATCAGAACTGGCGGCTTATGCAGCTGCAAAAACAATTCCGGATCATTTTTTGCGAGTGCCCGCTCGTTCAAATCGTCCAGTGAAACATATCCACGGGGAGTTCCTTCCATGAGTTTTTGCAGCATGGTCGTTTTTCCTACCTGCCGGGGGCCGGTCACAAGCACAACCGGATATTCCTGCGTGACCTGCTGCACAACTCTCTCAAGACTTCTTGTAATGTAACTCATATTGATCACCTGCTTCCAATTTCGGCTGATTTTTCTTATAATTCCATTTTAGCCGAAAACTTTGCTTTTTTCAAGTACATCTGGATGTTTTAATCGCATTATAAAAAGTTAGGAGTTGATGCTTATTGTCTTATCGCTTAGTAATCGCAGAAAAGCCCTCAGTAGGGGCTGCTTATGCAAAAGTTCTCGGTGCGACAAACTGCCAAGATGGCTATTGGGAGGGAAACGGTTATCTTGTCAGCTGGTGCATGAACCGTTACGTCCGGCGTGGTTCCAAGGGCATTGCGCTGCTGGATGAATCCGGCGGATACCCGCGCCTGCACTATGTCTTTGATGTGTCTGATACGGCACCGCGGCGAAACGCCCTGTACCCGGACCTGTGGCAGATCAATGAATCCCTGAAAGAGCCGGTCAGGTCTATGTTGGCAGAAAACTATGGCGTTCAAAGCGAAAGTTTTGGCCAGCAGCTGGCGGATGTGGCCGGAAAACTGGTGCAGTCCTAGAGTGCGCCCTCCACGTTGATGGGCGTACAGTGTCCGTTCCGCTGTTGAACGAAAAACAGCTCGTGGCACGCAGTACGGCTGAAGCTGCTGGAAAGCGGTGTGATCCATACCGTGACACTGAAACAGACCGAGTGCCGCAAAAGGAACAAAAAAAAAGCCGCCGCGGTCTACCTGTATCAGGCGGACAACGACGGCGAATGGGGTAATCTGCGGTTTGACTTTGAAAGCGGCACAGCGGAGATCGTAAAGCTGGCGGATTGTGATACGGTAAAATCTAACATCTTTGCAAAAACGGCGATCCGGTTTGTTCAGGGCTTACCGGAAGCGAGGCTGCTGAAATTTGTAGTCGTGCCGTTTTGGAAAGGCTGGACATAATTATCCACGAAGCATGACCTTTGCGCAGAACAGACCGTCCTGATAGGTAACCGTACTTGCCCCGCCGGATTTTTCTGCGATATGGCGGACGGACTGGATTCCGATGCCGTTTCCCTTGCGCTTGGACGAGCGGAAAACTCCGCTATTTTCGTTGATCTCCCCGTCAAAGGCGTTTTCCGTTTCGATCAGCACGAGCCGCGCGGCATGGACATACGCGGTGACCTCGATCTTCCGCCGGGCGGGAGCGGTGCGAAGGCTGGCTTCGAATGCGTTTTCCAGAAGATTCGACAGCACCAGACACATATCGATCTCGTCCACGGGAAGCGTCTGCGGCAGATCCAGCTTGGCACAGAAGGGGATCCCCTCACGCTTTGCAAGGGCACAGTAATAGCCTACAACACTGTCCGCCGCCCGGTTTTCGCAAAAGCTCATATCCAGCTCCGGGATGCGGGAGACGGTTTTTGCAAGATAAGCCTTCAGACCGTCCAAATCTCCCGCTTCAGCCAGCGCGGAGAGCTGATTCATCTGGTGGCGCATATCGTGCCGTGCCTGCCGGGCTTCCTCGATGGCGGCTTTCAGGCTTTCGTAGCGCTGCTGCTGCATGGAAAGAAACTGGTTCTCCTGCTGCAATCTCGCGTTCCGGTTGATGCTGATCGCCATAAGAAGGAAGATCGCGTTAAAGAAGAGCATCAAAAACAAAAGCGCGATGCTCATAACGATGTAGACCTGCAAGACCCGCCCGGTCTGAAGCGTCGTCGGGTAACGCGGGATCATGAAAAGGTTCAGCAGAATGAACACAAGCGGCAGCACCCAGAACGCATACCATGTCTGCGCAAAGTTATCATCCTCCACCATCATGCGCACTGCGTGGGTGGCGGGATAATACGCTGCGGCAGTGATCAGCCAGCAGACCGCATTATAAAAAATGCAGGCAGCAAAACAGAACCACGGCTTATCCGGCGGCAGCTGCTGCCGCAGTGTGATCGCCGTGCCGATGGCGCGGGATAAGCTGTTCAGGCAGGCGAACACCGCGCAGACCGCCAACGCAATCGTTCCGGACTTCCAGAGAGAGGTCTGCAATGTTTTGACATACAGAAGGCTCGCCGCAAGTGTGATAACCAGCAGGGGGAGCGCAGTCGGGCTGCTGAAACGATAGCAAAGCAATCCGCCGCCAAGGCAAAGCCCGAGCAGCAGCGGCACTGCCCATGCCGCAAGCCTTGCGGGCGGCTGCTTCAAATAAGAGCGCACCGGAAAATACGCGAGCAGCAGACCCGGAAAGACCACGGTGAGCTCCAAAATCGGGCGCAGGAGGTCCTTCAACCCACACGCCCCCTTTGCAGTAGAAACTCCATAAATGCCTGCCGGGCTGCCTTTAAAAGCTCCTGACTGACATAGATGCGGCTGCCGTCCGTCATACAAAAGGCGGCATCCTGAAAATCGGCAGCGTTCTCCATATTGACGATTGCACCGCGACCGCAGACGAAAAACCGAGGGTCTTTTTTGAGCGGCTCTGTGAACGCCTTGAAGCTCTGGCGCGTGGCAAGCGTTTTGCCGGCGGTGGTGCGGATACTGATCATGTGGGCAAAATGCTCGGCGGAAACGATATCCCGGTAGCACAAACGGATGTCACTGCCATCGACCTTCACCGTCAGAATCGGCTCGGGGCGCGGAAGCTTTGAGAGCATCTCATCCAGCAGGGCAGAAAGCTCGGCTTCGGAAAAGGGCTTGACCAGATAATGAAGCGCCCGCACCTGAAAGCCCTCGAGCGCATGGTCTGTCGAGGTCGTGGTAAAAACCAAAAGGCAGTCTGCATCGGTTTTTCGCAGCTCCTTTGCCGCCTCCATGCCGCTTAAGCCTTCCATGTAAATGTCCAGAAATGCGGCGGAAAAACGCTGCTCGTTTTCTGCCGCCAGAAAAGCCTCTCCGCTGTCAAATTCCAGAAGCTCCGCCTCTGTGCCGCGCGCGCGCAGCTGCCGCACCAGGCGCTCCTTCAGTTGCGCGCGCTCCGCATCGAGGTCATCAACAATTGCAATTCTCATGCTATACCGGAAAGCTGCTTACAAACAACTTCCAACCTCCTTTATAAAATCTTTCATCCTGATTATAGCACAGTTGCCCGGTTCTGTCGCAGCAGAAACCGGGATTTCGTGCCGGAAACCGGGCTTTCGTGCCAAATGCCTTGAAAAGGCTGCGCCTGCCCGTATACTGAAGGCAGAAAAACCCCCACGACGGCAGAAGGAAAGGAGGGGTGTTGTGCATCGAATCGCCGTGCTGACAAACAGCATGGCGCAGGAAGCCTTTTTAGCAGAGCAGCTCCTACGGTTCTGCGCCGAGCATTGTTTGTTTCCCCAAATGGATTGTTACCGCGATCAGGAAAGCTTTTTTGAAGCCGCACACAACGAGCCGCTGACCAATGCCTTGATTGCCCTGCCGGGTGTCGATGGCTTGAACGCGGTAGAGCATCTGCGCACACTTTGTCCCCAAACGCGCATCATCTGGTGCAGTGACCTGAATTTTTCGCTCCACGCCTTCCGGCTGCGCGCAGACTACTTTCTGCTCGAGCCGGTGACCGAAGACGCTTTACGGCAGGGCTTTTGCAACTGGCTGGATAAGAAAGCGCTGCTCCGGTCTGACCGCAACGAACACAACAAGGAGAACGGTTTATGAAAAAGAGAAATATCATCCATTCTGCGTTAAGCCTGTCCCTGACAGCTGCCCTGTGCCTTTCCATGGCTGCCTGCGGCGGAACGCAGCCCCCTGCGGACAGCAGCGCCGCTTCGGCAGCTCCCGCACAGCCTGCTGCGGTACAGCCCGCGGCGGAGGAACCCACCTCTACGGCACTGCCCGTGAAAGCCCTGCACCCCAAGCAGGTAGATGAGAACCCCTACATGGCAAAGAGCGATGCCAACATCCACCATGACGGCTACAATACTGACTCGACGGATGAGATCCTGCCGCTGGGCATCTACCCAGAGATCAACGTTTCCTATGAGACAACGAATGCAAATGCTTCTCCCGCTATCTATTTTGACAGCTACGGCCATGCCGTTGTGCCGCTGCTGGGCGGCATCGCCATCCGCGACCTGAACGCCGAAGAGACAAAGACGCTCGGCTATTTCTCCCCGAAGAAGCATGACGGCGGCGGTTACGTTATCCAAAGCTCCTATACCTTCTTAGATGCGTCCAACCGCATCGTCTGCCCCACGAGCAACAATCATGTGCTGATGCTCCGCGCAACAGACGAAAGCGGCAACGTGCTGCCCGAATTTGAAAAGGTGCTGGACATCGACATCAAGGCTGCCGCCGAAGCTGCACTTGGCAAGGAGCTGACCCAGAATCTTCTGTCCGTGGTTTTTGACTACGATGGAAACCTCTGGTTTGCAACGGGCGGCTTCCGCATTTATCCGCAGCGCCAGCAGCAGGGCGTTATCGGCTATATTGCCCATTCCGCCATTGATGCAATTTTGAACGGCAAGCAGACAGACCTTTCCAAGGCGGTCTTTGTCCACGAACTGACCCCCGGCGAGGGTGCAGAAAACGGCATCGCCGCCTCCAAGGAGGGTGCGGTGATCCTCACCAACCAGAACTGCTATCTTCTGCGTGCAGAAGAAGGCGTAAACGTTGTGTGGTGCACGCCGTACAAGAGCGCGGGCGCAAAGGTGAGCGGCGAAGGCGATAAGACCACCGGCGGCGGTCTTGCATGGGGCGGCGGCTGCTCTCCCACCCTGACGCCGAACCTTGTGCTGTTCACCGACAATCAGGACCCCGTGAACCTTCTTGCGCTCGATATGAAGACCGGCGAGGTGGTGGCAAGCACCCCGGTGCTGGATGATCTGCCCGAGGGCTATCAGGTAGCCGTTGAGAACTCTGCCATCGTCTATGATGACGGCGAAGGCACCGTAAGCACCATCGTCTGCAACTGGTTCGGCGCGGGCAACGCAGGTCTGGCAGACCCCAACAACGACTCTTCCATCCAGAGCTACGCCAACATCTATGACATGAACTGGCTGACGAAGGGCAACTGCATGATCGCGCCCGGCGTCGAACGTGTCGATACCATCAAAACCGATTCCGGCTATGAGATGAAAAGCGTCTGGTGCCGGAACGACCTGAGCGACACCTCCATCCTGAAGCTTTCCACCGCAACGGGCTATATCTACGGCTATGTGCAGGATGTGACCACCGGGATGTGGCAGTACATCATTCTGGATTTTGAAACTGGCGAGACTGTTTTCACGATGGATGTTTCCAACAAGTACGGCTATAACAACATGGCCATTGGAATGTATGCCGGCAACAGCGGCAATGCGCTCTACTGCCCGACCGGCTATCTGGAACTGCTTCGTTTGCAGGACCGTTTCGTTTATCTGCCCGAAATGCCCTACCGCAAGGTCGATCTTGACAAGGCTGCACGGAACGTGCTGACGCAGGCACAGTTTGAACAGGACGGCGGCGAAGGCACTGTTGCAAGCTGGCGCAATACCGCGACAGTCGAAAACGTCCACCCCAACACCACCGTCGCCTTCCGCATGAACGACCTGTCCGGAAGCACCTCCGCGCTGACCCTCTACGCCTATGGCGTGGACGGCAAGCTAGCAAAGGTCGATCCTGCACTGTGGTCGATCACAGACGAGGACGGCAAGGCTGTAACGGAACTTACCGCCGGTACGCTCTATGAGCTGCGCGTGACCGTCGCCGATGGCGGCGCTCTTGACCTGAGCGCGGCGGAAAAGGAGATCAAAATTTCCGTTGTACTAGCGAAGTAAGACTCAAGGAAGGCTCCGGTGCCAAAAGCGCCGGAGCCTTCTTCAGCCTGTCAAAAAACCACAAAGTCACCTCCCCGTTTCTGATATAATGAAAGAAACAGGGGTGTAAAGCATGCCTTAAATGATTTGCGCCCGTGCCAGCATAAATGCTGATACGGGCGCTTCTCTGTTCCATTCACAGCATATCGGACTGCCCGGTGGCAGTCCGATATGCTGTGATGCGCTGATAGTTCCTTGCATGAGAACTGCCGACCGTTTGCGTCCTATTTTTCAAACAGGTACAGCAGGTATCCGTAGCCCTCGGTCTCCATTTTTTCATAGGGGACGAAGCGCAGGGCCGCGCTGTTGATGCAGTAGCGCACGCCGTTGGGCGACTCCGGATCGCCGGTGAACACATGACCGAGATGGGAGTCTCCGGCGCGGCTTCTGACCTCCGTGCGGCGCATTCCGTGGCTCAAATCCTCTTTTTCCACCACAGCGGGGCCCTCGATAGGCTTTGTAAAGGCGGGCCAGCCGCAGCCGCTCTCGTACTTATCCGTGGAGGAAAAGAGCGGCTCGGCGGTGACGACATCCACATAGATGCCCTTTTCAAACTTGTCCCAGAACTCGCCTGTGAAGGCGCGCTCCGTGCCGCTCTCCTGCGTGACGCGGTACTGCTCCGCCGTCAGCTTGTCCCGGATGGACTCCGCCGCTGGCTTCTGATAGTCACCCGGGTCGATGCGCAGCCGGGAAAAGAGCTCCATCTCCGCGCGCGGGATATGGCAGTAGCCGTTCGGATTCTTTTCGAGGTAGTTCTGGTGGTATTCCTCGGCGGTATAGAAGTTTTTGAGCGGGCCAATCTCCACGAAGAATTTTTCGCTGCGGCCGCGCTCGATCTCCGCGATGCGCTTCACCGTCTCTCTGGCACTTTCGTTGGTGAAGTAAACGCCGGTCTGGTACTGGCTGCCGCGGTCGTTGCCCTGCCGGTTTTGCACCGTGGGGTCGATGACATAGAAGTAGGCCAGCAGCAGCGCACAGCAGGCGCTTTTTTAAATCTCGGGTCAGCCCACATCGGCGGCGAGCGCCTGCTCGATGAGCTTTTGCAGCGTCTCCGCCTGCTTCTTTTCTGTGATGGCTCCTACGATGGGTTCACCCACGATATTGCCGCTGCGGTCGACCACATAGGTGGTGGGATAAGCAAAGATGTTGGTAGTAAACTTTCCCGCCTCACCATCTGAGTCAAAATACACATTCTGATAGGTGGCGCCCTTCTTGGTCAGCACGTCCTTCGCCTCGGAAATCGCTGCCTCGTCGCCGTCCAGCGTGAAGGTGTTGACGCCGATGAGGGAGCCGCCCTTCTCCGCGAGTTCCTCATTCAGTGCGTCCAGCTCGGCAAGCTCTCCCACGCAGGGATTGCAGGTGGTGAACCAGAAATTCACTACGGTGACGGTGTTGCCGGAGAACAGCTCGTTGCTCTTCACCGTGTTGCCATCCAGGTCTTTCCCCTCAAAGGCGGGGAACTTCTGCATACTGCCGTCGTCGGGAGGGGTGCTCGTGTCGCTGCCCGCTGGCATACTCATATCGCCGTCCATGGATTTCTGCATGATCTCGGGATACTTCTCTTCCAACTCGGTCAGCTTGTTTTCAATATCGCTGATCTCCGTGGCCGACTCCTTCAGCCACGCATACTCCTTGTCGGTGAACTGCTCTTTAGCGGCCTCGACGGTATCCAGCAGGAAGTCGCCGTAGTTTTTGCCGTCCTCCTGCATGGTCATGCCCTTATCGGCCGCCATGAACACCTTCTCCCAGAGTTCGGCATTTTCCGACAGGAGCGCGTTTTCCCGCTCCAGCAGCTCCTTGTGCAGAGCGAGCGCCTCCTCGGCGGTTTTCGGCTCGCCGGTCATGGCGGAGCTGTCTCCGCTCATATCCGCCTGCTTGTCGTTGCCCTTTGCGCCGCAGGCTGCAAGGGAGAGCAGCATCATCGCGCACAGCATCAGAGCCAGTATCTTCTTTACATTCATATTCGTTTCTCCTTAAGCTTTGTTGTTGTTTTCTCGCAGTGTCGCTGCGTTTTCTTTCTCTTTTCCATCGCCGAAGCCGTAGCGGAAGCACACGGCGTTCGTCGGACAGGCACGGATACACATCCCGCAGCGGATGCACTCGGTATGGTTGGGCGTTTTCGTCACATCCACGTCCATCTTGCAGGCTCTGGCGCATTTCCCACAGGAGACGCACTTACTCTTGTCCACCTTCATCTGGAAAAGGGACACCCGGTTGAACAGGGCGTAGAACGCGCCCAGCGGGCATAGCCACTTGCAGAAGGGACGGTAGAACAGTACGCTCAGCACGATCACCGACAGCAGGATGCTGAACTTCCATGTAAACAGCTTGCCCAGCGCCGCCCGGATGCCGGAATTGGCGAGGGACAGCGGGATGGCTCCCTCCAGCACGCCCTGGGGGCAGAGGTATTTGCAGAAGAAGGGGTCGCCCATGCCAACGTCGTTCACAAGGAACGCCGGCAGCAGGAGGACCATCACCAGCAGGACAGCGTACTTGAGGTATGTCAGGGGCTTGAGTTTCTTTGTGGAGAGCTTCTTTGTCGGGATCTTATGCAGCAGCTCCTGAAACCAGCCGAAGGGACAGAGGAAGCCGCAGATAAAGCGCCCCAGCAGGACTCCCAACAGAATGAGAAATCCTGTGATATAATAGGAGAAGCTGAACTTGGACGAGCCCACCACTGCCTGAAACGCCCCGATGGGGCAGGCTCCGGAGGCCGCCGGACAGGAGTAGCAGTTCAGCCCCGGCACGCAGACGGTTTTCCCAGCGCCCTGATACAGTCCTCCCTTGAGGAAGTTCGGCAGGTGCAGGTTGGTCAGCAGCGTCGCACCCGCCTGAATCCAGCCCCGGAAGCGGGACATGGTCTGCGAAACGCCTGAAAACTTTTTACCCAATACCCACACACTCCAGACATAATTTGATTGCTTTGCTCAGCACTGTCGCCGCCTCGCCCCGCCAGACACCAAAGCACAGCATGGCAGCTCCGGCCATCAGCAGCACGATCTGCGCCGCTGCCTTTTTCCCGCAGCTCATTTTTCATCACCCTTTCCAATTTTCTGCCCCCATCATAGCGCGGGAGAGTTAAAGTCTCTGTTAAGAACGAAAACTTAACGCAAACCTTATCTATTTTTGCTATAATAAAAACAACACAAAAAACGAAGAAATATAAAGGAGGGCTCTCATGCACCTTTTAGTAATTGAAGACGAACGCGCTCTGTGTGAAACAATCGTCCGCAGCCTGCGGCGGCTGGCCTACAGCGTAGACTACTGCTACGACGGGGAGAAGGCTCTGGAGTTGCTGGGCGTGGAGTGCTACGATCTGGTACTTCTTGATCTGAATCTGCCGAAAAAGGACGGCATGACGGTGCTGCGCACCCTGCGGCAGACCGACCGGGAGACGCGGGTGCTGATCCTCTCCGCCCGCGGCGAGGTGAAGGACAAGGTGGAGGGGCTGGATGCGGGCGCCAACGACTATCTGGCAAAGCCTTTTCATCTTGCCGAGCTGGAGGCCCGCATCCGCAGCCTGACATTGCGGCAGTTCACCCAGCAGGATGTGCTGCTAAGCTGCGGAGGCCTGACCTTTGACACCCGCTCCCGTACCGCCGCCGTCAATGGGCAGACGCTGACGCTGACTCGCAAGGAAACGGGGATCCTGGAATACCTGATGGTGCATCAGGGGCGGCCCGTGAGTCAGGAGGAGCTGATGGATCACGTTTGGGACAACAGCGTGGACAGCTTCAGCAATTCCATTCGTGTCCACATCTCCGCCCTGCGCAAAAAGCTCCGCGCCGTGCTGGGCTATGACCCCATCCGCAACCGCATCGGCGAGGGCTATCTGATGGGAGGCGAGGAGGAATGAAGCGGCTTTCCCTGCAGTGGCGCATCACGCTGATGTCCGTCCTGCTCATCGGCATCACCTGCGTGGCCATGAATTTGCTGCTGTGCTCCTCCGGTGTGTACTATATGGACACCATTGCGGACAGCTTACAGGGCGGCGGCACGGTGATCCTGAATGATAGCGGAGCGGTAAGCTTTGACCCGCAGCTCATAGCGCCCAACGAGGAGTTGACCATCGTCGTCGATGGGGTGCAGGGGCGCTTCCGCACCACCAACTGGTACATCACGGCGGCGGTAACGCTGCTCAGCGGCATCCTCGCCTATTTCGTCAGCGGACGCGCTCTCAAGCCCCTGCGCAGCTTTACCTCGCAGGTGGAGCAGGTGCAGCTGAACAATCTTGCCGATATGAGGATCGATGAAGATGCTATTTCGGAGTTCCGGCAGCTGAGCCGCTCGTTCAACCAGATGCTGGAGCGGCTGAACAACGCCTTTTCCGCCCAGCGGCAGTTCACCGGCAACGCCGCCCACGAGCTGCGCACGCCGCTGGCGCTGATGCAGGCGCAGCTGGAGCTGTTTTCCGCGGAGCATCCCGATGTGCGGCCGGAGACGGCGGAACTCCTCACGCTTTTGCGCGAGCAGACGGAGCGGCTGACGCAGATGACCAAGACGCTGCTGGAAATGAGCAATTTGCAGCAGGTGGCGCGGAACGAGCGGATCCAGCTCGCTCCCATGATCGAGGAGATCTTCACAGATCTTGCGCCACTCTCAGATAAGCTCGGCGTCACGCTGGAAGCGGAGGGCGACGCCGCCCTGACCGGCAGTGACGCGCTGATCTACCGCATGCTCTTCAACCTGACGGAGAACGCTGTCAAATACAACCGCCTCGGCGGCTCGGTGCGGGTCGAGCTTGCACAGGGGCAGGAAAAGTGCATCATTCGCGTTTCCGACACTGGCTGCGGCATTCCGGAGGAGTATCAGCGGAGCATTTTCCATCCCTTCTTCCGGGTAGACAAATCCCGCAGCCGCGAGTACGGCGGCGTGGGACTGGGACTTTCTCTGGTGTGGGAGATCGCCGATCTCCACGGCGGCTCCGTTTGGGTGGAGGAAAGCTCGGACAAGGGCACGACCATCGCGGTGGAGCTGCCGGCAGGGGCGAAAAACGATTCCTCCGGCGCGGATATTCCATAATAGTCCTCGGCGGTTTCATGATGATTGTTTTTCAACCTCCACAATGTTATCGCAGCAGCTCTCGATCAGCTCCCTGTCGTGGGTGATCACGAGAATGGTTCTGCCGCTCCGCACCTCGCTTTTCAGCCTTTCTGCGATCAGGCGCATAATTCTGCCCGTCAAGACCGCTGGGTGACTCATCAAGAATCAGTATCCTTTCTTTGAAGCATTCTCCAAAGCTATTGCTGATTATATCGACTATTACAATAACAGCAGGATCCAAGCGAAAACAAAATGGATGCCTCCCTCTAAATTCAGGGAAGCATCCATGATGGAAGCTTAATTATTCAATTTTGAACCGGTGTCCAGAAAACCGGGTACATATCAATCATACGCTGCGGGGTCTTTTTTATTGCTGCCGTTAAGCAGAAAATGAAAATGAAGGAGATTTATCTTTCAAAACCGCCTGTGGATTGCTGCGGCGATGGGGAGCCATAACAAACCCATCAGACAGGCTTTGGAAGAAGTAAATAGGGATGTGAGAAATGCACTGTCACAGGTTGATGTCGATTCCAAGGATCACGAATAGGATCGCCAGACAGATGCAGCTTAACATTTATCTGGAGATGGCCCAAGGATAAAATAGAAGCAGTATTAAAGCCGCTCACTGTGCTGGTTTCCAGCATGGTGAGCGGCTTTTTACTACAAATATGAGGAATCGAAGAAGTCTTTTAGTGTGATTCCCAAACCCAGACAGATTCTTTCAATCGTCTCTACACTCAACTGGCCTCCCCGACGAGCAGTGGTCGTGGTGCTGATCCTGATCGTCTTGGGTGGCTGAATCAATCCCTGCAGGTGAAACACAGGTTTTCCCTGTGGGGATTTTTTGAATCCGCTTGTAGAAAGAAACGGTCTATGGTAGAATGAAACCAAAAAAAAAACAGGAGGGCTTACACATGGTTTTACTGGTTGTGGATACACAGAAAGGTATCGTGGATGAACGCCTGTATGCGTTTGAAAAGTTTGTCAGCAACATCAGGGAATTGATCCGGACTGCCCGCGAACAGGGAATCGTGGTCGTCTATGTCCAGCATGACGATGGGCCCGGCACCGGTTTCTCCATCGGGGATGATGAGTTTGATATCTATTCTGAGTTTGCACCACTGCAGACCGAAAAACGGTTCGTCAAGACTGTATGCAACGCTTTCAAGAAAGAGAGCGGTCTGCTGGAATATCTGACCGCAAAGGGCGAAAAAGATGTGATGGTCTGCGGCATCATGACGGACTTCTGCATCAATGCAACGATAGAAGCAGGCTTTGAGCACGATTTTCATATGATCGTCCCTGCCTATGCAAATTCAACGCGGGACAACGAGTATATGACAGGGGAGCAGAGCTATCGCTATTACAATGAATTCCTCTGGCCAGATTGTTATGCCGATTGCGTGCCTATGGAGAAAGCGTTGGAACTGCTCAAAAAGTGATGTGTTTACAATGATTTCTGAAAAAGTAAAAAATCAGATTCAAGTGGTGCAGGGTGATATTACCAAACTGGACTGTGACTGCATCGTGAATGCGGCCAATCGGAGTCTGCTGGGTGGCGGCGGTGTGGATGGTGCCATCCACCGGGCAGCAGGACCGGAATTGTTGGCGGAGTGTCGTACGCTGCACGGCTGCCGCACCGGCGAAGCAAAAATCACAAAGGGCTACCGGTTGAGAGCAAAGTATATCATTCATACGGTAGGCCCGATATATTCCGGCACAGCAGAGGATGCTACGCAGCTGGCGGACTGCTACCGCAACTCGCTGAACCTTGCCAAAGAGCATGAACTCCACAGCATTGCCTTCCCGGCAATTTCGACCGGCGTGTATGGCTACCCGCTGGAAGATGCCACGGAGATTGCAGTCAAAACAGTGGCGCAGTGGCTGGAAGCACATGCGTATTACGCAATGCAGGTGATTTTCTGCTGCTTCGATGCCCGGACGGAGCGGGTATATCAGGCAAGGCTGTAACCGGAAGAGGTGTGAGAGATGGGCTTTTTCAAAAAGCTGTTTACAGGGATCGGGTTTGCGGCAGGATTTCTGTTCTTCGGATGCTTGTCAGTGATTGTGTATTCATGCAGACGTGAAACTCCCGACGGACGGTCAGAATGACGGCAGAGCGGTGGAGCAGAAGCTGCATATCTTGTTGTACAAGTCCACGCTGACAGAAAATGACCTGAATCGGGCACTGGACGAGCTTCGGACAGAGCGCAGACGGCAAAAGGCAGAGTATCAGGGGGCACCGTTTGCGGATGTGTTTCTGGTGAACCTGATTTTGTCCGATGAGGACAGTGAACGGGCCTGCATCGTGGATGTGGGGGATACGGGCATAAGCTATGTCATTCCGTGGGGCAGCATCCCGAAAGACCTGCAGGAATCGCTGCACCGCTACGTATCGGAAGCGGAAGGAAAACTCTGCGGCTACTGCAAGGAAGAACTCTGCAACAGTGAAAGCGGCAGGATGGTCGTGGAACTGTATCTTGGTAAACAGGATGGGCATGGCTCCAGAATCCTGTACTGAAAATGGAGTAAAGATTGAAATACAGAGAAATCGCAGACGGCATTTTTGTTGACCGTCCCAACCGCTTTATTGCCCATGTGGAAGTGAATGGAGCAGTGGAAACCGTCCATGTCAAGAACACCGGGCGGTGCAGGGAACTGCTGCTGCCCGGTACCGCGGTGCGGCTGGAAGTGTCGGACAACCCGAAACGCAAAACAAAATACGACCTTGTGGCGGTACACAAGCAGGGCCTCGGCTGGGTCAATATGGACAGTCAGGCACCCAATAAGGTGGTAGGGGAGTGGCTTGCAAAACAGGGCTACGACTATATCAAGCCGGAATTCACCTATGGGAAGTCCCGCATCGACTTTTATATGGAAAAGGGCGAGCAAAAGTATCTGATGGAAGTCAAGGGCTGCACACTGGAAGTGGACGGTATCGGCTATTTCCCGGATGCACCCACCGAGCGGGGGGTGAAGCACCTGCACGAGCTGGCACAGGCACAGCGGACAGGATATCAGTGCGCTGTGGCCTTTGTGATTCAGATGGAAGGCATCACCGAGGTGCGGCCAAATGTCAGCACACAGCCGGAGTTTGGCACGGCACTGGCCGAAGCAAAGGCTGCAGGTGTGCAAGTGCTGTTTTTGCTCTGCCATGTAGGGCGGGATAGTCTGGAAATCGTGGAGCAGAGGGAAGGGTGAAGACGGCAGAAAAATGCTTTGCGTGATTCAGTCACAGAAATCATAAATAGGAAATGTTATCATATAGATACAAGAAACACACCGATAACATTCCAATGGAGGATTTCGATATGAAGGCAAAGTTTTACATCTGCAATCACTGTGGCAACCTCGTCACTACCATCCATAACGCAGGCGTTCCGCTGGTCTGCTGCGGGGAGAAAATGAAAGAGCTGGTTCCCAATACGGTGGAAGCCAGCGGCGAGAAGCATCTGCCGGTGGCAGAGCTTTCCGGCAGTCGTCTCACGGTCACAGTGGGCGCGGTGGAGCACCCCATGGCGGATGTTCACTATATTCAGTGGATTTTTGTGGAGACTGAGGACGGCGGGCAGATCCGCTATCTGAATCCGGGGCAGGCTCCCAACGTGGGGTTTGAACTGGGAAGTGAAAAGCCGGTGGCTGTTTACGCATACTGCAACCTGCATGGCCTTTGGATGACGAAACTCTGATACAATCAATGCAAACGGGGAGTGATTTGATGTCACTCCCTGTTTTTTGATGAGAACTTTATGCGGTTCTTTTGGTTCGGAACTGTGTATAAATGGGATGGATAAAATGGGCAGACACACTATATGCGTTTGTTAAACGCTGACAGCGTTCAATTTTTTGCGTGGAATCGTGAAAATGAGACCTGTGAAAAACGTAGAAAATTTGATATGGTTGCGCTGCAAACTAAGACATATTGATGTTTTTGAAACGAGAAGCCGCTGCTGCTCGATTGAGTTGCTGCAGGATCTTTCGTCCTGCCTGAATGTCAGAACGGACTATCTGCTGAACGGAGATGCACCGCATAACAACCATCTGAGGGAAAGACTGACGTTTCTTGCACAGGAATTAGAAAAGATTACGGCGGACCTCCCGGTATGGGGATAGGAAAAAGCAGAATCCTCTTTTTCAATGCCCAAAAGCGTGGTAGAATAGGTAAAAGATTCAGTATCTGAAAAACGGAGCGCGCAACAATGAAGATTCTGGTCAGCGCCTGCCTGCTGGGCGAAAACTGCAAATACAGCGGCGGAAACAATTACAATCAGGCGGTTTGCGATTTTGCGCGGGGGCATCAGGTGGTTCCGGTCTGCCCGGAGGTGCTGGGCGGCCTGCCCACACCGCGGTGCCCGGCGGAAATCGTGCAGGGCGTTGTCACGAACAAAGAGGGCATCAATGTGGACCGGGAGTTCCGGGCAGGTGCAGCCAAGGCCCTTGCCATCGCAAAAGAAAATGGGGTGGAGCTTGCCATCCTGCAATCCCGCAGTCCCAGCTGCGGCGTGAAGGAAATCTACGACGGAACGTTTTCCGGGACAAAGATTCCCGGACAGGGTGTTTTTGCCAAGATGCTGATGGACGAAGGCATCCGTGTTCTGGATGCCGGGGAATTGCCTAAAATTATCTTGAAAAATGAGGACGGAAAATGTCAATCAAACTGATTTGCAGCGACATTGACGGTACGCTGCTGCAATACGGCAAAAAGGAACTGGAAGACGAGATCTTTGAGCAGATACGGGAGCTGCATCGGCGCGGCATTCTGTTTTGCCCGGCATCCGGTCGGCAGTATACCAGCCTGCGCAAGCTCTTTGCACCGGTGGCGGACTGCTGTGTGTTTCTCTGCGAAAACGGCGGCGTGATCTATAAGGACGAACAGTGCATCGCCAAGAATCCGATGCCGCGTACATTGGCCGAAGAAATCGCCAACGACCTGTGGACCCGCAGCGACGGGCAGGGCGAGGTAATGCTTTCCGGTCAGAATACTGCATACCTGATGGAGCGGGGGCTGGGAATGCTCAAGCGCATCCAGTTCATCGGGAACAATTATCAAATCATCCATGACCCTTCCGAGGTGCCGGAGGAGATCACAAAAGTATCGGTGTATCTGCACGAAGGCGTAGAATCTTATACGGAACGGTTTGTCCCACGATGGAAAGAGGCGAACTGCGCTGACAGGAGAATTTTATGACAGAGCGTTATTGTGAGGGTGAACGGTTTGCTGACCTGTCGTTCACCGAGGAGGCTTTTGAGGATTGCGACTTTACCGACTGCGTGTTTGTGGATTGCTCCTTTACCAAATGCGAACTGGATCATACCACGCTGAACGAGTGCAAATTCGTGCGGTGTGAGATCACAGGTCTGCGCAGTACCCATTCCTCGGTGCAGTCGCTGGATTTTGAGGACTGCCGCCTGAATGAAATCGAGTGGGCACCGCTGATGTCCAATGGTGCCTTCCCGGACCCTATCCACACGCTGAAAGAGTGCAGTCTGAAATATAACACCTTCACCGAAATGAACTTTAACCGCTTCGACTTTTCGGACGGCAACGAAATTGTCGGCTCCATGTTTGCCAAATGCGAGATGCAGCTGGCGAATTTCAAGGGTGTAGAACTTCACGAAACGGAGTTCTACCAGTGTGATCTGCGCAAGGCGGATTTCCGGGATGCTACAGGCTATAAGGTGGACATTCTGGGCAGCCGCCTGAAGGATGCAAAGTTTTCCCTGCCGGAAGCGGTGAATCTGTTGGCAGATTTGAAGATTAAGCTGTCGTAAGAAGGAGAGAAAATGCGTCAACTCATCATTGCCCGAAAAGACCTGCAGATGTCTCCCGGTAAGCTGGCGGCGCAGTGCTGCCACGCTTCGCTGGCGTTCCTCACTGACCCCATCGGCATGGGACAGGGCGTGGAACCCATCGAGAAAGACGGAGAAATTACCGGCTATCGGGCAGAAATCATGTTGGAGAAAGCAACCTATGAAGAATGGTTCGATGGCTCTTTTACCAAAACTATCTGCGGGGCAAAGAACCGCAATCAACTGCTGAAAGCAAAGACAATTGCCGAGGAATTGGGCCTTGTGGAAAACAAAGACTTCTTCCTTATCCGGGATGCCTGCCACACCGAGCTGGAGCCGGAAGAATTTGATGAAAACGGAGAAGGCATGACCCTGACCTGCATCGGTTTCCGCCCGCTGCCGGATGAAATTGCACATCAGATCAGCCATAAGTTCCATTTGTATTGATAGAATTCCTTTATTTTATAAGCATTTTCCACAGTCACTGCAGCCGTTGCAAATCAACTTGCTGCCGCAGGTCTCGCAGTTTGCGCGGAAATGGGGCACATAGAGATCTTCCTGCGGGATGGGGTAGCCCCAGTCGTCCACGAGGTCAAAATGAATGGGCCTGCCCTGATAGTTCATGCCGGATTTATAAGCCATCCGGCTTTGCAGCTGCTTGCTGGGCAGGTGGTAGCGTTTACCGTCTTTGATGAACACAATGCCAGTCTCGATAAAGCAGAATGTTACGTTGGCATCCACGCATTCCTGCCGGAGAGACTTGACCCAATCAAAATTGCAGGGGCGGGCACCATCATAGTTTTCGCCGCCGCAGATGACCTGCTCGATTTGCCCGGCGGAAAGGTACTGCCGGATGCTTACTGGCCCGATGAAGGGCGCGCACATGATGCCCTTGTGCTTGAAGGGCAGGTCAAACAGAATGGGAATGCGCTCATCGGCGCGGCGCTGATTTTCACAGGTGACGTTGAAAAAGATGTTGTCCCAACCGCTGCCCCAGTCCGGCGGCAGGCACTCCCGTACCCGCTGCGGCCGTTTGGTGAGCAGAAAAAACACCACATCGCTGCGCTGGCGCATGATGTCCCACGCCTCAGCCCGCCACGGGTCGGCTTCTTCCAAGAAGAAATCCGAGGTCATGCAGACCCGGATCTGCTCACCACTCTGGATTTTGTAGTGTCCGGTGCGGTCTTTCTGGAGCGGATAGGAAAAGCCGCTTTTCGTTTTGTAGATCTCGGCTCCGTTCTGGTCCCGCATCCGGTCGAGAAAATACATGTAGCAGTTCTGGCAGCCCTCGCTGCACTTGACGCAGCCGTGCCATGGATTCCAGATGTCGTGCAGGAAGCTCACCCTCTTTCTGTACCTATTATAATAGCTGCGCGGACAGGAAACAAGAGCACCCCTTGCACCGCCCCGCCGGATGTGATAAGATTAAACAAAATTTAATAACGCTTTGTATGAAAACAACTTTAGATAGAATTCCAGGATGATACAACAGAAAGGAATTTGACTATGGCACGATATAGCGTGAATAATTATACGGTGGATGTGCTTTTGGCGGATATAAAATCCGGTAATATTGCGATTCCGGAAATGCAACGTCCATTTGTATGGGACGCAACGCAAGTGCGTGATTTGATGGATTCGCTCTATAAGGGCTTTCCGGTCGGATATATTATCGTATGGCAAAATCCAAGTGTAAAGTTGAAAGACGGAACAGTTGCAATAGGGAAAAAAGTTCTGATCGACGGGCAACAGCGTATTACTGCTATGGCGGCTGCAATTGTGGGACAGGAGGTTTTAGACAGCCACTATAAATGGAAACGGGTCTGTATTGCGTTTAACCCCATTGACGAAATATTTGAAGTGGCAAATTCCGCAAATCAAAAAAGCAGTAAATGGATTCCGGATATTGCAAAAGTGCTGGATGTGTCCTTTGGTTCTTTTTCTTTTGTGATGGAATATTGCCAGAAAAACGGAATTATGGACAAAGCACAGGAAATCAATGACACAATCAATCGGTTGAGGGCAATACAAAATAATAGCATTGGTGTTATTACGCTGGCAGAAGATTTGGATATTGACAGTGTAACGGAAATTTTTATTCGAATCAATTCTAAGGGTGTGGTTCTGTCGCAAGCAGATTTTGCAATGTCTAAGATTTCTTCGAATGAAATATATAATGGAAATGTGACCCGAAAAACGATTGATTACTTCTGTCATTTGTTGGAGTCTCCGGAGGATTTGAAAAAAATCAAGAAAAATGATGCTGAATTTGCGGCGAGACCGGAATTCGAAGCTATAAAGTGGGCAGCTGCAAAGAATGCACCGATTTATCGCACATGTTATACGGATATTCTTCGTGTTGCATTTACATATAAATTCAAGCGAGGAAAGCTAGCAGATTTGGTTAGCTTGCTTTCAGGTCGAGATTTTGAAACGCGTGAATTTAAGATCGAAATAGAAGAAAGGTCGTTCAATCAATTACATGAGGCAGTTCTGCAAGCGGTGAATCAGACAAATTACGAACGGTATTTGATGATTGTGCGCTCAGCGGGAATTGTGAAAAAATCGCTGATTCGTTCACAAAATGTTTTGAACTTTGGCTATGCGCTTTTTCTTGCACTTCGTGAACGAAAAGTGGATAGTAATCAAATTGAAAAGATTGTACGCAAGTGGCTGGCTTTGTCTATTTTGACGGGAAGATATTCTTCTGGCTCGCCAGAGTCTGCATTTGATTACGACATTAAGAGATTCTTTGCTTATGATGATCCGAGGCAGTACCTGAATATCACAGAGGCGGGCGAATTATCTGAGGCGTACTGGAAGGTAAATCTTGTTCAACGGCTGAACACATCGGTTGCGAGCAGTCCATATTTTAATATGTTCCTTGTGGCACAGGTCAAGGCACACGATAAAGGCTTTTTGTCGATGGAAATTGATATTGAGTCCATGTTGGAAAACAGAGGCGATATTCACCATTTGTTCCCGAAAAATTACTTGATAAAAAATGGAATTGTGCAAGCACAATACAATCAAATTGCGAATTATGCTTTTATTCAACAGGAAATCAATATTAAAATTAAAGATAGTTCGCCAGCCCACTATATGACTGAAGTGATAGGGCAATGCAATACGAAAAAGCCTGTTTATGGTGGAATCATAGAACAAGATAGGCTGGCTGAAAATCTTAAACAGAATTGTATTCCAGACGGATTTGAAAGCATGGAGATTGGCGACTATCAGGATTTTCTACAAAGGCGTCGGGAACTGATGGCCGAGAAAATACATCAATACTATGATTCTCTCTGATTTCAAAGGCGAAACTTGATATAAAGGGATGGATGATATGCCGTTTCTGATGATCCGCAATGACATCACCAAAGTGGTGGCGGATGCCATTGTCAACCCGGCCAACCGGAACCTTTTGCAGGGCAGCGGCACCAGCCGTGCCATCTATCAGGCGGCAGGGGAGCAGGAGCTGACCGCCGCCTGCGAAGCCATCGGCCGTTGCGATTTGGGCAGAGCCGTGTGTACTCCGGCATTCGGGCTGTCGGCAAAGTACGTTTTCCATGCAGTCTGCCCGGCGTGGCACGGCGGCGGGTTCGGCGAAGCTGAACAATTAGCCAGTGCCTACCACTCTGTGCTGAAATTAGCCGCAGAGTACCACTGCGAGAGCGTGGCCTTTCCGCTGCTGTCCAGCGGGAACTATGGCTACCCCAAAGAACAGGCCTTCCGCATTGCGGTGGACACCATCACGCAGTACGTCATGGAGCACGACCTGACCGTGTATCTGGTGCTTTACGATCGGGGTTCGCTGGCCGTGAGCCGGAAGCTGTTCGCCTCGGTGGAGGAGTACATTGACGACCACTATGTAGCACAGAACGATGAAAGCTACGGATTTGGCCGTCGGCGCAGGGAATTGTCAGAGCGGCGGAAGCAGCTGGAAGAAGATGCCGCCGTGCCGATGCTAGGTGCAGTTCCGGCACCCGCTGCGGCACCCAGGACAGCCCGCAGTCTGGAAAGCCTGATGGATAATCTCGGTGAAAGCTTCACCACCCGGCTGCTGCGGCTCATTGACGAGCGGGGGCTGAAAGACTCCACCGTGTACAAGCAGTCCAACATCTCCCGGCAGCATTTCTCCAAAATTCAGTGCAATCGCGACTACAACCCCAAAAAGAAAACGGTGCTGGCCTTTGCGGTGGGGCTGCACCTGTCCGAAGATGAAACCATCGACCTGCTCAAGAGCGCGGGCTATGCCTTTTCGGATGGCTCCAAGCGGGACTGGATCGTGCGGTACTGTCTGGAACACAAAATCTATAACATCAATCAGGTCAATACGCTGCTGTTTGAATACGATCAGGAACAGCTGGGTGCGTGATTTGTCGCCTGCCCGTTGACCTTTTGCCCTCCGGTTTGTGGTATCCTTTTGCCAACGAAAGCGATACACCACAAAACGGAGGGCATTTATTATGAAGAAAAATCTTACCGAGCTTGTTTTCATTCTGGACCGCAGCGGTTCCATGGGCGGGCTGGAGCAGGACACCATCGGCGCAGAGTGGAAAGAACAAATCGAAGCTGATTTTCAGAAGCGGCATCATAGGTAAAGGAGGAAACAGCCATGTTAGGAGCAATCTTGGGTGACATCGTGGGCAGTCCCTATGAATTTGACCACAACAATTACAAGCACAAGGATTTTCCGCTGCTGAGCGAGAAATCGCACTTCACCGATGATACCGTCATGACCGCTGCGGTGGCAGTTGGTCTGATTGACGGAAATGGTCTGCCGGAGAGAACATTTTGTGCAGTGCAGCATGAAATGCGGTTCTGGGGCCGTGAATATCCCCATGCCGGTTACGGCGGGATGTTCCGCCGGTGGCTGCACGCAGAAAATCCGAATCCCTATGGCAGTTTCGGTAACGGCTCGGCTATGCGGGTGTCGGCAGCGGGCTGGCTGTTCGATACGCTGGACAAAACATTGGAAATGGCAAAAGTGACCGCTGAAGTCACCCACAACCACCCGGAGGGCATCAAAGGCGCGCAGGCCACGGCGGCAGTGATTTTTCTGGCCCGTACCGGCCACAGCAAGCCGGAGATCAAGCGGTATGTGGAGCAGACCTTCGGTTATGACCTGAACCGCACCTGCGATGAGATACGCCCGACCTATCATCATGTGGAGACCTGTCAGGAAACTGTGCCGGAAGCAATCATTGCTTTTCTGGAAAGCACCGGCTTTGAAGATGCACTTCGCAATGCGGTCTCTCTGGGCGGCGACAGCGACACCCTTGCCTGCATCACCGGCGGCATTGCCGAAGCCTTTTACGGGATGCCACAGGAACTGCGGGCAGAGACCTTGAAGCGTCTGCCGGAAGATATCCGGGAAGGATATGAGCTGTTTCGGTGGAACATCGGCCAGAGATAAGACATTCGGAGAACCAAGGAGCAGATACAACACACTCGTGATGTGAAGTATCTGCTCCTTGGTTTTTAATAAGACTCGATGAAGGGCGTCTTGCATCGGCCTGAAAAATCCGATATACTGAACCCAGAGAGTATATCGGATTTTTTGGGAAAAGGAGAGAACGGTATGGAACATCTTTATGAAAAGGCACTGGAAAGTGCGGAATATATCAAGACGCACACGAAAAAGCGCCCGAAGATCGCGGTGGTGCTGGGCTCCGGCCTTGGCAAGCTGACCGCGGACTTTACGGACACGGAAGAACTGTCCTACAAGGATATCCCCAACTTCCCGGTATCCACGGTGGCAGGACACAAAGGTGCATTGTTGGCTGGCAAGCTGGGGGACACGGAAGTCTACGCCATGGAAGGCCGCTTCCATTTCTATGAGGGCTACTCCATGAAGGAAGTCTGCTACCCGTTCTATGTGTTCAAGCTGCTGGGCGTGGAAAAGGTGGTGCTGACCAATGCATGCGGCGGCATCAACCGGGAGTTTGCGCCGGGCACCCTGATGCTCATTACCGACTTCATCAACATGATGGGCACGAACCCCCTCATTGGCCCCAACGATGAGCGCTTCGGCCCCCGCTTCCCGGACATGACCGAACCTTACAGTCTGGAACTGCGGAACCTTGCCAAGCAGACCGCAGATGAACTGGGCATTGCCTACAAGGAGGGCGTTTACATGGGCTTTATGGGCCCTTGCTATGAAACGGCGGCTGAAATTCGCGCCTTTGCGGGGATGGGAGCCGATGCCGTGGGCATGAGCACCGTGCCGGAAACCATGGTCTGCAACTACATGGGCATGAAGGTACTGGCCGTCAGCTGCATCACTAACATGGCCACCGGCATCCAGACGGTCAAGCATAGCCACGCCCGCGTGCTGGAAATCGCAAATCAGGCCGGGGAGACCCTGTGCCGCTGGCTGGGTGCGGTGATCCAGAAGATGGAAGGATAGGGTAATTCGGATGAGAGAAAACATCGTTTTTGATTATTTGCTGGCAAATGCCTGGGGTTTGCCGCTTTGCCGTGTGTCCGTGTCAGAAGATGGCTTCGTTCAATGTCAGGAGAACAGAGAAAATACACAAGGACTGCAACTGGAAAAGGCAGAAGTGGATAAAATCAAATCAATCGTTTCAGAACATACGCATATATTGGATTATGACAGTAAAGAACTTGAGTCGCCAGATGTGTTTGATGGAGTTATGAATTTTTTTTGATTTTGAGGCATCTGATGGACGAAAAGTGAACTTGATGGCTTTTAATATTGGCGAAGTGAAAACCCCTGGCATGAGCTTTTCAAAAGGTCTCCTAGAGGAAGGAGAGCTGGACGAAATCGTCGTTCCGGTAAAAGCAATGGAGGTAGTAAAGACATTCGAGGAAATCGCTGCTACGCTGGTGGCGAATGGAGTGGATGCCAAATACTTAAGGCTGACATATGCCTGAAAAAACGCCTATGATTGCATGAAAATTTATCAAAAAATTATCTTTCTGTGAATTTTAGCACTCTACACTTGACACTGCTAACAAACGGTGCTATAACTATGGCGTGCTCAGGAGGAAGGGCAAAAGAGAGAGCCGCAAGGTGATCGAGCGGCTCTCCGGAAAGCCTTTCCGAATAAACAACATAAAGATTTTTTACCCGACCCGAACGCCGGGATTGGAGGAATGATTTATGCTTATGCCGACTGTTTTC
>ERZ1023974.165-NODE-165-length-25911-cov-30.923229_pt1 | contig 25911 bp, 23 predicted proteins | sample MGYA00380432_ERZ1023974 | MGnify/ENA primary metagenome ERZ1023974 (study PRJEB33179, sample SAMN07449058) | human gut metagenome | biome: Human-gut; feature: Human associated habitat; material: Faeces | host: Homo sapiens | place: India:Kasaragod | collected...
TCAACAATAAAAAAGAATTGCATTTTTTTTGTATTGTCTTCGATTTGCATTATCTTTGCATTCGAATAAGAGAGCGAATTGAGAATCCCCCCTGGACAAGAAGCCTGTGACGAGGGTAGTGCAGCGGGTGGAATGAACCAATCAATTATCAACAACCAAACGAATCTCATGGCGACAACGATACTTCTTCTTGAGCTCGCAGTCGTGCTGGCGATGATTTTTATTGGCGCACGGATGGGAGGAATCGGATTGGGTATTTTCGGTATGCTCGGCGTCTTTGTGCTGGTCTATGGCTTCGGACTGAAGCCAGGCAGCGCACCTATTGATGTGATGATGATCATCCTTGCCGTAGTGACTGCCGCTGCGGCCCTACAGGCTGCGGGCGGACTGGAATATCTCGTCGGACAAGCGGCGATCTTCCTGCGCAAGCATCCTCACCATATCACCTATTATGGTCCGCTCTGCACCTGGCTTTTTTGCTTGGTGGCGGGTACGGCCCACACCTGCTATTCGCTGCTGCCCATCATCAGCGAGATAGCCCAGGCCAATAAGATTCGGCCCGAGCGTCCTTTGAGTTTGGCTGTCATTTCGGCCTCGCTGGGCATTACGGGTTCCCCTGTCTCTGCAGCCACGGCAGCCATCATCTCCCAGGACCTCTTGGGCGGCGCGGGAGTGGAGCTGGGTACGATCCTTATGGTCTGTGTACCCGCCTCGCTGGTGGCCATCCTTGTGGCCGCCTTCATCCAAAACCGTGTCGGCAAGGCGTTGGAGGACGATCCGGAGTATCAGCGCCGCGTCAGAGAGGGGTTGATCTGTCCTGAGAAGGATGTGGAGAGCTTGCGACAAGCCGAGACGATGGCGCGCCCCGAGGCCAAATACTCCGTCTGGGTTTTCCTCTTCGGTGTGGCCTTGGTCGTGTTGTTCGGTTTCCAACCGCAGTTGCGCCCCGAGGGAGTCACGATGTCCGAGACCATCGAGATGATCATGATGGCCGACGTGATCCTCATCATGCTGGTGGGCAAGGTCAAGGTGGGCGACGTGACGAAGGGCAGTGTGTTTGCCGCAGGCATCAATGCCGTCATTGCCATTTTCGGAATCGCATGGATGGGCAGCACTTTCTATACGGGCAACGCCGAGACCATCAACCAGTCTTTGTCCGGGATGGTAGCCGAAGCACCGTTCACGTTTGCCGTGGCCTTGTTTGTGATGAGCGTCATGCTCTTCTCCCAGGCTGCCACCGTCACCACCCTCTATCCCTTGGGCCTTGCCCTGGGCATCAGTCCGCTGCTTCTGGTGGCCATGTTTCCCGCCGTCAATGGCTATTTCTTCCTCCCCAACTATCCTACGGAGGTAGCTGCCATCAACTTCGACCGCACGGGGACCACGCGCGTGGGACGCTGGGTCATCAACCATTCGTTTCAACTGCCAGGCTTCGTCACCACGTTTGTGGCTATCGGCGTGAGCTATCTCATCACGCTTTTCCTCTGAGCCCTCTCTAATGGCAGGAGGACCAGCCAGCAGAACAGCACTAAAGATGAACAAGTCTAAAGCAGAACGGCTCTAAGCAGGACGGACCTAACGACCGAACGGCAGAACGGATCTAACGGGAAAATGGCTCTGTCAGCAGACGGAAAGTTGGCGCGCTATGTGGCAAGAGCACGACCATAGAGGGCGACCATACGGACAACAAAAAATAAGAGAGAAAAAACAGATAGAATAATATCAATACAATCATATCGACATGAAGAAAATCTTTGTAACAGCCGCCGCGCTGACCCTCACCTTGGGAGCAAGCGCACAGGGCAACAACACAGGTATGGGCGGCGACCATGAGGGATGCACCAGCCTGGCTGAGCGCGTTTTGAAGTTGGAGAAGAAAAACGACGCCTTCAACGTTTACATCAACTACGCGGCCAGTTTTCAGGAGACGGACAACGGCACGGAGTGGGGTTCGGCCTTCAAGAACCGCCAGGCGCGCCTGGAGTTTATGGGCCATCTGACGGACAAGATCTCCTACCGCTTCCGCCATCGTCTGAACAGTGGCAACAACGCGCAGTCGGAAGACAATTTCGCTGCTGCCACGGACGTGCTTTGGGTAGGCTACCAGTTTAACGAGAAGCTGGGCGTCCATGCGGGTAAGGTGTGTCAGTACTGGGGAGGATTCGAGTATGACGAGAACCCCATGTATATCTATCAGTTTAGCGATATGGGCAACAATATCGACATCTTCAAGGCGGGTGTGAACGTTTCCTATCGTCCCGTGGCCAGCCAGGAACTCACCCTCAGCATCACCGACGCTTATAGCAACAAGTTTGCTGAGGAGTATGGCGAAGGAGCCTACTCCTTGGAGGCCGACGGAACGAAGCGCATCCTGGAGGCTTCCAACCATCCGCTGACCTATATCTTCGGCTGGAACGGCAATTTCTTCGGCGACAAGCTCCAGACGCGCTGGTCTTGGGGTATTCAGACCGAGGCCAAGCATAAGTATAGCCGGATGCTCTTCCTCGGACAGAAACTCAACCTGCCACGCGTGCAGTGGTATTTCGACTACATGGGCGCCTTCGAGGGCCTCGATCGTCTGCGCATTGCAAGCCGCGAGGGAGCAGCGCTGCTGGCGGATGCTGACCATCCCGATGCAGGCCCAGGCTATTTCAGCGACGTCCACTACCATTCGTTCGTCACGAAGCTCAACTGGCAGTTTGTGCCGCAGTGGAACTTGATGGTCAAGGGAATGTACGAAATGGCCAGCGTGGACAATGTCGCTGCCATGAAGGACTTCCGTAAGAGCTATGGCTACCTGGCCAGCGTGGAGTATTTCCCCGTCAAGGGCGAGGACTTCCGCGTCTTCCTGGCCTACACGGGTCGCAAGTTTGATTATAGCAAAGAGTGCGGGCTGCAGGACTACAATACCAACCGCATTGAGCTCGGCCTCATGTACCGCCTCAAGATGTTCTAAAGCATTGCCTCTTAAGGGTAGAAAACAAGAAAATATGAGAAATCCGCAGTCTTTGTCTATGAGGCTGCGGATTTTTTTCTTTTTTTTGGAGGGGGCTTCCTAAGGGTATATGCCTGCTGAGTAGGGAAAAACAACCAATACAACATTTACAAGAAAATACAACGCTTCGCGGGGACAAGACGCTACGCGTCAAACAAGCCTTCTGCATGGTAAACAACAAGATACAACAGCTTCGCGTGGAGATGTGCAGAACCGAATATCCTGCTGAGTAGGGAAAACGACCAATACAACATTTACAAGAAAATACAACGCTTCGCGGGGATATGGAGTTATTTCCTGATTTCGAAATGCTGGTAGTCCTTCACGGTCCGCCAGTTGCCGCCCCACACAAATCCGCGGGCGGTGAAGAGGCGATAGCAGAGGTCTCCCTTGACGATCTTGTAGGGGAATTTGGCTTCGCGCTGCAGGTATTTCCGCCCTTGGCGCGGCTCCACCACTACCTTGCCGCCTACCGTCCGCCGACACGGGTTGTAGAGCGGGTTGATGTCCACGGCCAGTCCTCGGGCGTGGGCCGAGAGTTTGGTGCTCCCCGTCGTGATGCGGTAGTTGAACGCCGAGGAATTGTTGGCCGCCATCGATCGCTCGTCGTCTGCGCCGTAGTCGTCGATGAGGCGCATCCGCTCGATGGGGTAGTGGGCGTCGTAGAGCTTGCGCAGGATCTCCAGGACGTCGTTGGCAATGGCCCGATTGACTACCATCTCGCCGACGATGCTCCTGCCCTGCGCGTCTTTGTGGAGACAGAGCAGGTAGCGCAGTTCCTCTCTCGCCACACGGCAACCCTCCTTGTAGGACCGCCCCCGCATCCTTTCAAACACCGAGTCGCTGATCTTGGAAATCGAGAAAAAACTGCTCACACCCCTTCGGGCCACAACCTCCTCGCCGACGATGTCGCCTGGGCGAAAGGTAGCTCCAGTCTGCGCCGCCATCTTGCCTGGCTGGCTCTGTGGTGGGACAACGCCCCCGACTCCCATGGGCAGCAAAATCAGGCCCACGGGCAGCAGGAGGAAGCCCACGAGGGCGAGGCGAGGGAGCGGGCGGAGCGCCTTCATAGAACGGAGCGCTTTCGTAGAAGAATAGAGCGCCTTCGTGGAATGGAGCACCTTCGTAGCATGGAGCACCTTCGTAGCATGGAGCACCTTCATAGAGCGGGCGAGGCGGGCGATTTGCATGGAAACCATCAGGTGAGCGATTCGAGATGCTTCTTGATGTCCTTGAGTTCGTCGCGCACGTTGATGAGGCTTTCCAGCACCTGCTGCGTGCGTTCCGATCCGTCGCGGTTCTGCTGGAGCATCTTCTTGGCTGCGGCGATCTTGAATCCCCTTACCTTCACTAAATTGTAGATAAGGCGCACCTGCTCTATGTCCTTCTTCGTGTATTGTCTGACGCGGTTTTGGTTGGTTTTCGGTTTCAGACTGGGGAAAACCGTTTCCCAATAGCGCAGCAGGCTCTCCGCGACGTTCATCATCTGAGCCACCTCTTTGATGGAGTAGTAGAGCTTATTGGGGCGCTCTGCATTGATCTGTTCCATGTTTTTTCCTTCTTTAATTCAATCGGTTTCCTTTGGATTTGCAAAAATACTCAAAAGTCATTACCTTTGCAACTGTTTAGGATGAATTTTAGGAATTAAAAACATAAGACGATGATGACAGCAAATGAAATCCGCGACTCGTTCAAGAAATATTTCGAGTCGAAAGGTCACGCCATAGTGCCCTCAGCCCCTATGGTCATCAAGGACGACCCCACGCTGATGTTTACCAACGCGGGCATGAATCAGTGGAAGGACATCATACTTGGCACGAAGGATCCGGAGCCGCGCCGCCGCGCCGACTCGCAGAAGTGTCTTCGCGTGAGTGGCAAGCACAACGACCTGGACGTGGTCGGCCACGACACCTACCATCACACGATGTTTGAGATGCTGGGCAACTGGTCTTTTGGCGACTACTTCAAGCAGGGCGCCATCGACGCGGCCTGGGAGTATCTCGTTGGTATTCTCCACCTCAACCCCGAGGACCTCTACGTCACGGTCTTCGAGGGCGACGAGAAGGAAGGCCTGGCCCGCGACGAAGAGGCGGCCAAGTTCTGGCGGAAGCACGTGCCCGAGGACCATATCATCAACGGCAACAAGCACGACAACTTCTGGGAGATGGGCGACACGGGCCCCTGCGGTCCCTGCTCTGAGATCCATATCGACAATCGCCCCGACGAGCTGAAGGCGCTGACGCCAGGCCGCGAACTGGTCAACAAGGACAATCCCCAGGTCATCGAGATCTGGAACCTCGTTTTCATGCAGTACAACCGTCGCAGCGACGGGTCGCTGGAGAAGCTCGGCATGAACGTGATTGATACGGGTATGGGCTTCGAGCGCCTCGTCCGCATCCTCCAGGGCAAGCACTCCAACTATGATACCGACATCTTCCAGCCCATCATCAAGGAGATCGAGAACCTCTCGGGCCTGAAGTACGGATTCACCACGCCCAGCAGCACCGAGGATGAGGGCGCGACCGACCAGGAGAAGGTCGATATCGCCATGCGTGTGGTGGCCGACCATCTGCGCGCCGTGGCTTTCTCCATCGCCGACGGCCAGTTGCCGGGCAATGCCAAGGCTGGCTACGTCATCCGTCGCATCCTGCGCCGTGCCGTCCGCTACGCCTACACCTTCCTCGGTCAGAAAGAGGCCTTTATGTTCCGCCTCGTCAATGTCCTGATCCAGGAGATGGGCGCTGCCTATCCCGAGTTGCCAGCCCAGCGCGAGCTCATCGCCCGCGTGATCAAGGAGGAGGAGGACAGTTTCCTCCGCACCCTCGACAAGGGCATCAACCTCCTCAACGGCGAGATGGACGAGCTCAAGGCCCACGGCGAGAAGGAACTGCGTGGCGCCCAGGCTTTCCGCCTCTTCGACACCTATGGCTTCCCCCTCGACCTGACGGAGCTGATCTGCCGCGAAAACGGCTATACTGTCAACGAGCAGGAGTTTGACGAGGAGATGGCCAAGCAGAAGGCCCGCGCCCGCAATGCGGCCCAGGTGGAGAACGGCGACTGGGTCGTGCTGCGCGAGGGCGAGCAGGAGTTTGTGGGCTACGACCACACGGAGTATCCCTGCCACATCCTGCGCTACCGCGAGGTGAAGCAGAAGAAGTCCACCTTCTTCGAGGTCGTGCTCGACTATACGCCGTTCTATGGCGAGATGGGCGGCCAGGTCGGCGACCAGGGCAAGCTCGTCAGCAGCGACGAGACCGTGGTCGTGAGCGACACGAAGCGCGAGAACAACCAAAGCATCCACATTCTCAAGCGTATGCCGCAGGACCCCACGGAGGAGTTTACGGCCTGCGTCGATGTGCCGCTGCGCGAGGCTTCCGCCCGCAACCACACCGCCACCCACCTCTTGGACTACGCGCTGAAGCAGGTGCTCGGCGACCATGTGGAGCAGAAGGGATCCTACGTCAGCGCCGACACGCTGCGCTTCGACTTCTCCCACTTCCAGAAGGTCACTGACGAGGAGCTGCGCCGTGTGGAGCAGCTGGTCAACAGCCTTATCCGCCAGGACCTCCAGCTCGACGAGCATCGCGACATGCCGATGGAGGAAGCCAAGAAGCTGGGCGCCGTCGCCCTCTTCGGCGAGAAGTATGGCGACCGCGTGCGTGTGGTCCGCTTCGGACCCTCTTGCGAGTTCTGCGGCGGTATCCACGTGGCTGCCACGGGCCGCATCGGCTTCTTCAAGATCGTTGGCGAGAGCAGCGTGGCTGCTGGCGTGCGCCGCATCGAGGCCATGACGGGCGAGGTTTGCGAGAACGCCATCTATCTGCTCGAGGACACGCTCCGCGACCTGAAGTCGCTCTTCAACAACGCCAAGGACCTCAAGGCCGTCGTCACGAAGTATATCGACGAGCACGACCACATGAAGAAAGAGATCGACCAGTTCCGTGCCCAGGCCGTGGAGCGCATGACCCAGGAGTTGGTGCGCAGGGCCGAGGAGGTCGATGGTCTGCGCGTCGTCAAGGCCGTCGTTCCCCTCGATCCCGCCGCAGCCAAGGACCTGGTCTTCAAGGTGCGCCAGGCCATTCCCGACAACCTGGTCTGCGTCGTCGGTTCCGTCCACGAGGACAAGCCGCTGCTGAGCGTGATGTTCTCCGACGATCTCGTGGCCAGCCATGAGCTCAATGCGGGCAAGATCATCCGCGAGGCGGCCAAGCTCATCAAGGGTGGTGGTGGCGGCCAGCCCCACTATGCCCAGGCCGGCGGCAAGGACCGTGATGGTCTCGCGGCAGCCGTCGACAAGGTGCTCGAGCTGGTGAGGAAGTAAGTCGGCCCTCGTTTTCCGCATTTTTTCTATAGCGTCAGCCCGGGATAGTTCACGTCCAGGGGCTGACGCTTTCCTTTTCCTTTGGTTATCCGATATTTGGAGTGACGCACGGAGTTGAGTAATATAAAAATCATTGAAAACAACGCTTTTCAAGCAAAAATTCCTGCTGAGTAGGGGAAAACAACAAATACAACATTTACAACAAGTTACAACTTTTCACGCTTCGCGTGTTGCAATCCTGCTGCAAAGGTAAACAACAAAATACAACACGGGTTCCATGAATGGAACCTTCGCGGGGACAAATCCTGCTGAATAGGGGAAAACAACAAATACAACATTTACAACAAGTTTACAACTTTGCACGCTTCGCGTGTTGCAATCCTGCTGCAGGGGAAACAACAAAATACAACAAGGGTTCCATGAATGGAACCTTCGCGGGGACATAACGCCAGGAGAAATCAACTGGAAATGTGTCCAAGGCGAAGCGTTGTGTTTTGTTGTTTCGCAACAAGCAAGCCTTGATCTGCATGGGCCTCGAAAAGACAATGTCCCCGCGAAGCGTTGTTCAAAGTTGTAAAAGTTGTTCAAGTTGTTTTCCCATTTCAGCAGGCCGTATTGGAAACGCAAGTGTCCCTGTCGCTCCAATATCGGATGCCTCCCTTTCCGCTCCCTTTTTCGCCCCTTTTTTCGCCTCGCAGGCCCTTGTCGGGTGATTGTCGGACGATTGTCGGAGAAAATAAGGATAACTTAACGCTCCATTGTCGGAAATGGAGAGAAAACATCGTACCTTTGCACCTTCATAGTAGGTAAAACAAAAAAGCGAAGTATTGAGAACCATCTATCTTCAAAAAGACTGCCCAGCCGACCTGGCCGCGAGCGTGGCCACCATCGGCTTCTTCGACGGCGTACACCGTGGGCATCAGTTTCTCATCTCCCATGTGGTTGAGACCGCGCGGGAGGAGGGCCGCCAGTCGATGATCATCACCTTCGACCAGCATCCCCGCGAGGTGCTCCATGCCGACTACCAGCCCCGCCTGCTCACCCCGCTGCAGGAGAAACTCTATCTCCTGGAGCGCACGGGCGTGGACGTGGTGGCCGTGCTCCATTTCGACGCGGCCCTGTCGCAGCTCTCCGCCCGCGACTTCATGCACGACCTGCTGCAGGAGCGCCTCCACGTGGCCAAACTCTTCATCGGCTACGACCACCGCTTCGGCCACAACCGCGCCGAGGGCTTCGCCGACTATGTGGCCTATGGCCGCGAGATGGGGATGGAGGTGGTGCAAAACCCCGTCTTCGAGCTAGAGGGCGTCAACGTCAGTTCCACCGTCTGCCGGCGCCACGTGGCAGCGGGCGAGATGGAGGCGGCCTCGCGCTGCCTGGGCTATCCCTATAGGATGGGCGGCCGCGTGGTGGCCGGATTCCAGGAGGGCCGCAAGCTCGGTTTCCCCACGGCCAACATCCAGCTCGCCGACCCGCGCCGTCTCGTGCCCGCCTCGGGCGTCTATGCCGTGAGGGTCAAGATAGACGACGAGGCGACGTGGCGACTGGGCATGATGAACATCGGCACGCGCCCCACCTTTGGCGGCGAGAAGGTCTCGCTGGAGGTGCATATCTTCGACTTTGCGGGCGACCTCTATGGCTGTCATGTCGAGGTGGCGTTTCTCCGCCGCGTCCGCGAGGAGCGCAAGTTTGCCTCGCCCGAGGAGCTGGCCGCTCAACTGGCCCGCGACAAGCAGACGATCCTCGACGCGTGTTGTTTATCATAATCGCTTGTAATGGTTATTTATCATAATCGCTTGCAGTAGTTATTTATCATAATCGTTTAAGAAAAAAATAAAGAAAAAAATAGAACAACAGATGAAAGAGAATAGAAAGCCAGGAAGAATGGCGGTGGACCTCCTATTGATCTTCATCGTCTTTCTCGTCATTCAGATGGTGGTCAACGGACTTGTCACCCTCGTCTATGTGTATCTGAACCACGTCGATGCTGTCCAGTTTGCGCAGCAGGTGGCCAGCGGTCAGCAGGGGCAGTTTGTCGCCGCCACGTCGGTGCTCTCCAGCCTGCTCACGATCATGGTCTATCCGCGCCTGCGGTGGACCCCCCTCGACCGCACCTATCTCCGCTCCCGCCCCTGGGCCACGCTCGTGTGGTGCGGCCTGCTCACGCTGGGCACGATCCTGCCCTTTGAGTGGGTCTATGAGCAACTGCAGATACAGATGGCCGACTCCCACCAGGCCCTCTTCGAGAGCGTCATGCGCGAGCCCTGGGGCTATGTGGCCCTGGGCATCCTGGCGCCCGTGGCCGAGGAGTTTGTGTTTCGCGGCGGCCTACTGCGCACGTTGCTCTCGATGATGCGCGTGCGCGGATGGGAGAGCGGACGCTACGTTGCCCCCACGGCGTCGAGCGCCTCCGTTGCGCCCACGAGATCCAGCGCCTCCGGGGAGCGTGCGGGCCGCGCCTGGGCCCCCTGGTTGGCCATTGCCTTTTCGGCCCTGCTCTTCGGCGTGGTCCACATGAACTGGGCGCAGGGCTTCCACGGCTTCATCATGGGCCTCCTGCTCGGTTGGCTCTACTACCGCACGGGCAGCATGATGCCGGGCATCATCGTCCACTGGGTCAACAACACGGTGGCCTACCTGATGTTCAAGCTCCTGCCCGGTATGGCCGACGGCCAGCTCATCGACTTTTTCCACGGTTCGGAGCGCCTGATGGTCGTGGGCCTGCTCTGCTCGCTCTCGATCCTCGTCCCGAGTCTTTTCCAAATCATCTTGCGAACAAAAAAATAGAATGGCCTTCGGCCCCCGGGCCAAGGTTTTTTCTCTGACACAGACAGAAAGTTTCCCTCTGACACAGACAGAAAAGATTTTCTCGACACAGACAGAAAAGATTTCCCCGACACAGATAGAAAAGATTTTCTCGACACAGACAGAAAAGATTTTCCCGACACAGACAGAGAGTTTTTCGAACTGTACGGTTGAAACGGGCTGAAAGCCCAACAGACCCTAGCCCAGGGCATCGCCCTGGGTATAATAGCAATCAACAAGACGCCCTGTAAGGGCAAAAGAATTGTTTATGGCCTACTTCTTTAAAGCTTTTGCCCTTTCAGGGCGACAGGTTGGCGTTCATAATTACCCAGGGCGTCGCCCTGGGCTAGGAACTTCTGCCCTTTCAGGGCGTATTGGGTTATTTCAACCGTACAGGTCGAAGTTTTCTCTGACACAAACAGAAAGTCTCTGACACAACAGAAAGTCTCTGACACAGACAGAAAAGATTTTTCCGACAAAACAGAAAAAGGGGTTTTCCCCGACACAGACAGAACATGAACTACCAAGACAGCAAACAATACGAGATCATGGCCCCCGTGGGCAGCTACGAGTCGCTCGCCGCGGCCATCGAGGCGGGTGCCGACTCCGTCTATTTCGGCGTGGGCCGGCTCAACATGCGTTCCCATTCGGCCAATCACTTCGACATTGGCGACCTGCGGCAGATCGTCGCCATCTGCACCGAGCACGGAATCAAGACCTACCTCACCGTCAACACGATCATCTACGACAACGACCTCGCCACGATGCGCGAGATACTCGATGCGGCGCGCGAGGCGGGCGTCTCGGCCATCATTGCCTCCGACGTGGCCGTGATGAGCTACTGCCGGCAGATCGGCCTGGAGGTCCACCTCTCCACCCAGCTCAACATCTCCAACGTCGAGGCCCTGCGCTTCTACGCGCAGTTTGCCGACGTCGCCGTATTGGCGCGCGAGCTCAACATGGACCAGATCAGCCACATCTACGAGGCCATCCATGGTCCCGAGCCCATCCTCGGTCCTGCGGGCCAGCCCGTCCGCATCGAGATGTTCTGCCATGGCGCGCTCTGCATGGCCGTCTCGGGCAAGTGCTACATGAGCCTGATGGCCCAGGACCGCAGTGCCAACCGCGGCGAGTGTGTGCAGATCTGCCGCCGCTCCTACCTGCTCACCGACCGCGAGACGGGCAACGCCATCGAGGCCGACCATGAGTATCTGATGAGCCCGAAGGACCTCAAGACCATCCGCTTCATCGACAAGATGATGAAGGCGGGCGTGCGCGTCTTCAAGATCGAGGGCCGCGCCCGCGGAGCGGAGTATGTGCTCAACGTGGTGCGCTGCTACAAGGAGGCGATACAGAGCGTGCTCGACGGCACCTACACCGAGGAGAAGAAGGACGCCTGGGATGAGCGCCTGGCCGCGGTCTTCAACCGTGGCTTCTGGGACGGCTACTACCAGGGACGCAAGATGGGCGAGTGGAACAAGCACTATGGCTCTATGGCCACGGAGCAGAAGGTCTTGGTGGGCAAGCTGACCAACTATTTCTCGCGCATCGGCGTGGCCGAGGCCGCCGTGGAGGCTTCCACCTTCAAGGTGGGCGACAAGCTCCTCATCACGGGCAACACCACGGGCGCGATGTATGTGGAGGTGAAAGAGCTCCATGGCGACCATGGCGAGCCCATCACCGAGGCCGAGCAGGGCACGCGTGTGGCCTTCTCCGTGCCGGGCAAGGTGCGGCCCAACGACAAGCTGTTTCGTATAGACCAGCGTGTGGTGGAATAGCGGAGGGTGTCGTTCTTTTTTGTTATAGCATAATTTAGGAATAGTATATATAGAACTATATAGCAAACGTAAGTCAATGAATACGATCAACGAATTGCAAGACGAGGTCATCGAGGAGTTCAACGAGTTTACCGACTGGATGGACAAGTATCAGATGCTAATCGACCTGGGCAACGACCTCGAGCCGCTGGACGAGAAGCACAAGAACGAGCAAAACCTCATCGAGGGTTGTCAGAGCCGCGTGTGGTTGCAATGCGACTACGCCGATGGCCGCCTCGTCTTCACCGCCGATAGCGATGCGCTCATCACCAAGGGCATCATCGCACTGCTCATCCGCGTGATCAGCGGCCACACGCCGCAGGAGATTCTCGATGCCGACCTCTATTTCATCGAGAAGATCGGTCTGCGCCAGCACCTCTCGCCGACGCGCTCCAATGGTCTTCTCTCGATGGTGAAGCAGATCAAGAGCTACGCCATCGCCTATAAAGCCAAGGAGGAGATGGGCTGATGCGCAAACTCACCACTCCCGAGATGCACCGCCTCACGATCGAGGAGTTTCGCGAGGCCGAGAAGTTGCCGCTGGTCGTCGTTCTCGACGACGTGCGGTCGATGTACAACGTGGGCAGCGTCTTTCGTACCTGCGATGCTTTCCGTATCGAGGAACTGTGGCTCTGTGGCATCACGGGCACGCCGCCCCACACCGAGATCCACAAGACGGCCCTTGGAGCCGAGGACAGTGTGGCGTGGCGCCATTGCGCCACTGCCCTGGAGGCCGTGCGCTCGCTGCAGCAGCGCGGTTTCCGCGTCTATGCCGTAGAGCAGGCCGAGGGCTCCACGAAGCTCCAAAACCTGCCCCGTCAGACCGTCCCCACGGCCGTCGTCTTTGGCAACGAGGTGAAGGGCGTCCACCAGGAGGTGGTCGATGCGTGCGACGGTTGCCTCGAAATACCGCAGTTTGGCACGAAGCACTCCCTCAACGTCAGCGTCACGGCGGGCATGGTGATATGGGAGCTGGCGCGCCAGGCCATTGCTCCCGAGGCGGAGGCAGAAGTGGGAGAGGCCTTAACGTAACATGTAACATGTAACATGTAACAATGGTGGCGTGTGCCCCAAACACACGCGCTTGCTCTGCAAAGACAGGAAAACAACTAAAGCAACGAGTACAACGTATGACAACGAGCGATTGTAGTGTACTTTGCGTACACTCCTCTTGTTGATGCAATCAGAATATGAAACAAGGCGGTCGTCGGTCAGTATTCCGACAACCGCCTCATCATGAATTTACTTGTTCGTTCAAATCGCTTTCAATGAAAACGCATATTTGAAATCGATGAATGAGTGAGTTCCTTGATTGTCTATCCATGCCGGTTCCTCATGGCTCTTGTTTGATATGGATACAGAATTGTCATTCTTGAACGTATCATAAACCGTTTCAAGTATTGACAACTGTTCGTTGGAGAAACTTGAAATGTCGCATGGCATATCCGACACAAGTTTGTTGCCCACATTCCCGTTTTTACCCTCCACTTCAATCAGGTTGATATCATCTATCAGACTATACACCCTGTCCCATCTGTTGGGCACCGGACCGTATTGGATGGCTTTGAACGACAATCCCGTCATGGCTTGTCCGTTTTCCCGATAAGACAGAAAATCCGTATAAAACAAGATTTTGTTCATTTGGGTGACAAACACGCCGTTGAATTTTTCGATGAAGAACAAAAGGACGTTCTTCAACTTGCTTATGGATAACATGGCATAGCCATTATATCGGCTGCGTATATTGTCGCCGAAAACGAGCTTGTGTATCAAACCGTCCATGGAAGACCGGTCTTCGCACTCTTCCAAACGTGTTTTTATCTTCATGTATTCATCGTCAGACAATACGTTTTTGGCCGCATCCACAAATGTCTCAAATGTCTTTGGAGACTGGATGGCTTTCAATACTCGTCCGTTGGCCACATTGGGAATTTCTCCATTCTCGTACAAACGGTACTGGTTATCGCCAAAACCCAAAATCCTTGACATCTTCAATGCCGACAACATATAGCGGCTGCGTATTTCCTTTATCTCGTCGGGATAAGGAATGCCATGGGCAGTACGATAACTATTGTATATCTGCGAAGTATTGAACGTATCCACCTGCGTGGTCGTGAATGTTTCCTGCGTATCGACACATTGATAACACAGGTGGGTGTACTCGTATTCCTCTTTTCTGAAAACAGCCTTTCGAGTCTCTGTGACAAGGACTGCTTCGCCTCCTGTAAATGGACTTTTCATGACTTACTTGAATTTATATGTGATACGATATTCTGCTATGTGAAAAGAGATACAAATGGCACTTGAATTACTGATGCCCATTGAAATCTTTATATATATGTCACGTCCGCTAACCTCTTTTCCGAATACCCACATTTCTCCTTTTTTATTTAAGGTGTCCTCTATCGGTCCTTCCACGTAGTCTTCGGAGTCAAGGTTCATGATGGCATCTTCCCGGTATTTAGGCGTTATCTCCAGTTCCAAAAGAGTCTGCATATTCTTGCCCCTGTCGTCACGAAAGACAATGCCGAATACCTTTACCTTTTGAATGAATTTGGAGAGAAACAATTCTACTTCTTCCTTTGTAGCCATAATCTCCTGTTGTTTTGCGTGCAAAGTTAATGCTTTTGTCTGAATATGGCAAGAAAAAGCCAATAAATTCAACTTTATCGTTGAATAAGGCGAGCCAAAATGTTTCGATAAGGAGAATATCGGCCATACAAAGCTATGTTATAAAGTCCTATTTATTAGACAATTCTAAAATAGCGGCTTTTGTAGTGACGAAGTCAGGAGGCAACAACATGACACAAATCTTTGGGTAAGCCATAAGCAGAACTGAGCTTGCTCAAGTTCTGCTCATGGCGAGTTGATGCTTACACCTCTTCGTGTGTCGTTCGAGATCTCGGACGAACCACCACTTGGTTAGTGCTTCACGAGGTGCCCGATCACCTGCTGGCGGTTGCGCCCCGCGCCCCGGTAGCCGACGTGTATCCAGCAGGTCTTGCCCGCGGAGGCGGTCTCCCAGATGAGCTGGTCAAACGGGAGATTGTCCATCATCCAGGCAAACCACTGGCGGCCCGTCTTGACGTCGGGGACAAAGATGTCGACGGCGCAGCCGCGCGTGTGGTCCGAGGTTTTCACGCCCCCGACGGCGGCGTTGAGCTTCGCCGAGCGGTAGCCGCTGTTGATGCGGACGGCGTGGCCGAGATGGGCCCGCAGCGGCTCCAGGACGTGGAGGCAGAGCTGCTGGAGGTTGCAGATGGCCGGGAGCGGCGGCGTGTTGTCTATACGCCGCGTGACGGCGACGAGGGAGGTGGTAAACTCCGCGAGGCGGAAGTGTTCTGACAGTATAAGTGACATGGTTTGTTCTCCTTTTGATGTTTTGTTTTTGATGATCGTTTTGATGATCGTCGTTTGATGTTTTGATGATCGTTTGTTTTGATGTTTTGATGATCGTTTGTTTTGATGTTTTGATGATCGTTTGTTTTGATGTTTTTGATGATCGTTCTGATGATTTGGCAGAGCCCGAGACAGCAGAAGTGCGAAGTGGAATCTCCTTAACGTAACATGTAACATGTAACAATGTAACAATGTAACAATGTAACGATGGTGGCGATGCTGGCGATTGGCGGCGATTGGCGGCAATTGGTGGCAAGTGCTGGCGATTACTGGCGATGGGTGTCTACACGTCTCCATAGTGAGATTTCTTGTAAACCCCTCTTTCGATCCTCTCGACCATTCCTTGCTGCTCCCATCGGCTGAGCATGGTGCGCACGCTGCCATTCGAGATATCGCCGCCCCTGATGCCGACGGAGACTCCATAGGCCTCCTCGGTGGTAAATCTGTCGGCCAGCTCCTCATAGATGGAGTCGTTCTTGCTCTTGCGGGAGCGTGCCTTCCCCGACGAGACATAGGAGCCCGATCGAAAAGCCGTCTCGATGCGCTCGCGAAAGAAGAGCATGGCGTTGTCGATCATGTAGTCGGCCAGCACGTCGAAGGCGGCGAGCATCTGCGGCGTCTGCTGGCGCTGCAGCATGGTCTTCCACAGCTCGGGCTCGGCCTTCAGCCGCGTCTCCGCTCCCTGCTCTCCGTAGTTTTGGATCATCTGCTCCGCCACACGACAGAGCATCAGACAGGTCATCATGCGCATGGCCGTGGGGCAGGTGCGGAAGCGCTGGCGCGCCTTGGTCTTGTCGTAGCTTTTGAGCGTCTCTATGCGGATGCGCTCCAGCCAGTCGCGGCCCTTCTTCTCCAGTTTGGGCAGGTCAACGTCGCCACTCATCAGGGGCAACAGATGGGCCACCTGCTGGATCTTCATTTGTTGGCTCTCGGTGAGCAAGAAGAGGCTCTCCGAGAGCGGCGAGAAGGTGTTGTCGGGCGTGCGTGCCAGGGCCACACGGCTCTGAAATCCGTCCGTGTAGTTGGTGATGACGCGGTAGAGCGCGTCGGGCGTGCCACACATCACGACGTTCCACAGCAGTTTGTCGATATGCACGTTGACGGCCTCTGCCGACTTTGCCTCGCGGTCGTAGGGCGTGCCGTCGTAGGCCTGGCGCAGCATGACGGAGAAGTCGCTCATCGCCGTGCGCCATTTCTGCGCCACGGTGTCGGCCTCGGGCGTGAAGGAGAAGGCGTGCTTGCCCTGGGTGTTGGCCAGACGGTCGGCGAGGTTGGCCACGGTGGTGTTGAGCGTCAGGCAGCGCACGGGATACTTCGGGTCCTCGGGCTGCTCCTTCTTGTTCTTGGCCGCCCGCTTGCGTGCGCGCCATTCCTCCTCCGCCTCCAAGTAGCCCTTGTCCACCATTTTCACCTCCGCGAGCCAGGCCGCCACGATGGGGTCGAGACTGCCCTTGCCCGAGGCGAAGTCGCCGGCGATGTAGCTGATGAGGTTGAGCTGCGACCACTTGCCGTGGATGTCGACGCGCACGCCCGTGGCGAGCATGCCGATGGCCGGCGTGATGGCGAAGATGGCGGGCATGGCGAGATGCGGGCCCACGGCGCTGATGCTCTCCCTCACGCCCTGCGGCATCTTGGGCAGCGCGTCGTAGTATTGGAGGTCGTCCTGCGTGGTGGTCTCCTCGTCGTCCTCCTCCCTGGGCTCGGCCCTCATGTCCTGGCGCACGGCCGTCAGCACGTCCTTCAGCCGCCGTGGCATCTGCGTCATCTTCTCGCCCAGGGCCGACCGGATGCAGGCCATTTTCTCCGCCTCGGGAAATCCGTCGTAGCAGGGGATGATGCGGTCCAGCAGCAGCGGGTCGGAGTCGCAGATGTGGCGCAGGTTGACGGCCAGCTCGAAGGTGAGCGTGTTGCGGTTGGAGCGTATGGGGTGATCGCCCTCGTTGTAGAAGGCCCACCACTTCTCGATGATGCGGTCGTAGGGAATGCCCTTGTAGCACAAAGGCTTCTCCTCTGAGGCCGTCTTCTCGCCCTTCTCGTCTTTCTGCTCCTTGGCGTCCTCGCCCGCCTCCAGCGGATGGTTGGCTGGGCGGGAGGCTGCCGTGGTCTCTGGGGCCGTGGCAGCCGCTGGCTGGGCCTGGTCTGCCTCCGTCTCGGAAGTAGCTTCGGAGCCCGTGGAGGCAGCCTCTTTGTTCGTGAAAGCAGTCTCTGAGCCCGCGAAAGCAGCCTCTTTGTTCGTGAAAGTAGTCTCCAAGCCCGCGAAAGTAGCCTCTGAGCCCGTGAACGATTCACACTCCGCGTTGTCGAAAAGGTCCTCGTGGAGATAGAGCAGGTCCTCGGACGTGGTGGCAAAGAAGACGCGGGTGATGTCCTTCGCGCCAGCGTCATACTCCACGCCGAGCAGGTCGGAGGCCCAGCGCAGGTTGGCCTCCTGGTCCATCTCGGGATGGCGACGGAAGACGAGATGGAGTCCGCCTCCGCGCGCGCTGCGCTCCAGCATGAGCAGGCCCAGCTCGTCCTTCTTGTCGATGGCCGTGGCGGCCACCAGCTCCACCTCGTCGGCGCTCAGGTGGTCGATGTCCATGCCCACCGACTTGCTCAGTCGCTTCGCCCCTTTGAGGCCACCGTCCTCCGTGGGCAGGCAGGAGTAGTTGAACTGCACCAGCTTGCGCTTTGCTGCCGAGACGTCCGTCTCGGGCTTCGGATGGCGAATCGCCTCCATCAGGCGCGCCTGCGTCTGGCTGTCGCGATAGCGGCGGTAGGCCTCCTCGGTCTCCACGGCCTCCATCATCTTGTGGCCCTGCTGATAATATATCAAGTGTACACTCATGATAGTTTCCTCCTTTCTTTTTATTTCGTCAGTTGGTCATTGAGCAGGGCGTCGATGGCGTCCTGCGCCTCGTCCATGATGGCCTGGGCGATGATCACGTTCTCCGTGCGGAAGAACTTCAACGTCAGTTGCACGGCGTTGTCCTGGGTCCTGCTGATGCGTCCGTGGGCGAGCTTGCGAATCAGCACGCTGCGGCTCTTCACCTTGGGCCGCACGACGAAGTCGAACGTCCCGTCGCTCATCTGCTGGCCCACGCCCGCCTTGTGAAAGCTCTCCACGGCCTGCGGCACGGGTGCGTCGGGCGCAAAAAGAAAATACTTGCGGTCGTCGTAGTAAGCCTGTCCGCCGATCTGTACATGCTGGCAATGGTCGCCATGGTTCTGATTGCTGTTGAGGTTTTTATTATTCTTATTCATAATTGTATCGTTTTTTGTTTCATCCTGGGGACGGAGGGACACCGAAGGTGGATCGACAACGTTGTATCGTATTGTTTCGATGCAGCCTGCTGAGTAGGGAAAACAACTAAAACAACTTTTACAACGATGAACAACGCTTCGCGAGGACGAAATTCCTCGATACTGCCTGCTGAGTAGCGAAAACAACTAAAACAACTTTTACAACAAGTAACAACGCTTCGCCTTGAGCAATCTTGCTGCAAGGTAAACAACCGAAACAACAGCTTCGCCAGGACATGTTGCAACCTGCTTTTCCTGCAAAGGTAACTTGGTTGTAAAATCTTGTATAGGTTGTATTTGTTGTTTTCTTTTTATTCCCCTAAGTCCTCCATTTTTCGGATGATTCTTTTTTTTGTGCGAGAAGAGACGTGGATTGTTGCGCGCTTTACCATGGAATATCCTCCTCGTACTCAACTCAGATTTTTACTTTTTCCTATTCTCAAAATTGGCCCTTGGGCCAATCCTATTAATGATGATTAATGTCTCGATTAATGATGATTAATGTCTCGATTGACGATGATTAATGTTTCGATTGACGATGATTAATGTCTCGATTAACGATGATTAATGTTAAAAATAAATCTCCGATTCATGTTTAAAGAAATCACCGATTCAAGCGATGGATGTCCGCCACGAGGATGTCCTGATAGCAGCGGCCCTCATACTCGTTGACCGTGAAGCGGAGGCTGGCGGCCACCAGTTCGTCCCGGGAGAAGCGGCAGGTGGCCGCATTGCCCAGCATCGTGCAGGCATACTGGTCGGCGTACTTCCCGCCCAGCTCCTGCAGCAGGATGTTGCACTTCTTCACCTGTCCCGTCTCGCTCTTCTGACTCTGTACAGCGAAGGCCTCGCCCTGCTGTACCACACGCATAATCTTTCCTTCCATCGTGCGCTTACTTTTCCTTTTTACTACAATTCATGCTGAGGCTAAACAAAAACCTCCAAACCGTGAAACTGAAATACATACTCATAACGCTCGTTTTACGTCGCGCCTTTTCGCGACCCTTTTGTTCTTGAACTGTTACTTTGCCAGCTGGCGGCGCAAGAGGCGAGACGGCGCAATGAGGGCTATAAAAGACCAGCACCGTCAGTGGGCCTCGTTGGTCTCAACTGACGGTGCAAAGGTATGGGAATCTTTCGTGCCCGACGAATTTCTGAGGGTCGGGGGAAAGTTAGAGAAAGTTTTGGGGAAAGAAGTCCACTTTTTCACCCCTTTTTGGGCCCTTTGGAGAAAGTTTGGGGAAAGTTAGAGAAAGTTTGGGGAAAGTTTTAGCCCCTCCCTTTTCCTACACAGATAGCTTCTTGCGGAAGCGATGGGCTATCTCCCGATACGCCTGAAAGCGTCCATTGCCAGCAGGAGAGTCGTTCTCGTCCCATAGGCAGACGGGCTTTCTGAAGCTCAACACGTTGAGTTTCGCCAGGTCCTTGACGTCGAGATCGGGAGCCTCCTCGCCCATGATCTCGGACAGAAGGTCGATAAACTCGCCGAGGCCGCCGACGACCCGCAGGTCGCGCAGCACGGCAAAGACGGCAAACCAATGGCGCTTACACTGGATATACCCCAGCGTCTCCCTCAGCGCACGGGCGATGGTCTGCTGCGAGAACTGCGCCCCCTCGTCCTCCTTGGCCTTTCTCACATACCTGACGCAGTCGGCAGGGTCGCCCAGCGGGTGCTCGTGGATGATCGTCTGCACCACGCCAAAGATGCGACACTCGTGCGTCTCGTCGATGCGCATGGCCTGGTAATTGTCGTTGCCCGGCGTGAGCCACTTCGACCCGTCCTCGTCCTCGAAGTAGGTCTTGACGGTAGGGCCGCCGTCGTAGTGGGCCACGACGATCTCGCCCGAGCGCGCCACGTCCTGCGTCCTCACCAGCAGGCGGTCGCCCTCGTGGAGGTCGTAGTCGCGCATGCTGTCGCCCTGGACGACGACCAGCCAGCATTTGCCCGATACGTACTCCATCGGGATCGATCCCGTCTCGTGGGGGTTGTCGCCGTACTCGTCGGGAACGCCCGCACGCACGCAGCCGCACAGGGGCACCTCGACCATCTCCTTCACTTCCTCTGCTGTCCAGCCCTGCTGGCGCATGAGGTCCACAAATTCGTCTTTTTTCATGATGTCTTTTTTATTTGTTTTGCTTTTCATGACCTGGTATTCTATCGAATCCAAGTTAGAGTTGTTTCTGAGCGCAAAGGTACGGAGCTTTTTCGACATGACCAAAAGTTGTGCGTTATATTTTTTGTGTCTTTGCATAAGACAATGCCCCCCCAAAAAAAAAGACGAGGGTAACCTCAGAAGGCATACCCTCGTCTATAGATATTGAATATTTAGGATTGAACGACAATCCCTATTTTACACAAGACTTCTTTCTTACTTGCTCCAGTCGTCCTCTTCCTCTTCCTCATAGTCCTCATAGCGGCGAACGCCGCAAGCGCCGGGATGGTTCACAATTCCACCGAAACCTATCGTGTTCGCGCTGCCACTCATCAGCGGCTGCTCCGATTCGATGACATACGATAGGGGCTTTACATAATTTTCTCTTTTCTCTTTCATATTACTTTGTTATTTTACGATTATCTTACGTCCATTCTTGATATACACGCCCTTGGGCAGACCCTCGGTAGTGTTGCCTACCACTACACCCTGCAGGTTGTAAACCTTGCCCGATGCGTTGGCAGCCTCATCTACAAGATCCGTGATGCCAGTAGGCTCGTCCTCACCGATCACGCAGATCTTGGCTTTGCTGGCGCCACCGTTGGCAGGCTCGATATAACTCATGTCACCTCTGTCCTGGATGGTCATATAGTATCTGAGCGGCTGGATATAAGCTTCGGGGTGAATATTATAGACAAAGCTGTTCTGCTTAGAGTTGAGATAATATCCATGCTTGGCTGCAATGTAGGTATTCTCCATCACGGGATGGAAGGTATAGAGCTCTGTGGTAGAACTGCAGTCCTTTGAAGTCACATTGCTCTTATAGTCAACCTCGCCTACGGCGAGCGTCTGCTCGCCCGTAGCCTTGGCCTTGATCAGACAGGGGAAGAAAGCCGCTATCTTGTCGCCAGCCTTCATCTTCTTGTATGAGATGGCAGGACTGCCGTTACCATTTTCCAACGCGATGGCGTAGAGCGTTGCAAACTCGAAATCATTCAGCACCTCGTCGGTCAACATAAAGTCGAAAGGCACGAAGAATGAGTTCCAGCCAGTGTTGGTATAGTTCTTGGTCAGCGTAGTGTTCACGCCCTTCACACCAGCCTCGGGCACCCATATCTTGTTGACCTGATCCATATCTATAGCTATGCTTTGGCCAGCCTCTGCTATTTTCTTGGACTCGTAATCATAGACCACCAGTACGACATTGCCAAAATAGGAGACAGTGTAAGTGCCGTCAGGGTTGGGCGTAGCGGTATATCCTGGAGAACAGTACTTTGACACATCGCTGCTATACTTGCCGCCCTCGATGGCGAGAGTCGCCGTCTTGCCTTCCGTAGGCTGGGCATCAATCAGCACAGCATCGCCCTCGGCGGTAATGGTACCACCCTTGATGATAGCCGTCACGTCACCATAGGGCGCGCAGAAGTTGAGAGCGGCCTTGCCCAGATTGCCTGTACCTTCTCCCCAATTACCTGTGTTGCCCTTGCCCTTGCTGGTCATGATTCCACCATAGACCACAAGATTACCTCTCTTCATGTCAATAGCACCATCCGCACCATATACTACAGCGCGGTTATCGATAGTGAGCGTGCCAGACTGCGGATGACTGATGGCATAGCTGCTTGTAGAGACCAGCGTGCCACCATTGATAGTGATGGTGGTGTTTTGGTACTCATCGTTGCTGCCGTTTATTGCATACCATCCACTCTCTATCGTACCACCATTGATAATAACCTTACTGTTATAATATGCACCGATAACAAACTGATGATCGCCGGCAGGAACGGAGTTGATATGGCCGCTCTCCATCACAAACTCACCATCATTAATTACTTCTACCAATGGCTTGTCATAGACACCATCCTGATACGGAGTCTCTGCATAGATCTTACCCGTGCTGTTCTCCTTGGAGTCCTTAAGAGTAAGTTTGCCCGATACACAAATGTTTTTATGATTGGCATTTGCACCCTTGATAGAATGACCGTTCATATCAAGGACTATTTTCTGCAACTTGCCTACCTCGAGCTCGTCGTCCGTAGTCAGGTCTACATCATTGATCAACGTCACCACGGTCTGTCCTGCTGTTGCTGTACTTACAGCGGCTTTCAGCGTGGCATACCCCTTGGTTCCAATCTGCGCCACATTCTGCGCCACACTCAGCGTCGCGCTACTTACCGTCATCAGCAGCATGGCGAGAAATTTGTGTAATGTTAAGTTTCTCATTTGTTTAATTGTTTATGTGTTGGAATGTCTCCTCTGCATCCCGATTAGAGATTGATTTAGACAGTTAATATCAGCAAGCGAGGTCACTTAAGACCGAAGGAGACGATGAATACCCATCCCCCCATTGAACTTTATTTATACACCTCTCTCTTCCCTTAGGCCGCGGGAGTAAGGTATGAAGTCGCTGGGGCTGAGCACCATACCGACTTAGCAATCAACGCTTGTCATGAGCGCGATAGAGCGTTCTAATGAGCGCAAAATTAAAAAGAACTTTTTTTATCAATTCATTTACCCCCCCCATCGTTCACATTGTTTAACGCTACAGCCGCATATTTATCCTTTGTTAGCGCGGCAATCATCCCCAATAGACGAGTAGCAAAGGGAGAGACGCGACCAGAATCATCGCCCTCACGTACACGGCTATCTCTATGCATATCGAAATACTTTAAATATGGAAAATCGTGATTTGAACAGGCTGAAAAGTTGTGCTGGCAGAGAAAAAACGGACTAACCGTTGGCTGGCTGCGTTAAAATCCATATTTGGCAAGCAGATTTTGAAGAAAATAATTGGAGGAATCAAATAAAAGCTGTATTTTTGCAGCACTAGAATCCGCCACGCTTCCCATAGAACAGCGTACCAGGGCGGAACTTTTTGTTTCTATGCGTATGGAATATATGTTGTAAAAGTTGTTTGGTTGTTTTTCTTATCGCCCTTATCACTTGCGCTGCTCCATGCGTCACTCGAAATGTCGGATGGACCAAACTTTATATATTGTTTGCCAAGCTCTTTTTACTTGGTCATAAGTCAATCCCGATTGTGAATTGAGGGTTTGGCTTATCAGACGACTTTTCTCCTCTAACTGTAATTCCCGGTCTATCATGTCAGCGTAATATGCCAGTTGCTCTTGGGTTAAGAGACTCGCTAAATCATTAGCCAACCAATAGGCACCTGCAACATATTCATCAAAATCTTCCCAGTCATATACTTCTGGGTACACATTTCTTTCTAAGTTTGCCATAAAATAGTTGTCCAAAATGAACGACATGTCCTCGGCGTCCTTACTTGTGGTCAGATGCCTGTCCATCCAAGCGTTGAATTTCAACAGGAACAGACCATGTAAAGAAGCTATTTTTACCGTGAACCTGTCGTCTATGCTAACCTTTATAGCATCCGAAAGCACTTCGTCGAAACCTTTTACCGACATGGCAATCGTTTCTTCGGGTGGCCAATAGATGTTGTCGTCTTCCTTGGCAACATATCCGTATGGCACAATGTCTATCTCATAGTCGGCATGATAGAAGCGTTGGTGTTTTGTTTTGTCTTTCTTAAAACCATCCGCTATCAGACAATTCTTGATCTTGTCAAACTCCTGCCAATTAGGAACTGCTATCGCCAAGTCCAAGTCTCTTGTCTTTCTGCTTGACGATATGCCCGCCATCTGTTGCATGATGATATCCCTGGCAGTGGCTCCTATGATATAGAAGTCATGCTCCATTTTGCAAAAGCTGCCTGCCAGTTTCTCCAGCAAATCCACAAGGAATGGATTGTTTATCTTTTCACTCGAAATCTTTAAGCTCATTCTCTAATATACGCTGCGCAGCCTCCAAACAGCGGCTATTGCCACTGCCCATCAAGTCTGCATAGATTAATATGGCAGGAACCGTCTTGTTGTCAGTTTCCTCGTTCCAAAATTTTTTGTATAAATGTATTTCCCCATTGAGGTCTTGTTTGACCGCACCAGTCCGCATCAGATGTGCGGCAGGTGATTTCGTATATATATCGAAACTTCCTGGCTGCAAGTATCCGTCTGCCAAGTTTGCAGCAGGCTCTCCTCCCCATGCCATTCCTTGTGGCAACGCAATGTCTTGCCAGTTGTTTCTTTTCTCTTCAGTTCTAAATGACATCGTACCCATCAGAAGTTTTGGTTTCAGCACCTCATTGTAATTGCTTACCCACAAGTCAAGAAGCTGCTTCTTGTCTTTTAGGGAACGACCATTTTGAGTGTTGAATACAAAACCACGTCTCGCAAGTTCATCCAAGACGTTTTTCACACTTCCCAAAGACACATTGGTTTGCTCTTTTATCTCTCGATAGGGGTTGTTTACATTCTCTGCATTTTGCAACAGATAAAAGACAACTTTCAATCCTGCTTCTTGGAATACAGGATATGTCTTTGTCTGTGGTTCGGGACTTTTTCTGCCTTGGTTGGATATTTGGAAAATCATTTTTCCCCTTTTCGTATATCTGACAAGGCAGTTGCCTGCACAATCAAGATAGTTGATGCTTCTATTTGCCAATTCTGTCGCCAACCGTGGTGTGACATATCGCGTGACAAGCAGGATCTGATGCTTGCCATCATTCACAGCTTGCATCGCTGCCAATGTTGGGTTCAGTGTGGTCTTGGTTATGTTTTCCTTAATATAGCATACAAAATCAATACCCATCATATTGAGTATAGCATCATATCCTCTGTCATTGGTTCTGTCGGCAGAGGTTAATGTCACGACATCATCCACAGGAAGGCTTGCTTTAAGGGCTTCAAGTGCTTGATTTATTATGATACTATTTTCCTTCATTTTTCTTTGCTTGTTCAATGATATGGTCGTGTTCAATGTGATTGAACACTGCAAAGATAATGAACAAGGTTTGGACAAAAGAACTCTTGTTTGATATTTTAATAATGTTTAATACTATTTGGCAAGAAAACGACATGAGCAACAAGTATAACGAAAAACAACGCGATAGGACTGCCGCGCCCCTGTTTTTGACCTCGCTGATGCAGTCTCCGACCCCGCAAAACACGCGTTTTTGTGTGAATCCAATGCGCTTTTCCCTGTTTTTTGAGCGGGGAAGAGGGTGGGGGAAGGAGGTTTTTTGTTAACGAAGGTGAACGCGCGGGCGGACGAGAGGCGGCG
>ERZ1023974.169-NODE-169-length-24844-cov-30.688894_pt1 | contig 24844 bp, 19 predicted proteins | sample MGYA00380432_ERZ1023974 | MGnify/ENA primary metagenome ERZ1023974 (study PRJEB33179, sample SAMN07449058) | human gut metagenome | biome: Human-gut; feature: Human associated habitat; material: Faeces | host: Homo sapiens | place: India:Kasaragod | collected...
TTTTCAAAAGACAGCCTTTTCCGTGCACCTTGCCCGGGATACGCCACCTTGGGAATCTGTACCGCCCGCGGAAATGTCCGCAACAATACAATTATAGTATAGCACGAAACGCGGAACAAAAAAAGAGGGAAGAAATACTTTTCTCTCAATTATCCACAGGGCGCTCCTCTTCGTGATGCTGCTTTAGTTCTTCTTCCCCAGCTTGTGCACAGTGCCATCCGGCTCTTTGATCGAGGTGTTGTTCAGCTGGGCGCGCAGGCTGGCCTTTACGTCCGCAACATACTCCTGCCGCAGGGCCTGCTGCTCTGCCTTTTCGGCATCGGTCAGGCCGGTGGTCTTGCTCTTTTTTGCCAGCTCGTTGATACGGGCGATCTTCTCGTTTGTCATCGCAGTTCTCCTATTAGATAAAATGTGATATAATATGACCGGGATGCCCCTTCCGGCAGCTGCGGCTCTTTTGGCGAGGCAGCAGGAGGGAGCTATTTGAATCAAAGCAAGTATAACAAAGGATGAAACCGATGTCAAAACAGTTGAATTTTGCACAGCAGATGGACGAAGTGTTGAAAACGCTGGGGCCGCAGCGGCCAAAGCTGCTGCTCCATGCCTGCTGCGGGCCCTGTTCCAGCGCCGTGCTGGAAAAGCTGTGCCGGTATTTTGAGATCACGGTGCTTTACTATAACCCCAACACCTGGCCTGCCGAAGAATACTACCGCCGGGGCGAGGAGCTGAAAAAGTTTGTGGCGCAGGCGCACCCGCTGGGGGTCACGGTCATCGAGGACCACTACGATCCGCAGGAGTTCTATACGGCTGTGCAGGGGCTGGAAAACGAGCCGGAGCGGGGCGGGCGGTGCACCGTCTGCTACCGCTTGCGGATGCGCCGGGCGGCACAGTACGCAAAGGAGCACGGCTTTGATTGGTTCACCACCACGCTCTCCATCAGCCCCCACAAGGATGCTGCCCGCATCAATCAGATCGGGCAGGAGCTTGAAGCCGAATTCGGCATCAGGCACCTGCCCTCGGATTTCAAAAAGCAGAACGGCTACCTGCGCTCCCTCCAGCTCTCGGAGGAGTACGGGCTTTACCGTCAGGATTACTGTGGGTGTGAGTTCAGCGCAAAGGCGAGGGGGTGAACCGCTCAGTCGCCTGCGGTGACAGCTCCCCTGGCAGGAGAGGTGGCATTGCGAAGCAATGACGGAGAGGTTTACTCCTCCCGCATTCTGGACACCAGAATTGCAAAAACGATCAGCCCCACACAGGGCACGATGTTGGTTGCCATACCAACAGCAAGACCGGCGCTCTCAGCTACCTTGCCGATGACCCAGGGCATCAGGATCGCGCCGCTGGATGCCACCGGCAGCATGATGCCCATGCTGGTCACGGTGGTCATTTTACCGGCGCTGGCCACGGCTGTGGGGTTCATACCGGCCATGGAGAAGGCAAAGGCGAACAGCAGCAGGATGGCAGGCAGCTGGCTGTGGGTCTGCATCATGGCAAAATAGAAGGCTGTGCAGAAAACCGCCATAAACACCATGGCCTTACGGGGCTGTTTGAGTGGGAACACAAAGGCGATGAGCAGGCGGCCGATCAGTGTTGCACCCCACATCACGGTGACGGTATAGGCCGCCAGCGTGCCTGCAATGATGCCGCTGTCCTTGAAGTAGGTGACCATCCAGCCCACAACGCTCTGCTCGGCGGCGTTCTGGCAGAACAGCAGGCCGGTGAGCAGCCAGAAGCGGGAGGAGCGCAAAAAGCTCCAATCGGTGACAGCTTCTTTGGCCTTGGCGCGGCCTGCCATGGGGGTGAACAGGTATACCAGCCAGAGCACCAGACCCAGCGCCGCCAGTGCCAGCACGGCCAGCGTGGTGCTGACCCTGGCCGCGGCAGAGATCAGAAAGGGGCAGAGCAGGGCACCGCAGGCGTAGCAGGCGTGCATGGTGTTCATGCCCCGGGTGCGGTCTGCAGAGTTGCCGCTGACAAGAATGGTGCAGGTGTTCAGGACGCTGCCCTTGGCAATGCCTACAATGAAGAAGGCCAGCGCCAGCAGAATGGGCAGGCCGGTCAGGCCCATCAGGCCGTAGCCCACCGCATAGCCGATGGTCAGAAGCAGGACGCTGGGCTTCATGCCCATTTTTCCCACCAGCGCACCGGCCAGCAGGCCCGCCAGCAGGTTGCCGATGCTCAGCAGGCTGAGCAGGGTGCCGGTCATGCCGTAGGCAAAGCCGTATTCCTCCTGCAGCAGGCTGACCACCACACCGCTGGAAATGGTGCAGATGCCGCTGAAAAAGAAGGTGACGAAGCCCGCGTTCCGCAGGCGGGTATTCCGTTGTTCCATAGGATTCTCCTTGCAGTATTCGGGGGCGCAGCGCCCATAGTTGCTTTTATTAAAGCATATTCTGGTCAGAAAGCAAGGGCTGTTGAGCCAGCAAAAGCAAAATCAGCGCCCAGTGGAAGCGCCCTGCCGTTCGGTGGGGCGCTTCTGTATTTTATTTTGCGTCTTCTATTGACAAAGATCGAATCGTGCGTTATGATATTGTACGGCATCAAACAGTTCTAAAGAAAACAATCCTGTCACAAACAATTCAAAAGGGAAACCATTATGCACGATGAAAGCAAAAAACAGCCCTGCTGCATTCCTCCATGGGAGCCGCCGCAGGTCATCCCGGCACAGGTGCGCCGGGTGAACAACCTGATCTTCCGCAAGATCAACCAGTTCCACCGGGAAAACAATGTGGACAACGTGACCCCCATGCACGACTGGATCATGAGCTACCTCTACTGGCACAAAAATGAGCCCGTGTACCAGCGCGATATCGAGCGGGAGTTTTCCATCACACGCTCGACTGTGACGAACATCCTGCAGCTGATGGAGCGCAAGGGCTACATCGAGCGCCAGAGCGTGCCGCAGGATGCCCGGCTCAAACGGCTGATCCTGACGGAAGAGGGGGGCCGCGTCCATGAAAAGACGATACTCTCCCTGCACCAGACCGATGAGTTTGTGGCCGGATTGCTGACGGAAGAGGAAAACGCAGAGCTTCTGCGGTTGTTGAACAAGCTGCGCAAGGGGCTGGAATGACCCCTGCAAATAAACTTCAGGAGGATTACAACAGATGATCAAAAAACTTGTGTCACATCTGGGCGAGTACAAGCGCGCCGCGATCCTGACACCGATCCTATCTGCTCTGGAAGCCATCATGGATGTGCTGCTGCCCACCATCATGGCCTTTATCATTGACCAGGGCATTGAAAAGGGCGATATGAACGCCGTTGTCAAGTACGGCCTGCTCACCTTCCTGGTGGCGGCCATTGCCCTGCTGCTGGGCGTGCTGGCCGGCAGGTTTGCCGCCACGGCATCCACCGGCTTTGCAGGCAACCTGCGCGATGCGATGTATGAGAACATCCAGCATTTCTCGTTCTCCAACATCGACAAGTATTCCACGGCCGGTCTGGTCACCCGCATGACCACCGACGTGACCAACCTGCAGAACGCGTTCCAGATGATCGAGCGCATGTGCGTGCGTGCTCCCGTCCATCTGGTTTTCGCGCTCATCATGGCCTCCATGATCAGCCGCTCGCTGACCATGGTGTTCCTGGTGGCGATCGTGTTCCTGGTGGCAGTGCTGGCAGGTATTATGGTTCCCACCTTCGGCATCTTTGATAAGGTGTTCAAGAACTACGATAACCTGAACGCCTCCGTGCAGGAGAATGTCTCGGCCATCCGCGTGGTCAAGAGCTTTGTCCGGGAGCACTTTGAGAACGAGAAGTACACCAAGGCCTGCGAGAGCCTGTACAAGCAGTTCGTCCACGCCGAGAGCCGCCTGAGCTTCAACAATCCCGCCATGCTGGTCTCTGTGTACGGCTGCAACATCGCCCTGAGCTGGTTCGGCGCACATTACGTCCTGAACGGTGCGATCACCACCGGCCAGCTGAACGCCCTGTTCGGTTACATTATGAACATCCTGATGGCCCTGATGATGCTGAGCATGGCCTTTGTGATGATCGCCATGTCCGCCGCTTCTGCCCGCCGTATCGTGGAAGTGCTGGACGAGACCACCGACCTGCCCGCCCCCAAGGCACCGGTGCAGCAGGTCAGGGATGGCAGTATCGAGTTCGAGCACGTTACCTTTAAGTATAAGCACGGCTCCGGCCAGCCTGTCCTGAACGATGTCACCTTTACCATCCGGCCGGGCGAGACGCTGGGCATCATCGGCGGCACCGGCAGTGCAAAATCCAGCCTGGTGCAGCTGATCCCCCGCCTGTATGATGCCGAGACCGGTTCTGTCAAGGTGGGCGGCGTGGACGTTAAGGATTACAGCCTGGATGTCCTCCGCCGGGAGGTCTCCATGGTGCTGCAGAAGAACGTTCTGTTCAGCGGCACCATCCTCGACAACCTGCGCTGGGGCGATGAGAACGCCAGCGAGGAAGAGTGCATCCGGGTGGCCAAGCTGGCCTGCGCCGATGAGTTCATCGAGCGCTTCCCTGATAAGTACAATACCTGGATCGAGCAGGGCGGCTCCAACGTGTCCGGCGGCCAGAAGCAGCGCCTGACCATTGCCCGCGCGCTGCTGCGCAAGCCCAAGGTGCTGATCCTGGACGACAGCACCAGCGCCGTGGATACCGCCACCGATGCCAAGATCCGCAAGGCCTTCCGGGAGGAGATCCCCGGCACCACCAAGATCATCATTGCACAGCGCATCTCCTCCGTGCAGGATGCAGACCGCATCCTGGTGCTGGACAACGGCCAGATCAACGGCCTGGGCACCCACGAGGAGCTGCTCAAGACAAACAAGATCTATCAGGAAGTTTACAACAGCCAGACCCAGGGCGGCGGCGATTTTGACAAGCAGGGAGGTGAGCAGTAATGGCACAGGTGAAAGAAGTGAAGGGCCCCGGCCCCCGTAGGATGGGCGGCCCCAAGCCGAAGGTTGAGAATCCGGGCAAGCTGCTCAAGCGGATCATGGATGAGGTGTTCAAGCACTATCTGCCCCACTGCATCCTTGTGCTGGTCTGCATCATCGTCAGCGCGCTGGCAAACGTGCAGGCAAGCCTCTTCCTCAAGACCCTGATCGATGATTACATCGTCCCCATGACCAAGCAGGCCACGCCGGACTTTGGCCCGCTGGCAGGCGCACTGGTGCGCATCGGCTGCATCTACGCCATCGGCGTGCTGGCCGCATGGCTCAACGCCCGTATCATGGTCAACGTGACCCAGGGCACCCTGCGCAACCTGCGCGTCCAGCTTTTCACCCACATGGAAAGTCTGCCCATCCGGTATTTTGACTCCCACCCCCACGGCGACATCATGTCGGTGTACACCAACGATGTGGACACCCTGCGCCAGATGATCAGCCAGAGCATCCCCCAGCTGGTGTCCAGCGCCATCACCATCGTGTCCGTGTTCACCAGCATGTGCCTGATGAGCTGGCAGCTCACCATTGTCACCATGCTGATGGTGGCTCTGATGCTGTTCTGCTCCAAGAAGATCACTGCCATGAGCGGCAAGTACTTTGTGGCCCAGCAGAAGGATCTGGGCAAGGTGAACGGCTACATCGAAGAGATGATGGAGGGCCAGAAGGTCGTCAAGGTGTTCACCCACGAGCAGAAGGCTCTGGATGGCTTCCGGCAGCTGAACGATAAGCTGAAGGAAAGCGCCAAGCAGGCCAACAGCTACGCCAACATCATCATGCCTGTTACCGCACAGCTGGGCAATATCAGCTACGCGGTCTGTGCTCTGGCAGGCGCGGCCATGGCCGTTGGCAATGTCGGCGGCATGACGCTGGGCACCGTGATGGCCTTCCTGAGCCTGAACAAGAGCTTCAATATGCCCATCAGCCAGGTGTCCATGCAGGCCAACAGCGTGATCATGGCACTGGCCGGTGCGGAGCGTATTTTCAAGATGATGGACGAGACCAGCGAGGCCGACGAGGGCTATGTCACCTTGGTCAACGTCAAGTATGGCAAGGATGACGAGCTGATGGAGACCACCGAGCGCACCGGCATCTGGGCCTGGAAGCATCCCCACCACGACGGCACCACCACCTACCACAAGCTGGCGGGCGACATCACCTTTACCGATGTCGATTTTGGCTATGTGCCGGAAAAGACCGTTCTGCACGGGATCAACCTCTATGGCCGCCCGGGCCAGAAGATCGCCTTTGTCGGCTCCACCGGTGCCGGCAAAACCACCATCACCAACCTGATCAACCGCTTCTACGATATCGCAGACGGCAAGATCCGGTATGATGGCATCAACATCCGCAAGATCAAAAAGGACGATCTGCGCCGCTCTCTGGGCATCGTGCTGCAGGACACCCACCTGTTCACCGGCACGGTCATGGAGAACATCCGCTATGGCCGCCTGGATGCCACCGATGAGGAGTGCATTGCCGCCGCAAAGCTGGCCAATGCCGATGGCTTTGTCAAGCGTCTGCCCGATGGCTACAACACCATGCTGACCAACGACGGCGCAAACCTGTCGCAGGGGCAGCGCCAGCTGCTGGCCATTGCCCGCGCCGCGGTTGCCGATCCCCCGGTGCTGATCCTGGACGAGGCGACCTCCTCCATTGATACCCGCACCGAGGCGCTGGTCCAGCGGGGCATGGACGGCCTGATGTATGGCCGCACCAGCTTTGTCATTGCCCACCGTCTGTCTACCGTCCGCAATGCAGACTGTATCGTGGTTCTGGAGCAGGGCCGCATCATCGAGCGCGGCAGCCACGACGAGCTGATCGCCAAGAAGGGCAAGTATTACCAGCTCTACACCGGAAATCTGGCCGAAAATTAAAGAAACGACGTAAAAAACGGAGCCGCTGTACAAAATAATGTGCAGCGGCTCCGTTTATTTTCAATTTGTTCAAATTCCTCACAAAGAAACTCCATTTTTATCCTGTACAATAAGGGTGCAGTCAGGGAGGAACAGAAAAACATCCTCCCAAGATGCCATGCAGGCAATGAAAGCCGCGCGTCTCCGGCAGAAACCGGGCGGCGCGGCCCCTTTGAAAAAACACTGTCCCCTGCTGATGCGAGGCAATAGCCAAGGCAGCGGACAGACTACCAACCATCTCCTGACAGCCGCAAATGTTTGGGAGTTCTCATACACAGCCAGCGCCGCTTTCTCCTCCTTTCCACGGCGCTGGCTGTTTTTGTTTGGTTCCCGCCGCCATCTCAGCGGCAGGGGGCTATCCGATCAGCGCGTTCAGCTCAGATTCCTTTAATCTGGGCAGAGCGGAGACAGGGAGCATCATTTTCTCTATCCGATACAAGACCAGAGCGGGGCTCTGGTCTTTTTTTGCGGCAGAAGCCATAATGCTGCGTGTAAAGGCGAGAATCCTGTCCTTTTTGTAGAAAAAGATCAGCTGCACATGGCCGGTGAACAGGGCAAACAGGGCTGTGCGCAGTTCCCGGGAACCGAAGAGGAGGAGCAGGTCGCTCTCCTCTAAAAAGAGAACGTCTGCCCGGTCAAGAAACTGCAGGGCGGTCTGGCACAGAGCCTCCCGCTGCGGCCAGTAGGGCGCGGCCTGCGCCAGCCGGGGAAGATAGCAGCAGAGCGCCCCGGCATCCCGGGCGGCGGCAAGGGCCTTGAGGTGGGCCAGCCGCAGGGGGCTGTCCACCAGCCCGGCGGAGGAAAAACAGAAGGCAGAGACTCCCCGGAACGGGGCGGCCTCCAGCTGCTCCGGCCCAAGGGCCAGCCCGGCGGTGTGGGCACGGTAGGGCAGAGCGGTATCCGCTCCGGTAAACACCACCGGTGTGGGGAAGGCATCCGTGAAGCAGAGCAGGGAGCAATCCACACCATCCCGGGCAAGCCGGGCCGCCAGCTTGCGGCCAAAGGGATCGGCTCCCAGCTGAGCCAGCAGAGCCGCCTGCCCGCCCAATGCGGCGTACTGGCGGCAGAAGCCTGCGCCCCAGCCGCCGGTCTGCGCCCGGAATGTCTCCGTCAGCTCCGGAGCCGTGGCGGCGTTCAGCTCCAGCCAGACTTCGCCCAGACACAAAACGGACATGTGCACCCCTCCCTCCGCAAATAAAAATCGGGTTACAGTATACACGATTTGCCCACTGGATGCAACTGATCCGGGGCGAATCCTGACGGAGTGGAAGGGCCCGCGGGCAGGAAAGGCTCGATTTTACAAAGACCACCTGTTTTTTACCAATGCCTGTTTTTCATTGCCCAAGGTTTACCTAAGATTTGCCTTACCATGGTTTCCCCTCTTTCTCAGAACGGGTACAATAGAACCGTTCCCAGGATACATTGCAACAGGGCCCGGGAGGGCTCAGGATAAGAGAGGAATTATCGTATGAAAGAACATAAACTGTCCCGCCGCAACTTCCTGAAAGTGGGTGCTGTGGCATCTGCCGCCGGTCTGATGACTGCTGCCCCCGTGGCTGCAAACGCTGCCGCTCCGGCTGCTTCCACCGCAGCTGACGAGGAGAACTGCTTTGGCCTGTTCCAGAAGAAGCCCAAGTACATCTTCCTGTTCATCGGTGATGGCATGGGCACTGCCCAGATCCAGTCTGCCCGGTTCTATCAGGGCACTGTCACCAACAACGGTGCCATCACCGAGGCAGAGCTGAGCTTTACCCAGTTCCCGGAGGTGGGCAGCGTGACCACCTACGACAGCACCTCCTTCTGCCCGGACTCCGCTTCCACTGCCACCTCCATCGCTTCCGGCAAAAAGACCGAGAGCGGTGTCATCAATATGTGCCCCTGGACCCGTGATGTGCCCTATGAGACCATTGCGGAGAAGCTCCATAAGCAGAAGGGCTACAAGGTTGGCATTGTTTCCACGGTGAACATTGACCACGCCACCCCTGCTGCCTTCTATGCACACCAGAAGACCCGCAAGAACTACTATCAGATCGGCGTGGAGCTGGCAAACTCCAGCTTTGAGTATTTCGCAGGCGGCGAGTTCCAGAAGGTGAACGGCGATAGCACCGGCCCCAACAACCACGAGGTGGCTGCACAGGCTGGTTACAACGTTGTCACCACCCAGGCCGGTGCTGCTGCCCTGAAGGCCGGGGCGGGCAAGACCCTGATCATTGCCGAGAACCTGGCCGACGGCAAGTCCATGAACTACGCCATGGATGCCGCTCCGGGAGAGTGGCAGCTGACCGACTATGTCCGCAAGGGCATTGAGCTGCTGGACAACAGCAACGGCTTCTTTATGATGGTGGAGTCCGGCAAGATCGACTGGGCCTGCCACGCCAACGATGCCGCTGCCTCCATCCATGATGTAATCGAGATGCACAACGCGGTGCAGGCCGCTGTGGAGTTCTACGCCCAGCATCCCGATGATACCCTGATCCTGGTGACCGCTGACCATGAGACCGGCGGCCTGGGCATTGGCTACAAGACCACCAACTACGATACCTTCCTGACCAACCTGGCTCACCAGAAGATGTCCTACGCAAAGTTCGATTCCACCTATGTGAACAACTACGTGAAGAATCAGACTCCCTTTGAGACCGCTATGCAGGATGTGAAGGCAAACTTCGGCCTGACCCTGCCCACCGACCCCGATGCCGCCAACGCAGGCAAGCTGCTGCTGACCGACTACGAGGTGGAGAACCTGCGCACCGCTTACGAGCGCACCCTCAAGATTGGCTCTTCCAGCCAGAGCAAGATGAGCCAGCAGGATTACGAGCTGTATGGCACCTACATCCCCTTCAGCATGGCCATCTGCCACACCATCAACCACAAGTCTGGTGTGGATCACACCACCTACGCCCACACCGGTGCCATGGTGAACCTCTACGCCCGTGGTCAGGGTGCAGACAAGTTCCGCGGCGTGTATGACAACACCGAGATCTTCCACAAGCTGGCTGAGCTGACCGATGTGCAGTAATTGACCAGACCTTTTGTACCCCAAAGCCCTCCGGGACGAGACGCACCGGAGGGCTTTTTGTGTAGGCCCGGAATTGTGCACCCCCGCCAAAAATCTGCCCCGCGAATTGGGAAAGATGATGGGAGTTGTGGTTGCAATGGGCCGGAAAAAGGCATATAATAAGACCATCAACAGAGTAAGGCCATGTGCGTTAAGTGCCGCATCAACGGGGAGTTGTGCTGCGGACGAAGGTAAGACCCGCGGTGCATGGCCTGCATCCCGCTGCTGCATGGACTTGGGTGCAGACGGGGCCGTCTGCGGCCCTGTCTGGATGTGAACCGTTGAATCACGCCCTCCTTTGTGCGGTTTGTCACAGGGGAGGGCGTTTTGCATTGCCCGCCCCGCAGTTCCCGAAACAGGGGAGGACAATTGATATGAACCATTCCAGAAATTCCGTCCGCAAGCTCACCATGCTGGCCCTGCTCACTGCCATGAGCATCGTGTTTGCCCGGGTGCTGAGCATTTCCACCGGCTTTGTCCGGTTCAACCTGGGCAGCCTGCCCACCCTGCTGGCCGCTGTGCTGTTCGGGCCGGTGGAGGGCTTTGCCGTGGGTGCAGTGGCCGATATGATCGGCGGCACCCTTTCCGGCTACGCCATCAACCCGCTGATCACGCTGGGGGCTGGCTCCATCGGCCTGACGGCGGGCCTTCTCTGGCGCGCCCTGCCCAACCTGCGGCTGGGCCTGCGCACCCAGATCAGCGTGTTTGCCGGCCATGCGGTGGGCTCCATTGTCATCAACTCGCTGGCACTCCACCTCTTCTATAACTATCCGTGGAGCGTGCTGGTGACCCGCATTCCCAACGCGCTGGTCCTGGCGGCGGTGAACACCGTGCTGGTGCGCCTGCTGCTGGAAAACAAAACGATCCGAGGCATTGCACAATGAACTACGAAGAAGCGCTGAACTATATCCACGCTGTCCAGTGGGCAGGGCACAAGCCGGGCCTGACCCGCACCCGGACCCTGCTGGCCGCACTGGGAGATCCGCACAAGCAGCTGAGATTCATCCATGTGGCGGGCACCAACGGCAAGGGCAGCACGGCGGCCATGCTGGCCTCCTGCCTGCAGGCGGCGGGTTACCGGGTGGGCCTGTATACCTCGCCCTTTATCAACCGGTTCAACGAGCGCATTCAGGTAAACGGCCAACAGATCCCGGACGAGGCGCTGGTGCGGCTGGTGGAGCGTGTGAAGCCCGCTGCCGATGCCATGACCGATATCCCCACCGAGTTCGAGATCATCACGGCATTGGGGATGCTCTGGTTCGCTGAGACGAAATGCGACATCGTGGTGCTGGAGGTGGGCCTGGGCGGCACGCTGGATTCCACCAACGTCATCGACCCGCCGGAGTGCGCGGTCATTACGGCGCTGGGCATGGATCATGTAAAGGAGCTGGGCCCCACCCTGGCCGATATCGCGTCGGCCAAGGCGGGCATCATCAAGCCGGGCAGTCCGGTGGTGAGCTATGGCGGTGTGCCCGAGGCCGATGCCGTCATCGCCCGTACGGCGGCAGAGCGGCACGCGCCGCTGACCGTGGTGGATCTCAGCAGGCTGACCATCGAGGACGGGGATCTGGATGCTGTCACCTTTGATTTTGACGGCCTGAACGGCATCCGCCTGCCCCTGATCGGCAGCTATCAGCCCCGGAATGCCGCCACGGCCATTACGGCCCTGCGGGTGCTGCGCAGCCGGGGCTGGAACATCCCGGACAGCGCCATCCATGTTGGTCTGGAACAGGTGCGCTGGCCGGGCCGGTTCGAGCTGCTGCGGCATTCGCCCGCCTTTTTGCTGGATGGCAGCCACAACGCCCACGGAATGCGGGCCACCGTGCAGAGCTTGCGGGACCGCTTTCCGGGGCAGAAGTTCGTGTTCCTGCTCAGCATCATGGCGGACAAGGATGTGGACGAGATGCTGGCACTGCTCCTGCCGCTGGCCGGGCAGTTCGTCACCGTAGCGGCCCATACCCCCCGCGCCATGCCCGCCGAGACGCTGGCCGAACAGATCCGCGCCCGGGGCGGCAGGGCCGAGCCTGCTCCCACCATTGAAGCCGGTGTGGCCCGGGCGGTCGCCCTTGGGGGCACCGGCCCTGTGTGCGCACTGGGCACGCTCTACTTCTCCGGCGATGTGCGGGAAGCGTTTGCAAAATTGAACCAGTAAAGAAGAGGGGCTGCGGCACACGGGAAAAACCGGTGCAGCAGCCCCTTTTTTGCGGACTGGCTTACAAAAAATGCCCCGCTGTTTTGTGATGCACAGAACAGCGGGGCGATATCATTTATGGGGCGGGAATGTGCTCAGGAGATGCGCTTCGGCTCAGGCCTTGCCTGCGCAGCCGAACAGCTCGATCTTCTCCTTGCACTTGTCAACGATGGCCTGGCAGCCGGGAGCCAGCAGCTTGCGGGGGTCGAAGCCCTTGCCCTGCTGATCCTTGCCAGCCTCGATGTACTTGCGGGTGGCCTCAGCAAAGACCAGCTGGCACTCGGTGTTGATGTTGATCTTGGAAACGCCCAGGCTGATGGCCTTCTGGATCATCTCGTCGGGGATGCCGGTGCCGCCGTGCAGGACCAGAGGAATGTTGTTGGTAGCCTTGTGGATGCGGTCCAGAGCCTCAAAGTCCAGGCCCTTCCAGTTGGCGGGGTAAACGCCGTGGATGTTGCCGATGCCGGCAGCCAGGAAGTCGATGCCCAGATCGGTGATCTTTGCGCACTCAGCGGGGTCTGCGATCTCGCCAGCGCCCACAACGCCGTCCTCAACGCCGCCGATGGAGCCGACCTCGGCCTCGATGCTCAGGCCCTTGGAGTGTGCCAGAGCGACCAGCTCCTTGGTCTTTTCCACATTCTCCTCGATGGAGTAGTGGCTGCCGTCGAACATGATGGAGGAGAAGCCGGCCTCAACGCAGGCCTTGCAGCCCTCGTAGGTGCCGTGGTCCAGGTGCAGGGCAACGGGAACGGTGATGCCCATGGTCTCCACCATGGAGCTGACCATGGCGGCAACGGTCTTGAAGCCGGTCATGTATTTGCCTGCGCCCTCAGAGACACCCAGGATAACGGGGCTCTTCATTTCCTCGCAGGCGGTCAGGACTGCCTTGGTCCACTCCAGATTGTTGATGTTGAACTGGGGCACACCGTAGTGGCCATCGCGTGCCTTGATCAGCATTTCGGTTGCATTTACCAACATTATTCATTACCTCCGCAAAATCATTTTGGGGTGAAAAAGCCGTTTTGGATACAAGATTGCGCATCCTTTAACGAACCTAAGGGTAGTATACCCCAATTACAGGATAAAATCAAGGCGGTTCCCGCGGCGTTTTCAACACAAATTCACATTGGGCATTTTGATGTTGGAGATTCTGGCAAAAACCACCGGATCTCCCTTCAAAAAATTGTCATAATTCCGACTTGAATTTTACAAAAAGTACGGCGAAAAGTTTGCGTGTCGAACCCGGGAGGTTGAAAACTTGGTGGAAACTGTGGAATTCCACCCGGAAAGTGGGCGTACAAACTTGATTTTTGAACATTTTCCACCGGGTTTTCAACATGTGGAAAAAATTGAGCCGAATTACCGATTGTATAGCCTGCTGAATGTGGAAAACTTTTGCCTTCGGCAAACATTGCGAAGAATGCCGGGGTATGCTATACTTTAGAATGTATCAGTGTCAAAATATAGTAAAACTGAAACAGAACGAAACCATGGCGCGGCTCAAACGGCCCGCCTTGCCATAGAATGGAAGGAGAACACATCAATGGACGAACAGAAAATGCCGCGCCGCCCCCGCCGCAGCAGCACGGAGGAGCAGCCCAAGAATGAGAGCCTGGTTTACGGCAAAAACCCCGTGACCGAGCTGCTCAAGAGCGGTTCCGGCGTGGATACCGTGCTGATCGCGGAGGGCATGGCCCCCGCCGTGGCAGCTTACTATACCGCCATGGCCAAGGAGGCCGGGGCCACGGTCAAGCGGGTGCATCCCAACAAGCTGCGCCTGATGACCGGCACCGAGAGCCATCAGGGCGTGGCTGCCTTTGCCAGCGAGATCGAATATGTGACCGTGGAGGACCTGCTGAACGTTGCCAGAGAGAAGGGGGAGCCCCCTTTCCTGGTGCTGAGTGACGGCATCGAGGATCCCCACAATCTGGGCGCGGTGATGCGCTCTGCTCTGCTGTGCGGAGCCCACGGCATCGTCATCCCCAAGCGGGGCGGCGCGTCCGTGACCCCCACCGTTATCAAGTCCAGCGCCGGTGCGGCCGAGCGCCTGCCTGTGGCCCGTGTGGCCAACATCGGCGAGACCATCCGCCGCCTGAAGGATCAGGGGGTGTTCGTCTACTGTGCCGATATGGACGGCGTGCCCCTGCGCAAGAACAACCTGACCGGCCCCATCGCACTGGTGCTGGGCAGCGAGGGCAGTGGTGTATCCCAGCTGGTGAAAAAGCTCTGCGATGGTGTGGTGCGGCTGGATATGGCCGCTCAGGGCACCGGTGTGGACAGCTTCAATGTCTCGGTGGCGGCTGGCATCATCCTGTACGAGATCCAGAGCCAGCGCGCCGCAGAGTAAGAAACAGCGGCCAGACCGCCGTGACCAGAACAGGGAGGGACTAGGATGCCAAAGGATGATAAGCGCAAAGAGCTGACACAGGAAGAGATCGATGCGCAGAACGAGAAGTTCCGCACGTTTTTCAGCACCAGCGTGGCACAGGTGCCCGAAGAGATGAAGCGCCGCGATGAGGAAAAGGAGAGCACCGGCAGCCTGCTGGGCAAGCTCTTTCACCGCGAAAAGGCCCAAGAAGAGCCTGCCGCCGCCTCGGCCGTGCAGAATGAGCTGCCGCCCACGGGTGAGATCGTGCTGGGCCATGAGGAAGAAGCCGAGGCTGGCCTGGAGCTGGCATTGGAGCCCGAAGAGCTGGAGGAAGCAGAGCCTGTGGCTCTGCCCACCGTGCCGGAAGCCCCCGCAGCGCCGAAGCCGGAACCCCGGCCCGCACCCCAGCCCGAGAAAAAGCCGGAGCCGCCCCGCCGCCGGGAACCCCTGACCCCGCAGGAGCAGCAGGAGGATGCAGAGATGGCCGAACTCAAGGCCATGCTCTATGGCACCCCCAAGCCCGCCCCGGTGGAGGAGGTGCAGGATGCCCCCGAAGAGGTGCTGGCCGTGGAGCCGGAAGCTCCCGCAGCTCCTGAGGGCCCGGCCATCCCCATGGTGTTTGCCGAGGATCAGTCGGTAAAGCAGGCGAAGTCTGCCCCGGAAGCCGCGCCAGAGGTTGAGCCGGAACCGGAAACGGCTTTCCAGTTCTTTGGCAAGGGCGCGGACGAGAACGAGCCGCAGGCCCCTACCCGCACCGAGGCCCCCAGCAAGGACGACAGCATGAGCCTGCCGCTGATGGGACTGGAAGAGGACGAAGCACCCGCCCGGCCTGCCGCCCCGGCAGAGGAGGCCCCGGCCCAGCCTGCTGAGGAAGCGGCTCCTGCCGCCCCGGAGGCTGCGGAGAAGCCTGAAGAAGAAACCGAGCCGGAAACGCCCGAGCAGGTGGGGGAGAAGCTCCGCCGGATGGGCGCGGAGCTGACGCTGCGGTGTGTGCTGGAGGGCATCCTTGCGGTGGTACTGCTTCACTTTGGCCTTGTTGCCGAGGGGCTGCTGGCCCCTGTGGCCTCCCTTGACCCCGTGATCGCCCCGGCGGCGTTCTATGCCGCCAACCTGCTCTTTCTGGCCGGTGCGCTGGCTGTGGGTTGGCCTGTCCTGCGGGATGGCCTGCAGGGCCTCAAGGGCCGCCCCAGTGCAGACACCATGCCGGCGCTGGCCGCCTGCGGTGCGCTGGTGCAGGCTGCGGTCGCCCTGCTCAACGCCCAGAGCTATCAGAACTCCAGCTGGACGCTGCTTTCCGGCGTGGCCGCACTGGGCCTGTTCCTGGCCCTGCTGGGCAGCCGTGTCCTGCTGACTGCCGTCAGAAACGGCTACGACCTCGCCGCCCGATCCCCTGAGGGGCTGCAGGGCGCGTTCCGTGTCCGGGATAAGGACCTGATCCGGGTGCTGGCCCGGAGCCTGGATCAGAAAGATCCCTGGGTGCTGCTCAGCCGCCCTGTCCAGTGGGACGAGGCGCTGGTGGAGCAGAGCTTCGGGGAGCGCGCCAGTGAGCGCCGCGCCCGCAAGACAGCCCTGATCCTGCTGGGTGCTGCCGTGCTCAGCGGGCTGGTGTTCCTGCTGTTTGGCGGCGGGCCCAACGGCATGGCCGCAGCCCTGACCTCCATGCTCTGCATGGGTGCACCGCTGTCCTCCACCCTGGTTGCGGGCATCGCTTCTCTGCGCCTGCAAAAGACCGCAGCCGCCGCTGGTGCCGTGGTGCCCGGCTGGGCTGCCATTGAGGAGCTGGGCGGTGTGGATACCGTGCAGGTGGATGCCGACGAGCTCTTTACCGCCGACAGCGTGAACCTGGAGGATATCCGCATCTTCAAGGGCGGCCGCATCGACCGCGCCATCCTCTATGCGGCCAGCATCCTCAACCACAGCTGCGAGACCCTGCGGGGGCTGTTCCGCCAGATCATCGAGGACCGCACCGAGATCCTGTACCCTGTGAAGGACTTGGAGGTCCACCACGGCCTTGGCTTTGCCGCCTGGTGCGATAACAACCGGGTGCTCATCGGCAACCGGCTGTACATGGAGCGGGAGGGCGTGCCCCTGCCTGAGCAGGAGTACGAGGATGAGCACTCCCAGAACGGCACGCTGCAGATCCTGTATCTGGCTGTTTCCGGCAGCCTGCACGCCATGTTCGTGCTCCACTATGTGGGCGGCCGCAACGCCGCCCGCGGTCTGGAGGTGCTGCAGCGGGAGAACATCCGCCTGCTGGTCACCTGTGAGGACCCCAGCCTGACAGCCCGCCACATCACCGAGGCTTACCACCTGCCCGAGGGGATGATCACTCTGCTGGATCAGGAGCAGTGCAGCGCGCTGACCCCTGCCCAGCCGGACGAGACGGCCCGCTGCTGTATGCTGCATGATAAGGGCTTTGCCAGCCTGATCGGCGGCCTGCGCGCGGCGGAAAAGGCCCAGAACGCCGAGACCAGCGCCACCACGGTGCAGATGGTCTCGGTCTGGTTCTCGGTGGTCATCGGTGTTCTGCTGACCTACGCGGGCAGCATCGGCACCCTGTCGGTGGCCGCTGTCCTGATGTATCAGGCAGCTTGGAGTGCTTTGAGCATTGCGGTCTGCGCTCTGAAACAGCATAACTGAGAAATGTTCTTGAAATAAATAGGAATTATTCTTGATTTCAATTCGGAACTCTGGTATAATCAGTGCAGAAGGAACGCCCCGGCGGTCACCGGCGGCGAAATGATACACCGCACAAACAAAAGGAGAGCATGAATATGGAACTCAAGGGTACCAAGACCGAGAAAAACCTGTGGGAAGCCTTTGCAGGCGAGAGCCAGGCCCGCAACAAGTATACCTTCTTCGCCAGCGTGGCCAAGAAGGAGGGCTATGAGCAGCTGGCAGCGATCTTTGAGGAGACGGCTGCCAACGAGAAGGAGCACGCCAAGATGTGGTTCAAGGCCCTGAACGGCGGCTCCATCCCCGATACCATGACCTGCCTGGAAATGGCAGCCGGCGGCGAGCACGACGAGTGGACCGAGATGTACCCCCGGATGGCCGCAGAGGCCAAGGAAGAGGGCTTTACCCAGCTGGCTGCCCTGTTCACCATGGTGGCGCAGATCGAGAAAGAGCACGAGGAGCGCTACCGTGAGCTGGCCGAGAACCTGAAGAACAACAAGGTTTTTGCCCGGGAAGAGCAGCAGGTCTGGCAGTGCCGGAACTGCGGCTACACCTATATCGGCAAGTCGGCTCCCCTGAAGTGCCCGGTCTGCGCACATCCCCAGAGCTACTTTGAGCTGAAAAAGCACAATTATTGATCCTGTCCGGAACGCCGCAGCTCCCACGCCGGGACTGCGGCGTTCTTTTTGCACAAAATTTTCCGGAAAAACTGGTATAGTCCACGAAATCGGGTGCGAAAGCACAGCACTTTGGGCGAAAAACTTGACCCACATTGGCCGGACGTGTAAAATAAATCAGTAGTGAGAAAAATCATGGACGCGAAATTTTTCCATGTGTGCGGCATTCCTTTGATCCCATGGGATGAAACAAGGAGGGAAGTTCGACCCAATGAAATGGAAATTCCAAACCGCGGGGCGGCTTCTGGCCCTGCTGGCTCTGAGCGGGGCCCTGCTGGCTGCCCCTTTGCCCGCGCAGGCCGCGCCCGGTGTGCTGACAGGCCTGACCGGAACCGGTTCCAAGCTGGAACTGGAGCTGACCGAGATGGAGCTGGAGATCACCGATGATGACCCCCGCCCCAAGGGCTACCTGTACACCAGCGGCCAGAGCGATTATTACTTCATCGTCTGGATGAGCAGCAACTCCAATGTTGCCACGGTGGATGGCGACGGCAAGGTGACGGGCCGCAATGCAGGCACTGCCATCATCACAGCCATCTCCGACCACGGCGAACGTGCCGCCTGCAAGGTGACCGTGACCCGCAAAAATGAAGAAGCAGCCAGAAAAAAGCCCACGCTGGATACCACCAGCCTGAGTCTTGTGCTGCAGTACAATGACCTGCACCCCACCCACCAGCTCCAGCTGACCAACAGCGACCACTCCTTTCTCTATGTCTACCAGTGGATGAGCAGCAACCCTGAGGTGGCTACGGTCAGCGACAAGGGCCTTGTCACAGCTCAGGCAGCGGGCACCACCACCATCACGGCAATGGTCTCCAACGGCCAGGCTTTGCGGTGCAGCGTCACGGTGACTTCGGATATCGGCAAGGTGACCTTGAACAAGAGTGACCTGCTGCTCCGCACCGTGGGCACCCAGGAACGCCTGACGGCCACCGTTGCGGTGGAAGGCGGCGGCAGTGTGCCCATTACATGGGTCAGCAGCAACCCCGGTGTCGTTACCGTGGATGCGGATGGCGTGGTGACCGCCATTGCCGATGGAGAAGCCAAGGTCACGGCCCTTTCGCCCGCCGGACGCTTTGACGTGTGCAGCGTTGTGGTGGGCATGGCGGCGGAGAAGTACGAATCTGAAGCCGACCTTGCTGACGAGCTCAAGCTCCCTGACCCCTACGTTGCCGTACGGCTGAATAAACTGGCATAAAGAAAAAGCACTCGCCCATGGCTGTTTTTGACGGCTATGGGCGGTTTTTGCGTGTATGGAAACGGATGCGCTGGGAAAAACTTGCCGAAGAGGAATTTTTTTCAAAAAATATTTTGCGTTGCATGGTGTGATGTACCTGACACATCCGGCCGCCTCCGGCAGGTGAAAAAGGACAAAATGGCCCGAATGTTGTTTAAGACAGGGGGCGGATGCCCCACGGAGCGGCGAAATCTCTGCAAAAAAGGCGGCTGTCCGGCATGTTTGACACATTTTACAAGAATTTGACGTAAATGGATTGAATTCACGACTCTTGACAGAAGGCGGGACAAACCATTATCCTTTTATCCAGAGGAAAGTATTTTATGTCGCCAGACGTTGGAATGCCTGGTGGACAAGTGTGTGTCAGGAGGGAAAGAATATGACCAACTACCGGAACCGAATCGGGGAAGCCATTGCCTTTGCCCGGAACGTGGCGGGCAGATCCCAGCAGGAGCTTGCGGATATGCTGGGGCGGGACAAGCGCACCATTCAGAAATGGGAGCGGGGCGAGATCCGCATTGCGCTGGAGGATTATCTGGATGTATTCGATACTCTGCACCTGCCGGTGGGGCCCTATGAAATGTGGATCCGGCATCCGGAACTCTTTCCGCGCGGCATGGAGGATATCAAGGGCTTCAGCACGGAGAAAAAGCGGCGGGTACTGGCGGATTATTACCTGCATCAGGCTGCACCGCTGGAGATCGAGCAGGAGTATTACATCCTGTTCGGCGACCACGGCAGCAACAGCTGCGGCATCCGGCAGGAGCTGCTGGCCAACCTGCAGACTCCGCTCCGTGACCGCAAACGGATCGTGAACCAGATCATCGACAACTACTATGAGGCCCGGGCCATCGGACATCTGACCGACCCGGAGGGCCAGCAGCCGGTGATGCCCATTCTGGAAGCCTGCTACGATGCCAGTGCACGGAGCGTGGAAGCCAACGAGAACCGGTACAGCATCGGCAGCATCGAGGACTATCTGGACGATGCGGAGAAACCGGCAGAAGAGTGAACCGAACAGCAGACGGCCATGTGCAGCCGCCTGCTGTTTTTGCGTTCGGCTGCCTGCGGGAAAATATTGTGAAATTTGCGGATTCCTGCTATACTTATCCTATTGATGAAAAAGAAGGGTGAGATAAATGGCATACAACATGGGCGGTCGGCGCTTCCGGCCGGTGGGCAGCGGAAAAAAGCGGACTGCGCCGCAGTACGGGCCGGTGGGCACAGGCTGCCCGTTTGTGGAGGAGGCCGTGGCGCGGCTATACCGGGAGCAGAACGAGGAACATTTCTGGAGCCTGATGAACGCCCTGAACTATGCGCTGGAATTGCAGACCAAGGTGTTGGTTCCGCTGGATGCGGCGGTGGACCCCCAGAGCGGGGCCGCCCCCTGGGCGCATCTGCCCATCCCGGAGGAGCGGGCCGAAGGCCTGCAGCCCTGGCTGCTCCACGCCCGGAAGGAGCGGAACTATCTGCCGCTGTTCACCTCGGTAAAGAACGCCGAGGCGGAAAAGGCCAGCGCCACCCGCCCCATGGTGGAGCGCAGCCTGCGCAGCGCCATGGAGTATGCGCTGGAAACGGACGGCATCGATGGTGTGGTGCTGGACCCGTGGACAAGCTCTGCCACGCTGGATGTCTCCCTGCTCAGCGGGCTGCTGAGATCGGAGCGGGGGAGCGACAACCCCGGCGCTCAGGAGCTGGAAGCCGGGCACGCCGCCGCCCGGGCCGGGGATTGGCAGGAAGCGGCGGCCCGCTACACTGCCGCCGCCGAGGCTGGCAGCGCCGAGGCGCTTTCTGCCCTGGGGGACTGCCTGTATTATGGCCGGGGTGTCCGGAAGAATAAGACCCAGGCCCGGCGGATGTGGAAAAAGGCCGCACAGGCCGGGGAGGTGCAGGCCATGATCGCCCTGGGGGATGACTGTGCCGCATCGGGCGGGGAGATGGCTGAGACCCTGCAATACTACCGCCGCGCCCAGAGCGCTGCCCGGGAGGTGCCGGACATCGCCTACACCCCGCAGGTCTGCCTGCGCCTTGCCCAGTACGAGACCCAGTACCTCTCCCGCAAAAAGGCGCTGCTGCAGGTGGCGGAGGCCGTGCAGGGCTTTCGGATCCTGCAGGCCGAGGGCGAAACGGATGCTGCAGCCTGGCTGCGGGAGGCTGAACTGTTGACCGATCAGCTGCTGGCCGACGATAAAAACGCCTGAAACACAGTTTCTTTACATTTGTTCTAAGAAATCGTCATAGGAAACCGGTAAGATATTCAAGGAAATATTCTGCGCGAAGAAAAGAGGACAAGCACTATGAGCAAAGTGATCGGAATCGACCTTGGTACCACCAACTCCTGCGTGGCGGTGGTGGAGGGCGGCAAGCCTGTGGTCATCACCAACGCCGAAGGCGAGCGCACCACCCCCAGCGTGGTGGCCTTTACCAAGGATGGCGAGCGTCTGGTGGGCGGCGCGGCAAAGCGCCAGATCGCCACAAACTCCGGCCGCACGGTGTCCAGCATCAAGCGGTACATGGGTTCTGATCACCGGGTGCATATCGATGGCAGGGACCTGACCCCGCAGGAGATCAGCGCCATGATCCTGACCAAGATCCGCCGCGATGCCGAGAGCTACCTGGGCGAGCCGGTGACCGAGGCCGTCATCACCGTGCCTGCCTATTTTGACGACAGCCAGCGCAAGGCCACTCAGGATGCGGGCCGCATTGCGGGCCTGAATGTTCTGCGCATCATCAACGAGCCCACCGCCGCCGCAGTGGCCTATGGCCTGGACAACGAAGCCCCCCAGAAGATCCTGGTCTATGATCTGGGTGGCGGCACCTTTGATGTTTCGATCATTGAGATCGAGGACGGCACCTTTACGGTGCTGGCCACCGGCGGCGATACCCATCTGGGCGGCGATGACTTTGACGAGCGCATCGTTGAGTGGGCTGTGGCGGAATTCCGCAGGTCTGACCGCATCGATCTGACCAAGGACCCCGCCGCCATGGGCCGCCTGAAGGAGGAAGCGGAAAAGGCCAAGAAGGAGCTTTCCAGCGCGCTTTCCGCCCAGCTGAACCTGCCGTTCATCGCGGTGGGCAAGGATGGCCCTCACCATCTGGATCTGAGCCTGGGCCGCCCCCAGTTTGAGATGATGACCGGTGACTTGCTGGCCCGCACCGTTCAGCCGGTGCAGAACGCCCTGCGGGATGCCGGGATTTCCGCCAGCCAGCTGGGTAAAGTCCTGCTGGTGGGCGGCAGCACCCGGATGCCCGCTGTGGAGCGGCAGGTCCGGGAGCTGCTGGGCTGTGAGCCCAGCCACACCCTGAACCCCGATGAATGCGTGGCCATGGGTGCCGCCGTGCAGGGCGGCCTGCTGCAGGGCGGCGGAAAGCTGGCCGGTGCCACCGGTGCGGCCGCGCAGGGCCTTGTGCTGATGGATGTCACCCCGCTGACGCTGTCCATTGAGACGCTGGGCGGCGTGGCCACCCCGCTGATCACCCGCAACAGTATGATCCCCACCCGCAAGAGCCAGATCTTTACCACGGCCCGCCCCATGCAGACCAGCGTGGAGATCAACGTGCTGCAGGGTGAGCGCCACTTTGCCCGCGACAACAAGAGCCTGGGCAAATTCAAGCTCACCGGCATCCGCTCCGGCTTCTCCTCCAAGCCCCAGATCGAGGTCACCTTTGACATCGATGTGAATGGCGTGGTCAAGGTGTCTGCAAAGGATCTGGGCACCGGCCGGGAGCAGAATATCACCATCACCGGCAGCACCAATCTTTCTGAGAACGAGATCCAGCGCGCCATGGCCGATGCCGCCGCCTACGAGGAGGAGGATACCCGCCGCAGGGAGCGGCTGGAACTCCACAATCAGGCCGAGATGCTGGCTTACAAGGTGGATGAAGCCCTCTCCAAGTGCAAAAAGGAGCTGGACAAGGACGAGAAGAACCGAGTCAAGAACGACCTTGCCAGCCTGCGCCGCTGCCTGCGCAAGGATAAGCCCGAAAAGATGAACGAGACCGAGGAAGCGAACCTCCGTCAGGCAAAATCCCAGCTGGAAGCCAGTGCCAACCACCTGATGGTGCTGTACAGCACGGAGCAGGATGCCGGCCGGCAGTAAGCAGGCAATTCCCTACTGAAAAACTTCGTTGAAAGGGTTGACAAACCCGGAAGAGTGGGGTATTATGTATGCAATATCACAAAAATGGCTGTGAAGAGAAGAGTAGGTTTTCGCATTGATCCTTCCAGAGAGCCCGGGCGGTGGAAAAGGGCAGGAAACAGGGGACTGAAAATGGTCTCGGAGCCGCGGGGGCGAAGTGCAAGAGTGCTAAGCCTGCGACGGGAGCGCCCGTTACAGCGTCCGGTTGTCGCGTTGCAAAACGCCGCAGCAGTGAGGCTGTCTCTGTGAGGAGACAGTAAACCAAGGTGGTACCACGGAAGTTTTACGCTTTCGTCCTTGTGGGTGTATGCCCGCTGAGGACGGAAGCGTTTTTTATTTTGCTTCCGGTGCAAAAGGGTGCGGATTGTGCCGCACCGCACAAAAACATTTTTGTAAAAGTAGAGAGGGAAAACAAAATGTCTAAGATCACTCGTCGTAATTTTCTGAAAGTTTCCGGCGTGGCCGCTGCTGCCGCTGCCCTGACCGCCTGCGGCGGCTCTTCCTCCACCGCAAGCTCCGCCGCTTCCGGCGCTGCATCCTCTGAGGCTGCCTCCACCGCTGCCAAGCTGGACAAGATCAAGGTCGCCGTTCCCAACGACACCACCAACGAGGCCCGCGCTCTGACCCTGCTGGAGAAGAACGGCTTCTTCAAGCTGAAGGCAGATGCAGGCCTGACCGCCACCAAGAACGACATCGAAGAGAATCCCCTGAACGTCAATGTGGACGAGGTCGAGGCTGCTCAGGTGCCCAACGTCCTGCAGGATGAGGACTACGCTGTCATCAACTCCAACTACGCCATCTCTGCCGGTCTGGACCCCATGACCGACGCTCTGGCCATGGAGGATGGCACCTCTGCCTACGTTAACGTTCTGGTCTGCAAGGAAGGCAACGAGAACGAGCCCAAGATCAAGGCTCTGGTCGCTGCCCTGCAGAGCCAGCAGGTCAAGGACTTTATGACCGAGAGCTACGGCGGCGCTGTGGTCTCCGTTGTGGAGAATCCCACCGACGGCTATGATCCTTCCATCGATTATGACGCACTGAACGGCGAGACTGTCAGCTGCGCTGCCACCCCCGCTCCCCACTGCGAGATCCTGGAGGTCTGCAAGCAGATCCTGGCCGACAAGGGCATTACGCTGGACATCCAGGAGTACGATGACTATGTGATCCCCAACACCATCGTTGAGGATGGCCAGTGCGACACCAACTACTTCCAACATCAGCCCTACCTGGACAACTTCAATGAGGAGAAGGGCACCCACCTGGTCTCCGTTGCCGGTATCCACGTTGAGCCCATGGGCATCTACGGCGGCAAGCAGAGCGACCTGAGCCCGATCGAGGGTTAAGCGAACTCCCCCAGTCACCTTGCGGTGACAGCCCCCTCGGGGAGGGGGCCTTTGCTTGACCGTTCTGTTTCAGGCTCCCTCCATGAGGGAGCTGGCAAATCCGTAAGGATTTGACTGAAGGAGTTTATTCAACAGCAAGGAGCAATTTCTGTGATCGAGATCAAACACCTTTCCAAGACCTTCCAGATGAAGGACGGCGCAGTGAATGCGCTGAAGGACATCAGCCTGACCATCCCGGATGGTTCGATTTACGGCATCATCGGCATGTCTGGCGCGGGCAAATCCACGCTGGTGCGCTGCATCAACCTGCTGGAGCGCCCCACCGAGGGCAGCGTGGT
>ERZ1023974.193-NODE-193-length-18816-cov-62.288684_pt1 | contig 18816 bp, 14 predicted proteins | sample MGYA00380432_ERZ1023974 | MGnify/ENA primary metagenome ERZ1023974 (study PRJEB33179, sample SAMN07449058) | human gut metagenome | biome: Human-gut; feature: Human associated habitat; material: Faeces | host: Homo sapiens | place: India:Kasaragod | collected...
AGACTTAAACCTGTCTTCCATCTCACCTTTGTAGCTTACGCCTTGACTTAAAGCGATTAAATCAAGTTCGTATGGCTGTATGGTACTTATTGATGCAGGAAGTTCACCTTTGGTTAGATTATCGGTCAATTTACGTATTAACGAGGTTTTGCCAACTCCCGTATCTCCAACAATAAGAGCATTTGCCCTGTCCTTCCGAGCCAAAATTTCCACCAATGAACGTAAATCATTTTCCATGTCAATGATTTCAACATCATTTGTTGCATCAAATAAGGAATTGTAATATACATTTTGAGATTTTCTGTCATTAGCTGATGGACGAATCTCTTTAGAAGAGTTAACGGTATTCTTTACATTCTTGCTTATAAAAGATAAAACCTTTTCTCTTGAAAGTGGCATTGTCTTTAATTGTTCTGAAGAAAAACCTACACCAGGACTGACCAATGCGGTCAAAAGAAATTCTAATTTATGCGTCTCCGTTCCATATTGCTCTTCCAAAGATATAGCTTCTTTTATCACATTTTGACTATCTCGTGAAAATTCAGCTTTTTTCATAGGATAAGGGGACTTGTCGCATTGCTGAATATGAATATCGCACCAATCAATTAAATAGTAGTAATCCTCATTAAGACTATCCTCTATGTAATTAACCAAACCTGCACTTTTGTGTAAAAGTGCTCTGAATATATGTACTGGCTCTATTTGCGGTGATTTATTGTCCACTGCAAAAGCTTGAGATATATGGATTAAATCAACTTGAAGTCCATTAAAATATTCTGCAATTTTTTTGTTCATCATTTCTGCGTTGAATATGAATAATCATTCTACAATTTCCAAAAATGCACTTGGCACATAAGCTGTACAAACAGTTACCAATTCATCCACCACAACACCAACTCTCTGTTGCCCTTGCCATCTTGCGACCCTCCCAATAACTCCTTTGAATGCGCCATCAATAACTCTCACCAATTGTCCTTTTTCAAACTTTGGTACTTCATCTAATGTCACGATAGTATTGTCCACATCGGCAGCACAGATAATTTTAAGACTATCCATCTGATAGTTGGGAACTATCATTGGTGTCTTTTCTATCTTGCGACCAATATGAATGTGCCGATAATAAAAACGAAGGAATGGGAGATTTACGTTGTCGTAAACAAAAGTTTTGATTTCTTCTTCTGTACCGTATGCAAAGAAAATGTTCGGCAAACGTGATACGGTAACAACTTTGCGCTTACCTTTTATAAGTTTTACAACACTGGTAGTTGGATAGAAAGCCGTAATGCCTTTGGCTGTCATATAGTCGTATGCCTTTTTTTCTCTACCATAAGTGGTGCGTAAGGCATACCAATGGGGAACATCTATCTCTTTTTGAGCCTTTGACTTACTTGCTATATGTGCATTTCTGGTGGACACCCCTGTTTGTGAACTCTCTGCGGAAATAGTGCTTTGAGCTTCGGGGAGGGCGTTGGAGGTAAGTCCAGCGCAAGGAGGGAGTTCACCGCCTCCTGGGGTGTGTACATCTGTTGATGTCCATTCATCGACTTTCATATCGGTGCTAACTTTTTTCTAGACAGAAATCCGTTAAATTCCGACATAAAAAAAGCGTGAGATCGTCCTGTTGTCCATCCCACACATCGAGGCTCTTGCATTGCCTATTATAGTTGAACAGACAACGTCAGAGCCCACGCCGATATGAATATATAAACTCCATGAAGAAACAGATGTACACATCAACATTGCACCCAATAAGATACAATATGAGTATACACAGTACTCCACGGATAGATATAATCACACCCGGGACATCTACCGTTGGCTATGTTCATGACTATAATATCGGAAGTTTGCAAGATTTCGATGTGTCAAGAACAAAGCGTCGATAAACGCCTTCAATATGTCTGGACTGTCATCCCACCCAATGCCCGCTTTTGTATAGATATGTCAGATAAGTGACTTCACTACACTCAGCACGGCGTAGGCTGCCGACTCAGTTATCTTGAAAGAACACGTCTAACAGTGACAACTGCGGTCAAGCAAATACAGTCCGATTGCAAAAGTACGAAAATTAATTGAGAAAACAGCAACAACAATTGAAAAAGTCTATCTTTTGCAGCAAATTTAAGACAATTTAAATCTATTTGCTTGAATATCTCTGAAATTATATATAATAATTACATCATAATAGGTGGCAAACATATTATATATATGTCTGTCACCTATTATAATATTTTAAAGACCTACTCGAAACATCCTGTTTTGAGCAACAGTTGATTCTGTATGGTCGTTTTTGGGTTTATGTTGTTCCTCTATTTCATGAGACTTTTCTGCTTTATCTATCTCTGGAGTAGATGGAGCAAGTTCAAGCTGTATTTTCCTGTCCAACGCCGCCAACTCAGCTTTTAGACCTTTCAGTTCTTCCTCTTTCTTCCAAGTCTTGCCAGCTATCTCTTCCAGTTGCGGTATTTCCTTTTCCAAAGCCTTGCATCTTGAATCATACTGCTCAATGTAGCTTGGTATCTTCTGTAAGGCATTCACAAAGTTGTTTGCCGCTGCTATCGGGTCCGACTTGGCAATGTGACCGTAGTTGTACTGGTACTTGTAATTGCCCTCGACAAAAAAGCGGTTGTCAACAAATGGAAGACCATTCTCGAAACTTGTCTCGCTGACAATCTTGACAGGGAATCCGTAGATTTCTCCAATCCGCTTGTATTGTCCGCCAGTTGTCTCTTTCTCCGCCAACATTTGCAGATGCTTTCCTATAACCTCTAAGTTCGTGGACTCCACACCATCAAGAGTGATGAGGTTGAGGATGTTGCCGTCCTTGTCTTTCTTGGCTTTGCCCATAAACTTGCCGTAGTCCTCGGTCATTCCCTTGAGAGAGGCTTTGTTGTTGCCCAGCTCTGCCGTCTTTGACTGCAATTTTGTTTCTGAGTCACGCTTGCCCTTGTTAAACGATTTGCGCTCACCCTCCAGAGAAGCAACCTTCTTCTCCAACTTCGCCTTGTCAAGCAAGTCGGTATTTCCGGAGAGAATAGCCATATACTCGGAAAAATTCATACCCGATTTCTCGTCCATTGCTCCCTCGTCAATAGTTCTCGCCCCCAAGGCTCCGCTTTTCAACTGCGAGATAAAAGTCTGCTTGCAGTGCAGGAGGTTAAACTTGTACGAGTCAAGCGACTTTTCCACCGCATAGATGATAATGTCCACCTTATTGTCAGCGTATAACTTAGCTATCTCGTTGCCAGCACGAACTCCACGACCATTGCGTTGTTCAAGATCTGATGGACGATCGGGTAGGTCAAGGGCATTGCTGCCCTCTTCCCCCCTAAGAACCGTACATGAGAGTTTCCCCTCATACGGCTCAAGCTTTTCTAAGCCTCTGTTTGTATGCAGAGACCGGCTCAAACTACTTCTTGTTTCCATTTGATTTGCGGGATAATTTAAAACATTCATCATGAACCAACAGATTGCATTTCTTTCCGTTTTGAACGGTTGGCATGACATTCCATGCCTTGTGCGTATCAATAGGCTCACCGCATATAGGACATTTGCGTCCTTGCTTTTCCCATAGGTACAGCAGTGACTTGCGTCCTTTTAGCGTAACAAGCATTTTCGACTTCTTTCTTTTATAGAAGTACAGACGACAGTCTGCATCAAACGGGCTCATGTCTCCTTTAATCTGCGTGTATTGCAGGAATGGAAACGATGAAGTCAGAGACAATAATGTCAATTGGTCTTCCTTTCCGTTTGGTTTCTTGAATTTTGAAGCGAAAGTCCATTTGTTCCCTCGAATGTCATGCCAATATCGGTCTTTTATCCACCGTTTCCCTTTCTTGGAATGACGGCGTTTTGCCCATTGCCATAGTGAGAGGAATATCTGATGGTCGATTCTGTGAAATGAATCACGTGTCGCTCCATGCTGATAATAACCTCCCCATCCTCGGATTTTAGAGTTCAACATTCTGATTAACGACTCCTGTCTGCAACCCTTGTTCTCCTTAATTACCTTACGGATATTCTCCATAAAGCGTTTCTCGGATTTCTTTGTCGGCTTGGTCAATATGTCCTTGCCGTATTTGCGGATATTAAAGCCAAGAAAATCAAAACCGTCATGCACGTTGGTTATCACCGTCTTTTCCTCTGATAAGGTCAGACCTCTTTCAGACATAAATTCAGCAACCAATGGCTTGATTTCATTTTCAAGAGTTTCCTTGTTCTCGCAAGTGATGATAAAATCATCCGCATAACGTACAAGGTTCACCATTGGTGAATACAACTTACCATTAACATGATGGCGCTTATATCTATCTGCAAGAGCTTTCTGCAATCCGTCCAAAGTCATATTGGCAAGTGTCGGAGAAATTATACCACCTTGCGGTGTTCCTTCCTCGGTCGGGAACATTTGCTTGTTGAAAACATAGCCACATTTCAACCATTTTCGGAGTATTGCCTTATCCATTGGGATATTGGCAAGTAACCACTCATGGCTGATATGGTCAAAACACCCTTTTATGTCACCCTCCAAAATCCATTCGGGAGAATATCCCTTTCGGAGAATGTTATGACATTGCTGTATTGCATCCATACAGCAGCGTTCCTTGCGGAAACCGTATGAACGAGTATCAGCTGTAGTTTCTGATACAGGCTCCAATGCCATAAGATAGAGTGCTTGCATGGCTCTGTCTTTCATTGTCGGTATTCCCAACGGTCGCAGTTTGCCGTTGCTCTTCTTGATATGAACTCTTCTCAGCGGCATTGGCTGGTAGCCTCTGCGTTTGAGTTGGGTTATTGCTTGCATTTTAGCTTTAGGGGTATCCCATATTTCTTTGTCAACCCCAGGAGTACAACCACCCCCGTTAGAAGTAACCCTCTTTACGGCTAAGGCTTTTGCGTAAAAAGAGTGGGTAAGCGTCCATTGCAAGGCTTTCACCTTGTTATGTCTGCCTTCCTTCTGAGCCTTTACAATACGAGCTTGAAGCTTCTTAACAGCTTGCTCCGCCTTAGTCCAGTCTATTCTGTCCCAATTTGATTGCAGGTTGTCAGTCGGCGCACACGATTGGTCGAGGAGATTTTCTTTGATTTTATCGTTCATTTGCATTCCTACTTTAAAAAGTTCTAAAAGTTTATTGTAAAGAATTACCATTTGGCTAATGTTGGGTATTTGCCTCCCAAACATTACCACAGAAGTCTGCCCACTTTCGTGGTAGGTTGATGTTGTCCCTTGTCAACTCGTGATAAGTGGCTCAAACCCTATCCGTCCCATTACAGAACGGCATTCGCTTTCTCTGTTATCTTATACCTGCACATCATTCAGCATCCATTACTTTCAGCTTACCTGTCTTTTGTCTGACAGGAGATGTACAGGCTTACCATGTTCCACATAGATAACTAACGGATAGGTTAGGTTCTGTCTCATCCTCCGACGGTCTTTACATCCGTGTAATCCTACCATGGAGAGGATTATCTGACCGCATCCCATTTTGGGTAGAGTGTATCAGTATCTTGCACTCTTTTACGACATTACGAAGTTTACTAACAGTTCGCTTACGCTAACCATACTATCCAGCCTCGCCACTCTACGGTATGATACTAACCATACTTGACTTCCCCTCACGGTTCTGTCTTGTCTTGTGAAAGTGTACTTTGTCCCGACCGCTTAATACAACATTAAGGTGCATCGGTCGGTAGGCTACCGCTGACGGAACAGCGGGTTAAAACTGATACTTAAAGTATCATTCCAACAATTATCTATGCGACTTCATGTCGCACCCAGGGTGTGTCGCAATGATGAATCGCCACACACCGTTTTTGTGCGTTTACACCTGTACCCAACATGGATGTGGAGCCGAACAATACTCGTACCGATCCCTCGTTCATAGCTGCTATCACCGCCTTTCTTGCCCTCTCGTTCTTGCATTCCTGAATGAAACGGATTTCAGACGACGGTATGCCGTAATCCTCTATCAGCTTGCGCTTGATTTCAGAATACACGTTCCATTCGCCCGGTCGGTATGTTCCCAAGTCTGAGAATACGAACTGCGTCCCCTTGTGATTGTCATAGCGTTTGTAATAGTCCGCTATCATCTTGGCACAATGGCTCGCCTTGTTGTCGGGATGGTCCTCACAAGTCGGGTCTATCATGCGCATGTCGAGTGCCATCTTTCGGGCATAGTCTGTGGCTATGAGCATCTTCGCCTTTTCCTCTATTTCCGACAATGGCAGTCTGCCGAGGATGGTGGCATCACCCGTCTTGGCAAACTCCATCAGCTTTTGGATGAAGTCCTCCTGCTCGGGTGTCGGTGGTATGTTATGAAGGATCTCGTTCTTCTCCGGTCTGTCCACGCCAACCGCCTCCGCCGTGCGATAGTCGGTTATCTCGTTGTAGAAAGCAGCAAGCTCCGGTACCTTGATGAAGTATCGGAAACGCTCCTTCTGCACGATGTTGTTGGTAACGTTAAACTCGAAGTCGGTAGTTTTCTTGGCGAAGATTGCCGCCCACGCATCGAAACAGCGGATGTCCTGACGCTCCAGTTCCTTGGGGCGCAGATACTTGAAGAGCAGATACAACTCAGTCAGTGAATTACTGATAGTTGTTCCCGACAGAAATGTCGCTCCCAGATCTCTGCCTGTCCGTTCCTGTATGGTACGGATAGCAAAGAGCATGTTGAGCGCCTTCTGGCTTCCCTCGCTGTTGCCGAGTCCTGCCACACGGTCGTGACGGGTATTGAACATAAGGTTCTTGAACTGGTGGCTCTCGTCCACAAACAAGTGGTCAATGCCCATCATGCGGAAGTCCACCACATCATCGGTACGTTGCTCGATGCTGTAGGCTATCTTCTGCAACTTCACCTCTAGATTCTGCTTTCGCTTTTCCAAGCCTTTGAGCATTCCCCTCGACACGTCTTTGCCCTGCGTGCGTATCACTTCCAAGTTTTCCTCCACGGTATCAAGCTCCGCCTGCAATATCTGCCGCTGGAGTTCTGGCGATTGCGGTATCTTCCCGAACTGGTCATGCGACATGATTACACAGTCATAGTCGTTGTTCTTGATGTTGTTGAAGAAACTGACACGGTTCTTGGTGGAAAAATCCTTCTCCGAGGCATAGAGTATCCTCGCATGGGGATAAGCTGTCTGATAGGTGGCAGCTATCTCCGCGACATTGGCTTTCAGTCCGATAATCATCGGCTTGTGAGCCATACCGAGACGTTTCATCTCATGCGCAGCCATGCACATGATGAGGGTCTTGCCTGTACCTACGGCGTGGTCACATATCCCGCCTCCGTTCTGCAAAAGCATCCATACACAATCCTTCTGACTTGGGTACACACTCTTGACACCATACTTTCCGCCAAGGGCTTTCAAGTCCAAGCCGGGGAAGGTCTGGTGAGAACCGTCATACTTCGGACGCACGAAGCAGTTGAACTTCCGGTTGTACATTGTGGTCAAGCGTTCCTTAAAGGAGTCAGACTGCTCTTCCAGCCATTCAGTGAACCCGTTGCGGATTTCGTCAATCTTGGCATTGGCAAGCTGTATGCCCTCGCTGTCACGCACCTTGATGTCGTTGCCGTGTTCATCCTCACCGATGCTCTTCATCATGTCGGGACAGGTGTTGTGCAGGGCATGTTTCAGAAGACTCATGCCGTCATAGTGGCGGTAATATCCCTTCACCATATACTCATCCGTGATGGCCATGGTCTTCATACTGCATTTTGCCGAATATTCGTCCATGCTGTCGGAATAGACGATGCTGACCTGTGTATTGAAGAGGTGGCTCATGTAAGCGGAATACACACCTGTAGGTATCCAACGTTCACCGAAGTTGAAGTCCAGGTCCTCAAAGGCTATCGGTTCGGGAATGCTTGCCTTCAAGGCTTCCAACGACTCCCTCACGATTGCATGGTCTGGATTTTCCTTCAGCCATTCTTCTATACGCTCCGCTTTCTCTATTACATTGCCAGCAATGAAGCGGTCGGCAATCTCGTAGCCGTCTATGAGCGGATTGTAATAGATGCGCCCTTTAAGCGCTTCCGTCAGTTCCTGTTCCGGCATATCCGATAATTCAGTCATATACGGCAAGTCGATACAGCCGAACTTGTTGAGCGAGGCGGTGAGCGCTTCCTCTGGAGAATCCACATGACTGACCTCATCAAGCGAAAAAGAAACCGGGTGGTCGAAGATGTCTGACTTTGTGAACTGTCCGTTTTCCACCCGTTCCAACGACAGCATGTCGCGCCCTGAGGCATCCATAAGGATGAACTTCACGTTCTGCTTGGCATTGAGGTTGCCGAAGCGGATGAAAAAAGCGTCATAATAGACATTCAGGCTCTCACGCATCTGCTTGTTTTCAGTCTGTTCTTCCGCTTCATAGGTGTAAAGTTTCTGATAGGCATCACGGAGGGCGATATACAAGACAGCCTTTTCTTTCTGCTCCATATTCAGATCCAACGGCATGAAGGTAGCACCATACTTGGTAAGGTCTTTCAATACACCGATGTTTCTGGCAGAGTCGAGCACCATAGAACCCTCACGATGAAAACTTTCCAGTTTCTCATCAAATGGACGGGGCTTCATAGCATCCTCTTTCTTCCTTGCCAGCTCCTCCCGCTTTCTTTCTTGCTCTTTTTGTTGTTCCTGCTCATGATTTGTTTCTTCCAATGTGCTCTGAATCTTGGAATCTTCTTTTGCCTCATTCTCTTTCAACTGTCCATACCCGATTTGAACTTTGAGAACTTCTATCGCTTCCATCGGAGGTTTGAACTTCGGATCAAGCGTATCTTCAACGCCCAGAGCCTTGAGTTGTTCCTGACGGTGCAGTTCCGCCTTTTGGCGCAGCAGCACCCTGTCTTCGGGAGCCATGGTCATCATCATCTCGTAAAAGCCGTTGATTGGCGGATTCTCTTCCCAAGAGATGCTTGCGTATGGTTCATCCCCAGGCAGGATTGGTTTTGTCTCCTGTGTTGTTTCCTGCTCTTTTGCATCTGTCAACGAAGGCTTTTCTTCTTTTTCCACAGGCTTTGTCACAACTTCAAAAGTCGGATTGACGCTTTTTGCCAACGGACTTGCTTTCTTCCTTGACACTTTCTTGGCGGCAGCACCCACTGTTATCTCTGCTTTCTTCTTCGTAGCATGGACAGTCAGACGGTTTTCTTCTTCCATTCCCCAAAGGTCAAACAGCGTCATTTGGACTGGTGGCTGCTGATGATTGGACTTTTTGGATAGCTCTGCATCATCAGTAGGCTTTTCCTGCTTTTGCAAGGATACTACCGTATCGTTCTGCTTTTCCTCAATGGAAGGCTTTATCTTCTCTGTTTCTTCTATCTTTTCTGTTTCTTCAACCTCCTTAACTTCCTCAGCCATTGTTTCCTCTATCCCCAAGTATCGGTTCAAATTGAGGTTCTTCTTAAAGTCTTCATGGAGCATCTTTCGCAAATCCTCTGCAATGCCTTCCACACCATCCTCATGCGTGTATATCATTGCAGGTTTGCCGAACGGGTCAGTATCCAACTTTGCCGTTGTGTGGATAATGCGTTCCGGATGCTCCAGAAAGTAGTTGTTTGTCGGAATGCGGTTCTTGTCATTATAGACGGTATCAAGCAGGTTGTCGTCTCCTCGCAGCGACTCCTTTTGGGTATTTTTCTGCAGAATGATGATGTCACTGCCCACTTCCGTATTGGCATTTTCCGTGAACAGGTTGTTGGGAAGACGAATCGCTGATACGAGATCTGCATGATAGAGCATCATAAAACGCGCGGCACTGTTGTTTTTGGCATTCAATACGCCTTGTGAGGTGATGAAGGCAACCAACCCGCCGTCCCTTACCGTATCAAGAGCCTTGACAAAGAAGTAGTTGTGTATGCGTCTGGTGACAAGTGCCTTCATGCCTTTCATGGCTGTATAGGACGGATCAAATACGGCAACATCGCCAAAGGGAATATTTGAGATGGCGAGGTCGAAGTAGTCATTGAAAGGCTTTTCTATCTTCTCGAATCCCTCTATGCGCACTTTCTGCTCCGGGTGCAGATGGCGGAGTATCTTTCCCGTAAGCAGGTCTTTTTCAAATGCCATAATGTCTGCCTTGGGATTGTTATCCAAGACGGAATCGACAAAGGCACCGATGCCTGCCGAGGGTTCAAGCACCTTTTCGGGGATAATATGATGCTCTTTCAACACATCCGTCAGAGCCTCAGTAACGGCTGACGGCGTGTAGAATGCCGTGAGGACGGACTGTTTCAGACTGTCCATCAACTGTTTGTACTCGCTTTCATTCTTGCTGTTTTCACGGATAAGTCTATGCAGCTCCACCGTTGGAGCAAACAATTCAAGGTCAGACTTTGCCCAATGGACGGCATCCGCCAGTTCCCTGGCAGGGTTCAGGATGCACTTCAATCCACCGAATCCGCAATAACGCTCCAGAAGGAGACGCTCACGGGCGGTCGGCGTGCGCTGTTCCCTGTCAAGGATGAATGCTGTCTCTATCGCCTTGATGTTGTCGTTCAGACGTTGTTTTCTATTGTACGCCATTTGACTCTATGAAAAGGGCTACGGCTCCAGTCAACTCTGTGTAGAGCTGGTCGTAGTCCGGTGACTGGGCAAAATCGTCATCGGTGAGGTCGTAAATGGAATACACGTTGTCAACCAAAGGCAGGAGGTTCTTGACAAACGCTTCCTGGTCTTCTACTGCTACCTCCAGGGGAAACTCACTGTCAACAACATCATACAGAATGCTGTATTTGGAAAAGCGGAGACCTTTCAGCAATGCTGACATGGCAAGCTCTTGTGCCGCATCGGCAAAGAGGGCATCACGCCGTGCCTGCTCATATACTTCTGCGGCATGGTCTGCACGTTCGCGGATAAAGTCCGCATCGCTGGCTTGTGGAAAACGGTTCTCTCTGAGATGGTTCAAGAGATACAGTCCGTAATAGGACAGTTCTGTCTGTGCCTGTTTATTTCTGTTCATTTGTCAGTTGAATGGATTAAGTGGTGAATAATAAACCGTGGATGGCGGTTGGTGTTTGTATGAAAGCAAGAAAAAGGCACTCGGTATCCCTCCGAGTGCCGCCACTTAATCCACAGTAAATAAAAGCATCCTGAATAAAGACACCATTTATGAACCATGTTTCGGTGGCAAAGGTACAAACTATTTCTTGTATCTCTTCACATTTCCTCGCTTTTCTGCTGTTTTGTGCTCTGCAAAGACGAATTTCGTGTTGAAATTCTCGTCAAAGGCAATGGCTGCGGAGAAAGGTTTGCCTTGCTTGCTGGTGAAACCATTGAGCGTTCTGGTCTTGCCCTTGGTAAGCAAGTCGGTGATGTCGGCATCAGTGAGCAACTTTCCTGCTACCTGCTTGAACACTGGCATACCGCACTCCTTGTTGCTGCATCTTACTACCTTTCCGAAGAACTGCATGGTACCTTGCTTGCATTTAGGACACTGGCAGCCGGAATCCTTGTGGCTGAAAAGTCTGTCGCAACCCAATAGCTCCGCAGTGATTTCACGGGTATAACCTTGGATACTATGGGTGAACCCGTCTGCACTTGCTTCACCTCGTTCAATCTTGGCAAGTTCCGCCTCCCATTTGCCCGTCATCTCCACATTGGCAATCGCCATGTTCTTCACCACGGAATGCAGGGCGAGTCCTTTTTCCGTCGGCACAAGTTTCTTCTGCTGGCGCACCATATACTCTCGTTTGAGCAGGGTTTCGATGATGGCGGCACGTGTGGCAGGTGTGCCAATACCGCTGTCCTTCATTGCCTGGCGCATCGTATCATCTTCTATCTCTTTGCCTGCGGTCTCCATTGCTGCAAGCAATGTGGATTCCGTATGTAAAGGCTTTGGTTTGGTCTTGCCCTCCGTGATGGTGCAGCCAGAAAGAGTGATATGCTGTCCTTCTTGCCAGTTGGGAATGACTTGATCCTTGACCTCATTGTCTGTTGCGTCTGCATCCTTGTCCTGCCTGTTGTTCTTTTCCTTGAGCGACAACGCTCGCCAGCCAGTCTGTCGGATGATGGAGCCACTGATGCCAAACTCAACTTCATGATCCACTTGCGCCGATACTGATGTGATGTCCTTGATGCAGTCTGCCGAGAACGCTTCAATCATCCGGCACAATATCATGTCATAAACGATCTTCTCGTCCTTGAAAAGACCAATGGCTGCATTTTCTGTGATGAGCAGGGCATGGTGATCGGTCACCTTGGCGGCATTCACGCTGTTCTTGCTGTAGTCCTCACTGCCAGGCAAGAGTTTCACTTTTTCTCCATATTCCGAATGATTCTCCAGATTCTTGAAGAGTTTGGGAAGGGTGGCAAATACATCATCTGAGATATAGCGGCTTGATGTTCTTGGATAGGTGATGAACTTTGCCTCATAGAGTTTCTGGGCGATGGAGAGTGTATGCTCTGCCGTGAAGCCATGCTGGGAGTTGGCTTCTTTCTGCAAGGTGGTAAGGTCGTAAAGGAGCGGTGCCTTCTCCACCTTTCGCTTGGTTGTGACCTTTGTGATGATGGCAGAACCTGTTTCTTTCACCTTATTATATATATCGCTTGCGGTGGCTTTGTCTGTCCATCGGTTGGCAGATGTGAACTTTAGTATATTGCCACTGTCTGCATCAACCACACCGAAGTGTACCTGCCAGAACGGTTTCGACTCGAAACGCTTGTTTTCCCAATAGCGTTCGCACACCATGCCAAGGGTCGGAGTCTGCACACGACCTACGGAATAGGTGCCACGTCCTGCGGCTATCGTCAGGGCTTGTGTGCCGTTGATGCCGACGAGCCAGTCTGCCTCGCTTCTTGCCTTGGCTGCATGATAGAGATTGTCATACTCCTTGCCATCCCTGAGGTTCAGAAGTCCCTCACGGATGGCGGTGTCCGTAAGCGAACTGATCCAGAGACGGTCGAAAGGCTTCCTGCAACCGAGATACGCATAGAGGTATCGGAAAATCAACTCTCCCTCACGTCCGGCATCGGTTGCTACGATAATGCGCTCACTGCTGTCAAACAGCTTGCCGATAATTTTAATCTGGGCAAGCACACCTGCATCTGGTTTGTAGCCGTTCTCAGTCTTGACTTGTCGGGGAACAAGAACGAACGGGGCGGGAATCACAGGCAGATTCTCTGCATGGAATCCCTTCATGCCGTAGGTTTCCGGCATGGCTGGCTGCACTAAATGTCCAAATGCCCATGTCACAAAATAGCCATTGCCCTGCATATAGCCTTCCTCACGCTTGTCAGCTCCCACAATGTGGGCGATTTCCTTGGCTACGCTTGGTTTCTCTGCGATGATTGTCTTCATTGTCTGTTGTTTTTGTGATATCCGCAACCGTGGGATAGACGGTCGCAGATGTCGGTTGTTATAATGGATGATTAACTCTGTGGATCAAGTGGCGGCAACTACATCTTCACGCTTCTTGCCTTTCTCTTTTGCTTCTGTTCCTCGGCGTTCTGTTCCTTCTGCTGCTTTTCGTTCTTTGGCGCAGACTGTCCCGGACTCAGCGGATCCTTGGTGTGCTTGGTCGCCTCATGGGTCTTGCCCTGCTCGTTGACGGCGACTTGTACCTTGTTCTCATTGGTCGGAATCTGTTCCTTCGCCTGTTTGAGGTCTGGATTGTTGCGGTAGGAACGTGGCTGCATCTTGTCGAAGTCGAACTTTACGTAGGCGGTATAGGTACCGCTGCCGTTCTTGTTGGGCACTTCCTTGATCTCGATGGTCTTGCCTGCCACATAGTCGTCCTTCTGCTGCTCGGTCAGTTCCTTCTTAAAATAGGTGTTGAGTCGGCGGATGGTCCCGTCCTCATTGAGCCAGTGGTTGGGATCTTGCTGCTTCTTCTGACCGCCCGCATCACCTTCTGCCTTCTGCTCTTGCTTGTCAGCGGTTTGCTTCTTGTCTCCATTCTGTTTCTGACCTTGCGCCTGTCTTGTGCTGCCAGGCACGAACTCCACGCCACGTTGTTCCACATTCACCTGCAACAGCGGTGTGAACTTGCGCCCGTTGGCAAGCTCAATCTCCTTGCGAAGCGGAATACCTGAGTAGAGCACTCTCTTGTCGTCCTTGGTAATAGGTGTCTTGCCGATGGTATCGGGTATGCGCACCTTGTTGGTCGGGATGTCAACAATCTCATTGGTGAGACGGTCGATACTGATGAAATGAGGACGCAGCTCACCTGTATTCTTGTCGGGGAAATCCACTACCTTTCCGAGGTTACCGTTCTGCAACAGGTTCTTCTTGTCCTCTGGAGTGAAGGTATAGCCTTTGTAAGCGACATCGAGTTTAGGCTCGTTGCGCACGAAATGCGGCACGAGTTGCAACTGGTCATTATCGTCCTTGCGGAATGACAGACGGGCCTGTATCTCTATCTGTTCACCGCCGAAGGTCGGCTTCACAATCACAAGCCCCGTCTTGCCGTAGTTGAGCAGGGCTTTCATATCCTTCTCATTCATACTGTTGAAGTCTATGCCATATTTGGCACCAAGTTCCTGCAGGTTCACATCGTTACCACTGATGAGGTTCTGCTTTACACCCGGAGCGGTCTGTGCCTGCTGTTCGGTTGCGGTCTGTTCTGGTTTCTGTTCCATGTCGTTCTCTTTTTCGTTGGTTTGTTCAGATGATACATTCTCTTTTTCTGTGTTAGCTTGCGTCTTGGACGCATCGTCCGATGATGCGGTTTCTTTCGCCTGACCTTCCGATTGCTTTGCCTCTTTCTCATAATTGGAGGTGTCAACCTTGTGGGCGGAAAGAATCTCCTTGTTAGCCTCCGGATCTTTCAGCAACTCCTTCATCACGCCAAGCAGGTTTTCCACCTGGTCTGCCGCTATGCGGTAGAATCCGAATCGGCTTGGCTCCTTGCACTGGCGGAAGAAGTTTCTAAAGAAACTGTCCATCAAGTCACTGTTGCGGTCAAAACGCAGGAAGTCGGGCGTGTTCTCCGCCTTGGCGGGCGCTCGCTTCGGTGTGCCGTCCCTGCTGAGTCCGGCGACGACGCTGATCTCGCCCGTCTTCTCGTCACGGACTACCAGCACGTCCTGTTCATCACTCTTTTTCTTTTGTACCATAATTGTAAATTTTTAATGGTGAATACTGTTGTTATTTGAATTTCTGATGAATGCGAGTCAAGTAATGCTCCACATTCTCTTTCTTGAATTCTTTTACATTATTCTCTACAAACTGCATCACATCCTCTTCCGTGTAGTATGTTTTCTGCCCCAAACGCTTGTAGGGAAGCACTCCCAGACTACGATAGCGTTGCAGGGAACGGGGAGAAATTTGAAACAAAAGACAGAGATCCTGGTTGTCGAGCAATTTCTCGTTGATGCCAGAGCATCCCTTGCCCTCTCCGCTTCGCTCATGTCTCAACATCAGCATGTCATAGATGCCGTCAATTTTCTTGTGCAGATCATGCAGATATAATTCCAATCGTCTCAATGTTCCATCTTCCATACTCATGTCTCCTTGGCAATGGTTCGTTCCTCAATCAATTTCTGTACAGCGTTGATGCTGTATCTGCATTGTCCGCGCACCATGAAGTACTCGATGCTGTTGGTAGAGCGCATGCGCTGCAGGGTTCGCTTGCTTATCCCAAGTATTCTTGCTGCATCACTGCTTGTCAGCACAAGTTCCATACTTCTTCTTTTGGTATTTTCTCTCGCATTGGAATATATGAGAGCTACCAACTTTGCCACGTCGGCAATCTGTTCTGTCAGCATCTTAAAGGCTGCACTTTCCATTGTTATTACTTCCATTCTAATTCCGTTTGAAATGTTATATAATTCGTTGTTTTGATTTCTCGGCGGCAAAATTAACCATTTGCGAAATACCCGTTTAACAACTCATTAATGACCCACGTATAATTTTCTTGATTTTTCTTGCCAAGCGGTCGGCAAACCCCAGAAAAGCACTGCCACAGTTATTCATTTTCATAGTTTTTCAACATACACACATTAACTTTGCACCCGAATTTGTTGAACCAATAAAACAGAGAATATGGAAGTAGTAACAATGGAAAAGAAGGCATTCGACTTGATGATGGCAAGATACGATGCCTTGGTACAAAAGGTAGAGTTGTTGAAGCACAAGGCAAACGGCAAGCGTCTGAACAAATGGCTTACAGGTCATGAAGTCTGCCAGCAACTTCGCATCAGCCAGCGCACCTTACAAAAACTTCGTGACCGCCGTTTCTTGGGGCATACCCAGATAGGTCGCCAATTCTATTACTGCCCCGAAGAGGTCAAAGCAATCGTTCCGCTTATCGCCAGAATCAAATCGGTATAGCGTAAAGCCAAACTCGCCCAAGGCAAAGCCGAAAACTTCACCCTGGGCGAGCTAACACATTTTATATTCACCACTTAATCCAAATTGTAAACAATGAACATGAACCAACTTCTTACGCATGAGAGCAAGTCGATAGACACCGCCATGCAATCCTTGAAGAAAGCCAACAACTGGCTATCTTCATTCATCGAGTCCTACAGCCCACCTTTGGACGGGGAGCGATACCTCACCGACAAGGAACTCTCCGAGTTCCTGAAGCTTAGTCGCCGTACCTTGCAGGAATATCGCAAGCAAGGCATCTTGCCCTACATTATATTATGTGGCAAAACCCTCTATCCGGAATCCGAGATACAAGCACTTCTCACTGGTAATTACCGCAAGCCGATAATCGACGGCACTGTTTCACAAGGGGAGGGTACTGCTTCATAATAGCGAAACAAAAATAGCGTACAGGGTACAACGACAAAAATCGTCCCCCCTGTACGCTATTATATTATAAAGGTGTAGGAATCTTATTAAAAGATGAGAAATTCTAACTTGCACCTCTTGGCATCGTTCCGTTCATCACAATAATCATCGGATACTCGTGTTTTACTTGCTCTGCTTGGCAATCCTTGCGGTTCACAACCTTACTGATAAACCATTGTCTGAACAACAAGGCTTGGTATGTATCCATTTGAAGTGCTATGGCGATAATCACTTCCATATCATAGACATGCGCAGAATATTCATTTTCAAGTTTGATGTATTGAGAATGCTGGAAGTCTTTCAGCACACTTTGTTTCCAAATGCGCTTGATGGTATTCTTCACTGCTGTCCCCGTTACATTCAACAGTTCAGCAATCTCCCAAACTGTCATCCACACCTCACCATGATGTGGGGCGTAGATGACCATATCTTCTTGTATTGTTATCACTTGTCGTTTCATACTCTGCCATTTATAGTGTTAGTATTATCGTTGCAAACATTTCCAAACGTGAATTCCTCAATGTTATTTATTTGCTGAGACAACTTTTCCACGTCTTTGCTCAATTTTTCCTTGGTAATCTTGGCATACACCTGGGTTGTCTTTATGTTCTTGTGACCAAGCATTGAACTCACGGTTTCTATTGGAACTCCGTTGGAGAGGCAAACCGAGGTTGCGAACGAATGACGGCTCATGTGCCAGGACAGCGGCTTGGTGATGCCGCATTTCTTGCCCAGTCTTTTGAGCGAATCCATACAACTTTTGTAGTTGGGTACTGGAAACACCCTGCCGTCTTCACACAATCCACGGTATTTTTCCATAATCTGCTTGGGATAGTCAAGCAACTTGATGTCGGCTTCAGTTCCCGTCTTCTGTCGATGGATTATTATCCATTCGCCATCGTCAAAGAACGTTTTGATGTTCTCTTCCTTCAGGTTATAAAGATCTATGAAGGCAAGACCAGTGAAACAACAGAACAGAAACAAATCACGTACCATGCTCATTTTCTTTCGGGTGATTGGTATTTCCATGAGCAAGCGAATCTCTTCTTTTGTCAAGAACTCCCTTGTCGTCTCTTCTTCCTTGTACTCATATCGTCTGAAAGGGTCTTTTACAAGCCACTCATTATCTATGGCGCGGAATACCATTGCACGGAGATTGCGGACAAACACCATCGCAGAGTTTATCTTCAAGTGCTTTTCGGTTCTGAGAAAAGTCTCGTAGTCCGTGATAAAAGGCAGCGACAACTCTTTCAAAGCAATATCCTTCACATGATAATGCGATTGCAAGAACTCACCGACATAGGCACATCCTATTCTGTATCTTGTGAATGAGCTCAAAGACTTTATGCCAGCCTTGTATTGCTTTTCCATTTCATCACGGCTTTGAGAATAGACTTTCATCAGTGTATGGCAACGATACTCCAAGCCAAGAAAGGCGTTCTTCACCTTGTCGGCAGTGACGAAGTTGTCCCTGTCCATAATCTCTTGATAATGCTTACTGATACTCACACGCATCTTGTCCAATTTGCGGTTCACTTCCAAAGCCTGCATACTCTTACCTATCATGCGTCCGCCCTTGGTGTCCCACAAATCCGGATTGGCAGTTGTCTTGCAACTGAACTGCGCCTGTGTTCCGTCCACTGTGATACGTCCCATAACTGGAACAGTACCATCTTTCTTTACTACCTGTCTTTTGAGGTAGAAGATAATTGAAAATGTACTCTTCATAACGTCATTCTTTTTTGCGTTCAAAATTAATACATGAAGAGTCTTTTCTTGCTACGCATTTCACGGCAGAATACGGCAAATTTGGTTCGTAACCAAAAATCTTACATTGCTCATTAGTAACTCACTATAAATCAGAGTATTAAAATTCAATTCGTAACCTTCCTCATTCTTCCGAACCTCAACATTCACCATTTGGGGTATAGGTTACGGATAGGTAACGTTCCTCTGTCTCAACTTGTCGTATTCCCGTCTTCGTCTGTCCTCGCCACTTTTAACCAAAATGAGGAAAGTAACTGATAACCAGTAAACTTTCCTCATTCTTCTCTCAAACACTTTTTATATGTACTTTC
>ERZ1023974.196-NODE-196-length-18605-cov-13.179623_pt1 | contig 18605 bp, 18 predicted proteins | sample MGYA00380432_ERZ1023974 | MGnify/ENA primary metagenome ERZ1023974 (study PRJEB33179, sample SAMN07449058) | human gut metagenome | biome: Human-gut; feature: Human associated habitat; material: Faeces | host: Homo sapiens | place: India:Kasaragod | collected...
CATACATCACCCGGAGGTGACGGCCCGTTGCTCGGTGCGAACAGTCCATATTCAGGGTGCAATGCACCCGATTTTTTTAGAGGGTCACTTCTTTCTTCGGAATGATAAATCAATGCGGAGGAGTGTATTGCAGCGGTGACATTTCAGATGAATCGTGCCGCTGCATCCATCTATCTTTTGATAAAGCTTCATGCCGCATTTTTCGCAGAAACGCCAGCCTTCCATATGTTCTTTAAGTCTGTCTTTCATTATCACCCTGCCTCCATCAACGAAAGTGTGTGGCGATACGGAACATCGCTGGTCAGGATATGCAAATACTTCATACGATTTGCAAGAAGCTGACGTTGCACACCTAGTTGCCTCGCCATCTTCTTAAAACTAGGGTAGTTCATATCTAACTGCGATCTGGATATATGAGATAACGTGTCAGGGAACTGGAAGAATGCCATGGAGGCCCTCACAAGGCACTCTGGCAGCAAAAGACCTTCTGCAATAATGTCCGCACAGTCTTCTTCCAACTGGTCTGAAAGAGCCAGAAGTGGATAATAAATGTGCAAAAGTTGATGCCCGATTTCGTGTGCCAAAGTAAAGTTCCGCACTCCGGTGTTGTGGAAACCTGCCAGCGAGGAATCTATTACAATGTCTTTGGGGCGCAACGTGTCACAAATGATTGTGCCATCATCTAGTTCCATTCGGATTATAAGGCGCTCATGTGCAGTCATGCCTAACATAGAGCCATCTTTAGATAGTGGGAACATTTTGATGCTACCGCCCATCAGTTCCATCACAAGCATATCCAAGTCTATCGCCTGCGGATGATTCCGTACAAACGGAACACGCTGATAATAATGAGCGATTACATGGTCTGCAACTTGCAGTAACTCATGCTTTGAACCCAAACAACTCATGTGTACGCCTCCCATTCTTTTTTGTTATCCTACTCGATCGGTGTAGATTGCGCCGATTATACCGCATTTTTTCTCATGCTGCAATATGCTCAATGGTTTTTTGTATAAATATCAAATAAATTCAAATAACAACTGTAGAATGTCACAAAGTAAACGAATGTTCGATGTTTATATCGCTCGAAAAAGGCTATTTATATGTAGCAATCCGTTGCTTCCTATTGTACAGTGTCACTTTTTTGCAACAAGAAAACGCCCTCGATAAGAGAGCGTTTTCTTATAAATATTCGTTTTTGATTGCCATGACACTATCAACAATCTGCAGAAGCTGTTGCGTTTGCTCAGGGGACAACTCGCTTATGACCTGAGATAGATGTCGTATTGCAGCGTTCTCCACATTGATCGGTGTATCTATGTCCTTGAAAAGGTCCTCCATGCTGATTCCCAAACCCTGGCTGATGCGCTCCAAGGTGGAAAGCGTCGGATTCTGCATTCCTCGCTCTATATGACCAACATAGGACGGGTGAATGTCGCAACGAAGTGCAAAGTTTTCGATACTAAGTCCTTCTCGTTTACGAGTTTTACGGATTCGTTCACCAACTTGTATCGCAAGCTTTGAACGCACCTGTGTAGAACGACTTTTCCCTTTTGATTTTGCCACAGCATACCTCTCATCTTCAAAACAACAAGTGCTTTCCCTAAAAAGAGTACATGTTGCGGCAAAAATCTTCAATAGAATATAAATACTGAAATTTTACTACATATATTGCTTGTTTCAAAACTGGTATTGATAAATCATTGGATTTCTCAAGATCAAACTTGCACAACATCAAAAAGCGGAGCCCTGAAAAACAGGACTCCGCTCGGATGGACGGCTATCAATAATTTATAGCAGCAATTCTACAGAACAGTTTTGACAAATCATCCTCTTTCAGAGAAAGTCTCTTAATGACGTACAACTATCTGTTCAACAATTCCCCAAAACTGTATGTGGCATTGAGGGATTTGTATCAATTATCGTTTTATTTTAAGAATTGCACCTGTAAGGGTGTTGTACTCGATGGTTTCGGAATAGCTACCGTGGAAGTTGAGATTTCCAGTACTGTTCCATGTGACATTGAAAATTCCTTGATCCGTATCATTTTCCGTTCGGATTGTGCCAATGAGTGTATCATCCTTATAGATGGTCACACCAACATCTGGAGTATAGGCACTCATCGTATAAATGGAGGACATCGGTTTGGTTATAGACATTCCTCCATCCGCATTTATCCGGATAGCACATACATCATGTCCATAAGGGTCAACAAAGGGACACCATTCACCTGCGGAATAGTCACGGTGCGTGCCATGAGCACAGTCTACATAGCACGCATTTTCTGTCATCTTACCATCGGGGGCAAGGTAAATGTGAGGTGCAGGAGAACCAGCATGATTGGGCCAGCGATAAATGAGATGCCAGTGTGGAGGGTAATCTGTATGAATCTCATTGTTCGTTTCAAAGCCCAAAATCAGGAGATAACCCAGACGATTCCGGTTCAAATACTGCGGGAGATCAAGTGCATACAACATCTCGCGCATGGCAAACATATAATGGTTTGCTGCTAAAATTTCGGTTGCCGGATAATCTCCTTCGCGGTATTTTCCTGCACGTCGTCCGATATGGTTCTGCTCGATTCGCAGGGTCAAACCGGGATCACGCAGAATAGAATGTACATATAGCGTTCGTGTTGGCCCGGTCAGACCGCTGATCTCAAAATTAAAGGTGATGATACCGTTTTTGTTCTCGAAGTAAAGAGTCTGCTTTTCACAGAGAATTGCAGTTACCTCATACTTATTTTCGGTATCAAAGGAGCAGGTTGCAAGACAAGCATCTGCTAACTGTGTGTGTTCCACATAGACAACGAATTCATTATCCGTTTCATAGCAGAAATGTGGATCGTTAACAGCTTCCAAGAAAAAGTCGGCATCAAAGTGAAATATTGGTAGACCGTAGTGCCCTGCCTTTGATTTGATGATTCGGATGGCAGTTCTCCGATGATGGTGCGGTTGGTAAAATTCAGGGATTTGATCCATACTAATACCTCCTCGAAAACAGCTTTCATATGTCCATTATAGAACAAGCACTGGGATTCGTCAATAATTATTTTGACACGTTTCAAAAAAAGTGATAGAATAGCATCAGTATAAAGAAATTTACCATGGGAGGTGAAAAATGTATACAACAGGGCGCATATTTGCGATGCAGAAAGTAGCTGCTACAGTGGTCTCTCTGCATAGAAATTCGTAAAGAAGTACACACAAATAGAATACTAACTCATTCCGAACAAGTGTGTTAATCCGAAACGAAATAGAGGAGAATTGATATGAAAACACAACCTGTGACCTTCGCAGCAATGACAGATTTGCATCTGGACATTATGCACGATGGCATGATGCGCATAGATGCTTTTCTGGATGCTGCACAAAAGGCCGATGTCGATTTTATCATTCAGCTGGGTGATTTTTCTTATCCCAAGGACACTTCGACCTGTCTATGTGCACCGGAGAAAATGCCCATCAATCTCAAATATGCAATGGAATGTCCGACTGAAATACCAAAACTAGAGATTCTGAATAAATTTAATTTGTTTTCCAAACCGAAGTATCATCTCCTCGGAAATCATGAGTGTGATTTTTGCTCCAAGGCAGATGCTCTGGAAATGTATGGGATGGAAAAGCCCTATTACTCGTTCCATCTCAAAGGTTGGCACTTCATCGTTCTGGACGGCAACTCTTATCGGGATGAACACGGCGACCTTGTGGATTACAATTTTGGAAAATATTTTGAAACCACAGACCTCCCGTATCTTGGAGAACAGCAGCTTGTGTGGCTTCGGGAAGAAGTTCTTTCTGCGACAGAACCCATCGTGATTTTTTCGCATCAGCCGCTCTATGCCTGCCCTCGCGGACTCAGAAATGTTGACGACCTGCAGAAGATTATCCGGGAAGGCAGAGCAGCAGGAAAGCGGATTCAGTTCTGCATGAACGGTCATGTTCATCGGGATATCAGGCATTTTGAAAATGGAATTTTGTATTATACCCTTAACAGTATCTCCAACTACTGGGCGGGAACTGCGTACGCAACGCACCGTTACAGCTCTGAGATTGAAGCGAAGTTCCCCAATTTGCAATTTGTTGTTCCCTATGCAGATCCAATCTATGCAATCGTCACGTTGGATGAAAACGGTGTTTCGGTAAAAGGAGTAAAAGGTCATTTTGTTCCACCCTCTCCCGAAAAAACTGGAATCACTGTGCCGTTGACTCCTTCTGTTGCATCATGGTCTTTTGCATGGGACGAATTTGAGACACTTCAAGGTGATGTTTAATCACAAAAATACAGCCTCCGAGATATCGGCACTATGCCTAAACTCGGAGGCTGTATTTTATTTCATAGTGCGATTGTAGCTTTGAATGGCATAGGTTAAGGCATCTTGTGGAGTTGCTGTGTCATTGTATACCGTATTGACCGCCATGCCTAAGATGCTTAAAAATCTGCGCTCATCAAAGCAGGTTGCTTTCTGCGGGGGAATACGATTGATTTTTGACTGTGCAATACACTTGTGAGAGAGTCCAAGCCAAGGATAAGTATCAAGGACCTCATAGTTGCTGTACGTTTTCTCGCAAGGAGAAACACTGCCCAGAAGGGTCATGGCAGTCGTAATCTCCTCGCTGCAAATCCATTTTATAAAATCAAATGCCTCCGTTTTGTTTTGGCTGTTTTTGGATACTCCAATACAGCCGCCACCCAGCAAAGAATTCTGCCCCGGAAGATATGTGTAACCGATTTTATTGATAATAACTGAATCGCTGTCCATCATCTCTGAGGCATAATTGCTGAAAATGATAGACATTGCTGTATCGCCTGCGGCAAACTCACGTGCCGATTCTCGCCACCAACTATTATATCGTTTAGGAGAATAATCCTTGGCTTCGATAAGTTCCTTCATGGATTGAATAGCGATGTCTGTGTTGAGGAGCAGATTTCCATTTGCATCGAACAAATCGTGCGAGTGACTGAAATACCGTGTTAGATATTCGGTTGCAGCAACGCCACTGTTTCCAAGTGTCAACGTTGTGCCATAGGTTGTGGGGGAATGTTCATTGAAACGTCTAGTGAAGAACCTCGCGATACGGTTAAAGTGCTCGAAATCTTGCGGCGGCGCAAGCTCTTCCTTATACTGTTCCTTATAAAGACGCTGCAGGACGGTGTTCTCAAACAAATCTTTACGGTAGAACAGTAACTGTGCGCTCGGTGTTTCAGGAAAGGCATAGGCAACGCCATTCACACTTGTGTATTGTGGAACAAGGCCGGGAATAAAAGGCTCGAACAACTGTTCAGCACTGGAAGAGGTCAACTCACTCAAGGGCGCAAAAATATGTTCACCAAACCATGAAAGCCATGTGTGATCCAGACGGATGACATCATAGGCATCTGTGTTTCCAAGGTCGCTCAGAATCTCGTGAATTCCATCATAAGAACAGATGGCGACTTTGATTTCGATTCCTGTTGCATCCGTGTAAATACGCGCCATGTTCTCCATAATTCGAGCCGTCGGGCTGTCTAGTGTCAGGATCGTTAGCCGTTTGCAAGTCGAACCCGGAATTTTGGATAACCAATTTCGCATCCCATCGTTATGCAAAATCATCGGTTGAATTTCGGATCGTTTGTTTTCTTTCCGCTTAATAAGCTGCTCTGCGGCACAGCGTCCCATCAGACGGTAGTTCAGCTCATATTTTTTACATCCGACCGATGGAATTGTAAAAAGCGGCGAAATGGTATAAATTGGCGAATGAAGATGAGGATAGAATGTCTTGCTGACATTACTGAAATTTTCTGCCAAGTGATAATTTGTCAGAACTACGGCATCAACTGGTTCAAGATCGTTCAAAACCTGCAAAAAATGGGTATAACAGTGCTGTGAATCGGTTTGGACATGGTGCAGGATGCAGTTTTTGGCTTTTAATGCAGCCGAAAAAGCCAAGTAAAATTCATTCTGACTGGAATAATCCAAAGTCTCAGTGATGAGAAGGATGCGACTGCACTTTTTAGATGTTAGCTTTTCTGCTAATTCTAAACCAGCTTTGGCGTAATCGAATCCAATATAGAAAGGGGAATCAAAGGGATTTCGCTCCACAAAGACAACATCCTGCTTTGGAATCCCGATTTCGTCATAAATGTTCCGGCCATCTTTTGTACAAGACGAAAATGTAGCAATTCCCGCCGTCATTTCGGAACGGATAGTTTGGAGTTGGACTTCCTCCTCTGCAAGCAAATCGTTTGAAAAATAGAGTCGAACGGAATAGCCACTAGATTCCGCATAGTTCTTAAAGCTTAAAAAGAAGTCGGTATATCGTCTGTCGTGCACATTGGGTATGATTGCTGCCAGCAGCTTCGATGAGCCCTGTCGGAGTGTTTTGGCTCGTTGATTCATGGTATAGCCCAGTTTCGCACATGCTTGTTCAACCAGAATTATTTTATCGCTGCTGACGTTACCACGTCCGTTCAGCACATTTGAAACGGTGCCTTGTGCAACGCCCGCTTCTTTAGCGATATCTTTAATAGTAGGCATAATGTGATTTTCCTCCTAATTGGACACCTTCTCTATATTTACAGTATAATGGAGCATTTCGCAAAAAACTATTGAACTTTTTCACAATATTCAAGGGAGAACTTCTATGTTTTGTTGTATTGACACGTTTCAAAATGTGTGCCATACTAAAAACAAGGAGGTTATCGCCATGAATAATACGTTACATCTTTATAATCGTGATCGCGTTCAGGTAGCAGCACATCGGGGTGTTGCTGGCGTGAACATCCCTTGCAACACGATCCCGGCCTTTGATATCGCACTGAACGGCGGTGCAGCTATTCTGGAAATGGACTTATTCAAAAGTCTTGACGGAGAAATTTTCATCTTCCACACCGGAAAGGAGCCGTTTCAACTCGACCGTCACATTGACTTGACCCGGATGACCGCAGAGGAAATCCGCAAGCTGCGACTCATCAATGTAGATTTTAACGAGACGGAACATGGTCTGAACACGTTTGATGAAGTGCTGGAACACATGAAAAATCGCTGCATCCTGAATCTGGACCGCTGCGGCGCATTTATCCCGGACGTTATCAAGCAGGTCGAGCGTCATGGCATGAAGGAGCAGATCTTGCTCAAAAATGCACCTACCAAAGAAGTTTTAAAGACCGTCGAAGAGGTTGCCCCGGATTACATGTTCATGCCCATCTACATGGAGAACGACACGGCCAGCGAGATGATCGAGTCCATGAACATCAACTACATGGGCGCAGAACTTGTGTTCTCGACTGAAAATGCCCCGGTGATCCAGCCGGAGTACATTGAGGCAATGCACAAAAAAGGACGTACTCTGTGGGGAAATGCCGTCCTTTACAATTATAAAGTTCCTCTTTCTGCCGGACACACCGACGATGTTTCCATGATGAAAGACCCGGCTCTGGGCTGGGGCTGGCTGGTCGAGCATGGCTTCGACATCATCCAGTCGGACTGGACCTATCAGTGCTGCCAATATCTGAAAGACAGCGGTGTGAACCGATGAGACTTCGCTTTTGAAAACCAGTAGCCGGAGATTCCTTCCTTGCATCACGTGTTTTTGATCTCGATAGACAGTCGTAAAAACAAAGGGAGATTTGAAAAATGAACAGACCAGTATTAGTTGTCATGGCTGCAGGTATGGGCAGCCGATATGGAGGAATGAAGCAGATCGACCCCGTCGGCCCGAATGGGGAAGTCATCATTGACTATTCACTCTATGACGCATATCGTGCAGGTTTCCGGACCGTCATTTTTGTTATCAAGCATGAAATTGAAGAAGCCTTCCATGCCGCAATTGGTGACCGCATTTCCAAAGTCATGGATGTCAAGTATGCGTTCCAGCAGTTGGACAATCTGCCTGCAGGCTTTTCAGTTCCCGAAAACCGGGAGAAGCCGTGGGGAACTTGCCATGCAGTCCTTGCCGCAAAGGACCTGATTGATGGGCCGTTTGCGGTCATCAATGCCGACGACTATTATGGGCCGGAAGCGTTTCAGGTGATGTACGACTACCTGTCCACCCATCAGGATAGGGAAGTTTATGACTACTGCATGGTGAGCTATCTGCTGAAGAACACCCTGTCCGAGAACGGCAGCGTGGCACGCGGCGTGTGCATCAAGAACGAGGACGGCACCCTGCAAAGCGTGACCGAGCGCACCCGCATCGAGCCCTGCGACGGCGGCGCACATTACACCGAGGACGGCGGCGAGAGCTGGGTGGACCTGCCCGGCGACACCCCTGTGAGCATGAATCTGTGGGGCTTCACAAAGAGCTTCTTGCAGGAGGCAGAGAACCGCTTTGCAGATTGGTTGAACGAAAATCTTCCGAAAAATCCGCTGAAGTGCGAATATTTTCTGCCCCTTGTTGTCAGTGAGCTGATTGACGAAAAGAAGGCGACTGTCACCGTTCTTCACAGTGCGGACAAGTGGTATGGCGTGACCTATCGCGAGGATAAGCCTGCGGTCGTCAATGCCATCAAGAATAAAATCGAAGCTGGAATCTATCCGATGGACTTATGGGAGGAAAAAAAGTGAACGCTATCACAGAAAATATCCTGCGAGAAGCAGCTGATGCATTTGCCTTCGACCGTACAACGGGTGAAATTTCTCGCTATGGCGAAGGACATATCAATGATACATTTGTCGTTTGGGCAAGCGACAAATGCAAGCGCTACATTATGCAGCGCATCAATACTGACACATTTAAGAACCCGAAAGAATTGATGGAAAACGTCTGCCATGTTACCGGTTTCCTGCGCAAGGCGATTCTGGAAAAGGGCGGTGACCCGGAGCGTGAGACGCTGAACGTTATTCCGACCAAAGAGGGGAAACCTTTCTATACTGATAGCGACGGCGGCACATGGCGAGCTTATATCTTCGTCGAGGATACTGTCTGTCTGCAAAAAGTCGAAAACGAAAATGATTTTTACACTGTAGCGGAAACTTTCGGCACGTTCCAGAATCAGCTGGCCGCATTTCCTGCTGCTACGCTGCATGAAACCATTGTCAAATTCCACGATACTCCTACGCGCTACCAGAATTTTGAGAAAGCTGTCGCAGAGGATGCAATGGGACGTGCGAAAGATGTTGCAGATGAAATCGCATTTGTTCGCTCTCGTGAGGCTGACTGCCATGTTCTGGTCGATATGCTGAGCAAAAATGAGATTCCACTTCGCGTTACTCACAATGATACCAAACTCAACAATGTCCTCATCGACAAAACGAGTAAAAAGGGTATTTGCGTTATTGATCTGGACACCGTAATGCCCGGTTTGGCTGCATATGACTTTGGCGACTCCATCCGTTTTGGCGCAAACGACTGCGCCGAGGATGAACCCGATCAGAACAAGGTCCACTTTGACCTGCACTTGTTTGAGGTGTTTGCAAAAGGCTTCCTCTCGACCGCTGGAGCAACTATGTCCGAGCAGGAAAAGAGCAGTCTGGTCTGGGGCGCAAAGCTGATGACGCTGGAATGTGGAATGCGATTCCTTACCGATTATCTTGAGGGAGACCACTATTTCCGTATTAGTCGCCCTGCACAGAACCTTGATCGAGCACGCACGCAGTTCACCCTTGTTAAAGGGATGGAGGCTGCTTTCGCTGATATGATGCGTATTATTCAGAAATATTGATGCTATTCTCCTTCGGAAATCACAGCTCCGAAATAATGCATAAGGCCGGGATCGCTAGTTCGATCCCGGCCTTATGCTATCTTGAAGGAGAAATGTGTGAAAAGCTTACTGTAAACAGAAAAAGATGATTCCGGCGAAAATGATTAAAAGGATAAGAGAAAGCTGATTCTGCGTAATCATTATAGGAGGTGCCTCCTTGCACGTATAAAAGAGACAGATGAATAAAGTTTGAACAAGAATACACTATAATTTGAAACGTGTCAATATAGGATATGTAAAATCCAAGTAGAATTACTGAAATTTGTTACTATGCACAAGTATTTTACATATATTTTGCTGAAATGACAATTGACACGTTTCAAGTTTTTGTGTAAACTACAGTTACAGTGAAATGCAGTGGGGACGCTGCACAAAGTATTTTTGCCAGAGATAATTAGAAGGAGAGTTTATCATGAATAAGATTTCTCGTCGTAATTTCCTCAAGGTTGCCGGAGCAGGTGCTGCCGCAATGGGTCTGGCCGCATGTGGTGGCAGCAGTTCTTCCTCTTCGAGTGTAGCTGCATCTTCCACTGCTGCAAATGCGGCAGCTGATACGCTGTCCGGTACGATTGAGTACTGGTCTAGCTGGAGTGAGACGGAGAATCAGGCATTGGTTCTGAAGCAGGCAGCTGACGCTTTCACTCAGCTGCATCCGAACGTGAAAATCAATTTTACCTTCAATGGCCGTGATAACCGCAACCTCGTCGTTTCCGCAATTGAAGCAGGCACCCAGATCGATCTGATGGATGCAAACATTGACAATGTTCAGAAGCTGTGGAGCGAGAACATTAAAGACCTCTCTTCTTACATTGATAAGACCTACGACACCACCAACGGCAAGGCATACAAAGATGTCGTCATTCCCAGCATGATCTCTCTGGCTGGTTCCCTGTTCGATGGTAAGACCATGTGCATTCCTTACATTCCGCAGGCGTTCATGATCTTCTGCAACAAGGGTCTGCTGGAAGAGTGCGGTGTTACCGAGTATCCTCAGACTTGGGAAGAGCTGATGGATGCTTGCGAGAAGGTCAAGGCTGCTGGGCATATTCCTGTAACGACTGACTCGAACTACTGCACCAGCTGGGTTGGCTATTATATGTCTCGCCGTCTCGGTAACGATCGCGTGATGGAACTGGCAAAGGATAGCAGCCAGTGGGCAAGTGAGCAGGGTATCAAGGACACCGCCGAGGCAATCGCTAACATGGCAGCAAAGGGCTACTTTGATCCCAACATTGAGTCGAACGTCTATCCCGCAGCACAGCAGGATATGGTTATCAGCGAGAACGTTGCAATGTACATCAACGGCACTTGGCTGCCGAACGAAGTTGCTGAAACTACTCCCGATGACTTCAAGTGGGGCGCATTTGCTTTCCCGGAAGTTCCTAACGGTGTCGAAGGCACGGAGGGTGGTTGCTACTCCACCTATGCAATCGCAGTCAATAAGGATTGCGATGATGCTGCAACACAGGCAGCAGTCGAATTCATCGTTTATCTGACGACCAGCGAGTGGGATCAGGAGTTTACCAATCAGGCAAACGCCATCCCTATGAACGTTGATCATGTCTGGCCCGAAAACCTGGCCGATGCTCAGGTCGTCCTGAACAGCTACACCTCCCGTTATCCTTCTCAGACTGCTATCATCACCAACAGCGACAGCAAGCAGATCATTGCAGATGCCTGCCTGAAGCTGATGGGCGGCTCGATCTCCGCAGACGAGTTCGTCAAGATGGCAAGCGCATTCTAAATCAATTGTTTTTACAAAAGGGTAGGAGGTTTACGGCTTTCCTACCCTTTTGCATAATGAAGGGAAAATAACGATGAAACAAACAAAAGCATCTATCTTGTATTTTATGGGACCAGCCATGCTGCTGTTCTGCTTGATTTTTATTTATCCTGTCTCCCGAACCGCTATTATGAGCTTTTTCAGCGTGAAGAGCGTTACAAGCGCTGTTTCAACATGGTCTTGGGCAGGACTGGACAATTACATTAAGCTGTTCCATACGCCGCTGTTCATCACATCGGTCATAAATATCGGTAAGATCTGGCTGTACTGCGGTATTGCTTGCCTTGGGCTTGCAATCGTTCTGGCAATCATCCTGACAAGTGGTCTTCGCGGTCAGAAGTTTTTCCGTGCTATTATCTATATGCCCAACGTTATTGCAGCAGTCGCCGTTGGTTATATGTGGTTGCTGTATGTTTACAATGCAAAGTTCGGCCTGCTCCGCTCCTTTTTCACTGCCCTTGGCTGGAAGTCCATGGCGAACTTCCAGTGGCTTGGTACAGACCACATGTTCCTCTCAATGTGCATCGCTTATGTATTCAGCAATGTGGGCTACTTCATGCTGATGTACATTGCAGCTATTGAAAAAATCTCTCCCGATTACTATGAAGCCGCCACTATTGAGGGTGCAAATATTTTTGACAAATTCTTCCACATCACCCTCCCGCTGATTAAGGGCGTTCTTGGCACTTCTCTGGTGCTGTGGACTACCAAAACGATGGGCTTCTTCGCTTTGGCACAGGTTTTCGGCGGTGTAAGCACCTATACTCCGATGATGTATACCTACCAAACCCTGTTCGGCAGTGAGATTAGTGCAGACAGCATGAACACGGGTGTTGCAGCAGCAGCAGCCTGCATTATGACCATTGTTGTCGTCGCAGTTTCTACGATTTCTCGTAAGAGTATCAAAGACGATGGCTACGAACTGTAAGGAGGAAAACAGACAATGGCAAAAGCAAAAAAAGAAAAAATGGAAGCGAATCCTTTTAAGTTGAAGAAAGAACTTCCGCATCTTCCGGGCTATATCATCGTCATTTTGTGGACGGCCTTTATCTTCTGCATGATTGGCTGGATTATCCTTGCATCTCTGTCTACTACAAAGGAAATCTTCACGGGCAGCCTGCTTGCGAGCGGACTGCATTTTGAAAACTACACTAAGGCACTTTTTACGAATAAAGCGGCTTTGAACCTGCTGAACTCTGTCATTTACACCGTTCCGTCGTGTATTTTGATCATTGTGGTTTGTGCACCGGCTGCATACTGCATGTCTCGTTTTAAGTTCCGTGGTGCAGGTTTGATTCAGGCTCTTATCATCATCGGTCTGGCAATCCCTAATATTATGATCGTCATGCCGCTGTTTTCTATCGTCAGTGCGCTGAATCTGTCTGGCACTCACTTTACTCTGATATTCCTGTACACGGCGTGCTCTGTTCCATATACGACTTTCTTCCTGCTGACCTTCTTCAAGGGAATCAGCACCTCGTTCGAGGAAGCTGCCGCTATCGACGGCTGCGGCCCGATCCAGTGCTTCTGGAAAATTATGTTCCCTTTGGCGCAGCCTGCTATTGTTACCGTGTCTATCTTTAACTTTATCGGTAAGTGGAACGAATACTTCATGGCTTTGATTTTCGCAAATAAATCCAATCTGCGCCCCATCGGTGTCGGCCTGTATCAGACCGTTACTTCCATGATGAACTCCGGTGACTGGGCTGGAATGTTTGCGTCTGTTGTCATCGTCTTTGTCCCGACGGTCGTTATCTACGCGTTCCTGTCGGACAAGATTATTTCTGGCGTCACCGCTGGCGGCAACAAAGGCTAATTATTTCGAGGAGAGGAGATTCCAAACCAATGGAACTTCATTTTACTGGCACTGGCGCTGCATATTATCCTCGGTTGGGCAGTAATGCGGCATTCTTTGTGAAAAACAATCATCTCTTTATGATTGACTGCGGCGAAAGCACATTTCGGAAAATGGAGGCGCGTGATGAGATTCGGACTTGTGACAAGATCACAGTTTTCATCACCCATCTGCACGCAGATCACATTGGTAGCCTTGGCTCATTTGCCTCCTACTGTTTGTCCGTTCTCCAAAAACGCATCACAGTCATCGCACAGGATGATACCGTAGTTGAAATCTTGAAGCTCATGGGTGTTCCTGCTGATATGTACGATTTCACGACAGATTACACCCAAATTTTTGAGGATGGTCTTCATGTGGAGGCTGTTCCCGTCAAGCATGCTTCTGATATGAAGTGCTGCGGTCTTCTGATTTGCGATGAAGAAGAAACTACCTACTTCAGCGCAGATGCATCGGAACTTCCGAATAACATCCTTCAGGAGTTTAAGCAGGGGAAGATTCAGACAATTTATCACGACTGTACCTTCCTGACAAAGGAAAGTCCTTCGCATTGCTCGCTGAAACGACTGTGTGAGTACTTCCTCCCTGAAATGAGAAGCCGTGTATACTGTATGCACTTTGGCGGTGACTTTGAGAACCAAATCAAAGCAGCTGGTTTCCAGACCGTTACAAGCGTCTAATACAGCAACGGATGTGTCCTGCCAATCATTTGTGCGGCAGGACGCATTTCTTTTTACCCATCATGTAAAATTTGGGAAAATACAGTTAAAAGCTAGGTGAACCCTGATGAATCTTCATACAATACGCGAAATAACATACGGAACGATTTTCTTCAGACTTTTTCTGTCTATCGTCATTGGCGGAGTTTTGGGCTTAGAGCGCGGACGGAAAAGCAGACCTGCGGGACTTCGCACCTATATCCTCGTCTGTCTGGGGTCAACCGTTGTGATGATGACGAATCAATATGTCTCCCAGTGTATGAACACGGGCGATCCGGTTCGTATGGGTGCGCAGGTCCTTTCGGGCATCGGCTTTATTGGTGCTGGCTCGATTATGAAAACTGGACGCAACCAGGTTCGAGGCATCACAACTGCTGCCGGCTTGTGGGCAGCAGCCTGCATCGGTCTGGCTATTGGCATCGGTTTTTACGAAGTTGCCATTGCAGGCGGCATCCTGATTTTCATTGTGTTGTCGCTCATGCAGAACATGGACTACTTTACACGGAAGCATACGAGTGTCATTGACATCTACGTCGAGCTTGAAAATCGTGAGTATATGGGCGAGTTTATCGAGTTTATGCGTGATGCCGGTTTGACCATGAGCAACTTGCAGATGGAGCCGGACTATCTCGGAACCAATTCGATCAACAGTGTTGCGTTTGTTGTCACCGTTCGCAGCCTTGAACATCGTCCTCATGACAGTATGATAGATACGCTCCGGCATATTCCGCATTTAAAATTTATCGAAGAACTATAAACGCCTATTGTGATGCCTTGCTTTTAACGAAGACGCTTCCAATTTGTAGAGAGGTTCTTTTATGAAAACAACGATTCAAAATGAATTTCTGACAGTAACGGTTGACACACACGGCGCAGAGGTCGTCAGTGTAAAGAACTAGCTTGGCAAAGAGCTGATTTGGCAGGCAGACCCTTCCATTTGGGACCGGCACTCGCCGGTTCTCTTCCCTTACCGTCAGCCGTCAGCTTGGTCTGCGAATCGACGATATTGAAGCGAATCAGGCTTATGTTGGTTCTGGTTTGAGCGTGTTCACCATCACTTTCACCATTTTCAGCGCAGAGTTGAAAAAGTACAAGACCCACCGGGAAATCATTCAGGCACTCAGCTCGCTTGACTATATTTATCATATTGAAGAATTGCGTTGATACCAGAATGGACGATAAAACCATGATAGCACGGTAGGCACGATGTAACATATTCCACGTTTTCAGTTTAACGAGGAACATTGATTTGTGAGGAGTATTTTTATGCTCAAGACGAAAAAGCTTTTTGTTTTAGTATTTCTGTTGCTGAACTGCATCCTTTTTAGTGCATGTAGCCAGAGCAAAGAAGTGGACTTTGTAAAAAAGTATAAAATAGATTTGAACACGATATCCGATGTCACCGAAGTGCTTCAAAAGGCAATTGATGAACTGCCTGATGATGGCGTGCTGTTTTTGCAGGACGGAACATATCCGCTGGCAGGTCGAATCGTGTTCAAAGAAAATATGACATTCAAACTGAGCGATAATGCAATTCTGCTAAACTGCAGTCAGGACAAGAATCCCATGATGGCCTACAACCACCCTTATAAGCACAACAAGGCTGAAGGCAACAGCAATATCATCATCGAAGGTGGCATCTGGGATATGAACGGTCAGCTGGATGAATCCGGAACGCCAAAAAATCTTCCCAATGCGGAGTCCATCAACGCTCTTGGCATCGGTTACGGAAGCAATATCACGATCCGCAATATTACTTTCCGGGATTGCTACAACGGACACGTGATTCAGGTTGCTGGCTCGGACAATGTTCTGATTGAAAACTGCCGTTTTGAAGGTCAGTCCTTCCGTGGAAGCGGCGACAAAACGCGCGAGCTTCTTCAAATCGAACCCGGTACGGTAAAGGGTTATCCCTATACGCTGGTGCAGAACAAAGCTCCCTCTACGAATGTCACGATTCGCAACTGTTATTTTGGTGGCAGTGAAAACACGCCGCACTATATGTCGGCCATCGGAACACACTCTCAGCAGGCAGGGGTGAAATGCTCTGATATCGTAATTGAGGACTGTACATTTGATAATGCCGCTTATACTGCCATTCATTTCATGGCCTATGACCGCATTACCATCCGTAACAATATCTTCACCATTACTTCGGATTCGGAGCAGATCGACCGCTACGGAATTTTGGCTGATACCTATGGTTCGTTCATCGACCCAACGGGTGCAGAAAGCACAACAGACTTTACCATCGAAGGCAATACATTTGATGTCAGTGATCCGAAGGCGACCGTTTTGGAGATTACAACAAACAATAAATCTCCGAAGCATATCAAAAATGTTACCATCAAGGACAACACTCTGAAAGGTTTGAATGGTGGAAAAGCAATAGACCTGTATCTTTTGGACAATTGTACTATCAGCGGAAACACGATTGAAGGATTTGAACGTCCCATTGTCGCAAATTCTTGTGACGAGCAGTTCATATCGGATACGGACATTGTTACAGAATAATGGAGGCAGTTTATGCAAACGACCATCAGCAATGAATTTCTGACCGTGACAATTGATACGCATGGTGCAGAGGTTGTCAGTGTAAAAAATAGCAAAGGTGAAGAGCTTATCTGGCAGGCTGACCCTGCTATTTGGGATCGTCATTCTCCAGTATTATTTCCGTGGGCTGGACGACTTGCCAATGGTGAATTGATTCATAACGGGAAGCACTATAGCGGTGGACAGCATGGTTTTATTCGTGATCTGGAGCATATCTTAAAGCAGAATAACGGAATTTCTGCTCAACTGATGTTCCGAGCAGACGAAGAAACGAAAACTCTGCGATTTCCGTTTGATTTTGAATTCACAAGTGTTTTCACTCTTGACGGGCATACGCTCCACCATGAAGTCCATGTGAAAAACTGCGGCGACGAGAATATGCGGTGTGGAATTGGCTTTCATCCGGGATTTAATATTCCGTTTGATGAAAACCACACAACTACGGATTATGAGATTCGGTTTGAGCAAGAGGAAAGCCCAATCATTCTGGATTGTCTTCCTCATGGTCTGCTCTCTGGAAAAAGTTTTTATCAATGGAAAAATACGCAGGCGATTCCACTGACGGATACGCTGTTTGATAATGATAGTTTCTGTCTCGCCGGACTCCGTTCCAAAACGATTGGAATATATGAAAAGAATTCTGAGCGAAAAATCATCTGCGATATTTCGGAATATCCGTATACGCTACTTTGGAGTGCACCTACGAAACCTATGCGATTTATCTGCATTGAGCCGTGGCAGAGTCTCCCAGCTGCAGAGACTGACACCTCCGAGTGGAATGAACATGCGGCAGCGGCTTGCATCGCTCCCAATGAAAGCTACTCTATAACATTACATACAACATTTGAAAGATAAATAGAAGGTCGTTGTATGAACTGTGAAATAAGGTGGCATTCATAAACCAACTGGTAAAACAGGAAGGTTATATTCGTGATAAAAAATATTGTTTTTGATATGGGAAACGTTCTGGTTCGGTTTGACCCGGAACTGTTTATGGACCGCTATTCTCTCACCGGTGAGGACCGCAAGCTGATCCGCAACGAGGTGTTCCGTTCGGTGGAATGGATCATGTTGGATCGGGGCGTGATCGACGAAGAAATCGCAGAGCAGCGTATTCTGCCCCTTTTACCGGAGCGTCTGCACGGTGCAGCCCGTGGGCTGATCGAAAAGTGGGACGACCCCATCGTGCCAGTGGAGGGAATGCTGGAGCTTTTGCAGGCACTGAAAGCAAAGGGCTACCGTCTCTACCTACTTTCCAACGCTGCCACCCGTCAGCCTATCTACTGGGCACGGGCAGAGGCCAGTAAGCTGATGGATGGTGTCCTGATCTCCGCAGAGGTCAAGCTGCTGAAGCCCGACCCCCAGATCTACCGTACCTTCCTGCACAAGTTCGCCCTTCGCCCGGAGGAATGCGTCTTTATTGACGATACGCCCATCAACGTGGAGGGCGCACTCTACGAAAATATGGCAGGCATCGTGTTCAACATGGATGTCGCTGCCCTTGCCGAGAGTCTGCGTTCTCTGGGCGTGGAATGGTAAGGTTTTGATTGGAGAAATGCTTATGATGATCTGGATCGGTTTGATGCTTTTGATTTGTGCCGGATTCTCTGCTTATGCGGGGGCATCCCAGTTGGAAAAGGCAAAACAGCGTGCGAAGTGTTCTCTGGACGCTTTCACGGAACGAAGAAACGGGGTAAGCTGCATCTGTCTGGCAATCCTGTTCGTGATCCTTGGAATTGGCATCAACCTGTGACAGCGCATTTCTCCTGAACCTTTTCGCTTCTTCCAAAGCCTGTCTGATGGGTTTGTTGTGGTTCCCCATCGCCGCAGCAGTCCACAGGCGGTTTTGAAAGATAAATCTCCTTCATTTTCATTTTCTGCTTAACGGCAACAATAAGAGCGGGGCCTTGCAAAAGGCTCCGCTCTTATTGTCTAAGAAAGTATTGCATTTCGAGACGGAACTGTATTGCCGCTCCAGCACCCGGAAGGGAACTTCCTGATGATGGTTCACGAC
>ERZ1023974.205-NODE-205-length-17917-cov-56.736480_pt1 | contig 17917 bp, 17 predicted proteins | sample MGYA00380432_ERZ1023974 | MGnify/ENA primary metagenome ERZ1023974 (study PRJEB33179, sample SAMN07449058) | human gut metagenome | biome: Human-gut; feature: Human associated habitat; material: Faeces | host: Homo sapiens | place: India:Kasaragod | collected...
TTCCTGCAGCGATTCGTTTTAGGGTTGCGTTCATAGCCCTCTTTACATGGCGTCAACGTCGAGCTACTAGCGGTAGTTAGCTTCTAGCAACGATTAGTTTCAGGATTACGATAATAGCCAGTTGGGCAAGGCGATAACGAGCTAGAACTTGTTGTAGATGTTGACTCGATCTTCTTGCATCTATTCGTTTCTGGGTTACGGTAATAGCCTTCTTTACACGGCGTCAGCGTCGAACTACTAACCAATGAACTAGTATCTGAATCGCTAGAGCCACTGGAACTACTAGCAATCTTCTTACATCTATTAGTTTCTGGGTTACGGTAATAGCCTTCTTTGCACGGCGTCAGCGTCGAACTAGACAAACTTTCATCCGTCGAAAAACCTAATAGTGCTGCTAGCCAATTTGAGCTGTCCGTCGACTCAACTGATTTAGTACAGCGATTCGTTTTGGGGTTGCGTTCATAACCCTCTTCTTCACAAGGTTTAAGCTCATCAATTTCGTTCGGTTCGCCAGGTGTAACCGTGTAAGTCATATGCCAGTTATCGTCACCGCCTAACGCCCATGAAGTATCTTCTCTCATGCTACTATAGCTCTCTTTATCGACCTCAGTGCGCCGATCACCGTCAAACAGCACCACCTTGCCGCTACGCTCGTTTAATTTTAGACCCACACCGTCATCATCATTAAGATACTGTGTGTAGAATTCGCCCGGTTTAAGCGTCTCATGGTCCATAGCATACGCCTTATCAGCATCATCCTGACTCTTTGCCACATAACAAGAACCCAGATCAATTGGCTGACTAGAGGCATTGTATAGCTCAATGAATTGCTCGTCGTTTTCTGCATACGACTGAATTTCGTTTAAGCGTAGACCCTTACACACACCAGTCCGTCCCATTAGATTGATTGGTCGCACTGAACTATCGCTACAATTAATCTCTTTACCCTTAGTTTTCTTGCCATAATAGAACTTATTTGACAGTAGCGGCCGCCCATCCTTATAGTACAAACAGCGTTGATAAGAATAGCCGTCTTCTTCTTCGAGCGCATCACTGATTTCTGTAAATGCACTAGAGTCCAGCCCATAAGTCTTTAACAAATTAAAAGCTAGCGTTGAATACCAACTATCACCTAAATCAATCACCTTAAATGCGTGCTGCTTGATGTGCTGAAAGCCGAAGACTTCCATTAGTTCTAATAAATCGCTATTAACCGGTAAATTTATAAAATAGTCACCCCAGCCTAACCCATCGTTAGTGCTATTGTTATAAAATTCCACGTATTTATTACCACTATCCGCCTCGTAAATCTCGCTAATCACCCAACGCTCATCAGTAATTGGCTGATCGTCATTAACCACGGCATGCACATATGGACTAATAGCCAAACACATTAGCACTGTTATTACAGACAATATCAAGCTTTTTATAATGTTTTTGTTCATGGTTATATTCAGTTTATCATAAGCAACTAGATCATACAATGATCTTCGTTATATAATTACTATATGCGAATATTAGGAATTGATCCTGGCACCGGCATATTAGGGTTCGGCGTGATTGATTTTTTACCACACAAACGACCAAAGCTAGTTGATGGCGGTGTTATTGCGACTCCTGCTCACACCCCATTACACGTCAGATTGGTTGACATTTACGACTCGTTGACTGAAATTATCGAAAGCACTCACCCTGACTGCGTTTCGATTGAAGGGTTATATTTTAATCGCAACATCACCACAGCTATTTCAGTAGCTGAAGCGCGTGGCGTAGTGATCCTAGTGGCAACTCAGCATAACCTAGAATGCTTCACCTATACCCCACTGCAGATTAAGCAAACTTTAACCGGCTATGGACGTGCCGAGAAAAAGCAAGTTATGGAAATGACGCGTATCCAGCTGGGACTCAAAGAAACACCAAAGCCCGATGACGCCGCTGATGCCATGGCAGCTGCCATCACACATCACTTAATGACGCACCAATCAGAGCTAATTGACAAACAGAATAGAGACTAAGCTTGTAGTAAACTATTATTATGATCGCATACATCAAGGGAACTATTATTGAGAAGGACAGCCAAACTGTCGTAGTCGACGTTAACAATATCGGCTACGAGGTTTTCATAACAACTAAGGCAATAGAGCAAGCTACCGTTGGCTCAGAGCAGAAATATTACACATACCATTCCGTAAAAGAGAGCGCCGAGGAACTATATGGTTTTAACTCACTAGCCGGCAAACGTTTATTCGAGCTACTAATTTCTGTTCAGGGCGTAGGACCGAAGGCGGCATTAGCAATCTTGTCGCTATCCGATACTGAAACTGTACGCAATGCCATCGCTAATTCCGACTCCGCCTTTATTAGCAAGGCTGCAGGCGTCGGCAAAAAGACCGCTGAGCGCGTTGCCGTCGATCTACATGACAAGGTGGGACTCGCCACAAATACTGACAGTAGCACCGCTATCAATGTCGCTAGTGCAAACAACGAGGCGTTAGATGCCTTGATTGCCCTAGGCTTTAATCTTAACGACAGCACCGCGTTACTAAAGGATGTCCCGAATGACTTACCAGTCGCTGAACAGGTACGCTTAGCACTAAAACAGCGGTATTAATCGCAGTTTTTAATTGTGTAGCAACTTATAGCGCAGCTTCTCTTAGAGAGGTCTGCCTTTTATAGTGTTATAATTAAGATATGGGAATACAAAGGGTAGTTGAGCCAACTTCACCAGAGCCAGATGCGCCTGGGCACGACGAAGAAGCTCGGACGGAGATTACACTGCGTCCACAAACCTTTGACGACTACATTGGCCAAGATCGCATGAAGCGCAACTTGCGTCTAGCTATCGACGCTGCCAAAAAACGTGGCGAACCAATCGATCACGTGCTATTGTACGGGCCGCCAGGACTCGGTAAAACCACCATGGCTGGCGTCATCGCTAACGAAATGGGCGCCGGTCTACGTGTTACATCAGGCCCCGCCATTGAGCGCGCTGGTGATCTCGCCAGTATCTTAACGAATCTGCAAGATGGCGATGTCTTATTTATCGATGAAATTCATCGCTTGTCACGCGCGGTCGAGGAAATTCTTTATTCTGCTATGGAAGACTTCAAGCTAGACATTGTGATTGGCAAAGGCCCGGCTGCTCGATCTGTGCGCCTGGACCTGCCCCACTTCACTGTAATTGGCGCTACCACCCGCACTGGATCACTGGCTGCGCCACTACGTGATCGCTTTGGTCATCTATTTCATCTAGAATTCTACACGCCAAACGACATTGAGCGCATCATTAAGCGTAGTGCGGGCATTTTAGATGCTGAAATCACCGACGAAGCTGCCATGCTACTAGCCACTCGCTCACGTCAGACTCCACGTATTGCAAACCGTTTACTAAAACGTGTCCGTGACTTTGCTGAAGTTCACAATGACAGCAAGATCAACGAAACGTCCACAGTCAAGGCCCTGCGCCTGCTAGAAATCGACGAATTAGGCCTCGACCCAGCTGACCGTCAGATGTTGCGTGCTATGTATGACAATTATAAAGACCGCCCAGTCGGGCTGAATACCATTGCCGCTCTTACAGGCGATGAAGCTAGCACTATTGAAGACTTCTACGAACCATACCTTCTGCAAATCGGTTTTATCGAGCGCACACCACGTGGTCGCATGATCACCCCTCGCGCTATTGAACATCTAAAGAAGCTTCACGAAATCTAGCTGTGCTAAAATAAATCTATGAATAAGGCCAAAAACTCTAGCGCACCTAAGACCGCGCCTCAGCAGATTGAATATAACGGTGTAATTTATCAAGCCACCAACACTCCAGCTACCCCATCAACCATGCAGCCCGATGATGAGCCAACACTATCGCCAGATGAACAAGCCGACCACGATCGTAGCGTTCGCGACTATCCCGACATTAAGTTTGGACCACGTGAATACGTTGTAATCGATGTTCAACGATCGTTTTTCGGTCTAGTTCGCATATGGGTAATTGCACTATTTGTCTTTCTAATCATGGTCGCAATGGTTGCTGTTATGCATTCTGTAACCGCCGATAACTCTAACGCACTTCTGACTATGCTGTTACTAGTCGCAGCCTTTCTGCTACCATTAACAGGCGGTATAATTGCCACTCATGTCTACAACGGCAATCGTTTTATTGTTACTAATGAACGAGTATTTGCCAGGATTCAATTGACACCTTTTGCCATACGATCGCAAAATGTCGAAATTGAGCATATCGAGGACTGCAGCGTAGTACAGTCTAACCCCTTGCAGCTAATCTTTAACTACGGCTCTATTCGGCTTAGTACGGTAGGCGACGAACAGACTTACCTATTTACTTACGTCGACGACCCCAAAGCACAATTTGACATCGTCAATCACGTTGTTCAGCAGGTCGATGAGGGTGAGCCTACTCGTTACAGATACGACAAAAGCGGATTCCGTAAATAGCCTGCTATATTAAAAAGAAGCCCCGAATAGGGCTTCTTTTTAGCTGTCACGACGACGAAGCTATTTGTTCTTTGCCTTTATTTCTTTGGTATAGTCGCTTTCGGCTTCCAAATCAGCTGTTAGCTTGAACGCTTGACATTTGCCCTTATTGTCGCACTTTGACGCTGAATATTTATAATTACAATCACCGTCGGTAGCTTGTTTGTTGTTTAAGTCCGTGTAAGTACACTGATTACCGTGAAGCGTATATCCATCTGGGTCTGTAAAGATTGATGGATCAACCGTCTTTAGATTATCACGACTAATATTCTGTGGGTAGTATCCATGTTCCTTATAATAGCCTTCAGTCAGAGCGTAGTACATCGAGTTAATCGTCGCCTTGCGCGTTTGGTCACGATTAGCCGTCTCTAGCTCATTACGTTGCAAGAAAAAGAATACTGCCAGCACTACCAATATCACAAAAGCTACAATCAGCTCTATAATCGTAAAACCCTGCTCTGCTCGTTCCTTATTCATTGTCTATATTCTACCATATTACACCTAATGTCTGCCCATCAAAAAGTCAATCCACTGATCGATATTTGACTTCTTGCTAGAAACGACCGCCGTCTTAGTATTATCAGTTTCATCTCCTTGGACACGCGGCAAAATCACCATGTTTTCGCCTGGGTTAGCCCGCCCCAATAGCGATCGCACAGATAAGTCTAAGTATTCATCTGTCTTGTAATAGGCCTGCTCTAATTTCAAATTCTCATTCTGCAGCTTCATTACCTGATTATCCAGTTTGCCCTGGTCAACTTGTCGCTGTAGATCGTAATTATGGTTCATCACGCTAATCGTCATAAACATCCAGATGATGCCAAATACCGCCAGCACTATCAACACTACATTAGCAGGTGCCAAAAGATCTTTTAACCATTTCTTTATTTTAGTTTGCATTACCGCTATTATACCACGCAATATGGTATAATTGATTATGTCGGGGCGTAGCTCAGTGGTTAGAGCAGTCGGCTCATAACCGATTGGTCACTGGTTCAAACCCAGTCGCCCCGACCAGATATCATTAAAACCCTCCTGATCAGGAGGGTTTATTTTTATATGCGTCTAGTTAACTAGGCCTTCTTCTTTAGGGTTGGGAAACCGTTACGTACGTTTTCCGATACAACACGACCCTCTGGTAGAGCGTCGATAGTAGTTTCTTTACCGCTCTTGCCACCTTCTTTCTTGGCAAAGAAATAAATAGTCTGTTTGCGCTCACCGCGTAAGGACACTTCCTTCTTGTGTAGGTAATAAGTCACCCCCTTAGAATTAGTGTATGTATAAGCTGCCATTTTCCTCCTTTAACTTACATTTAAAGGGTATACTATCTGTTATACTACTGTCAACCCCTAATATACTGCCTATCATTCAGCTTTTTGAGAATTTGCTTAATCAGCAAGTACACTAAACGAGCAAGCAGTATCACTAGACCAACGGCCGATATAACCAAACAAACACCCGCCAGATCAAAGCTCAAGCGAGCCGGCACAAATTCGACATAGAACAAGTCTGGATCGGGCAAGTCTTTCTGATCTGGGTAAATCGAATTAACACTACTAAGACCCACTTTCTCTGCCACACAATTAGCCCAAGCTCGATAGCCACTGCGCCTTAGCGACGGTTTACATTCTTCGGTTGCCGACTGATAGCGGCTACCGTCCACATCAACTGGCTTATTTGCGTCCATCACCGCCTGTGCCTTCTCGTCATATAGTGTCTGCAGAGCAATTCGACCTGTAGTCGTATTCATGTGATGTGCAACGTAATTCTGCAAATGTTTAGCTGCACGTCGTACAGCCGCCACGTCGCCCGATTTATCTGCTTGAACCAATTTATTGCGATAATCTACCATATTTAGATTATTTTGTCGCAGAAGTACGGCCGTCAAAGGCAGTAATACTATCAGAAACATCACCAGCACCGTAGTCGGCGTCAAAAATACACCAGTAGCCGCCTTAATACGCAAATTCATACGCTTGTAATTGTCAGGCTTTACAGTATGCGGCTTGCTAGTAGCTGGAGATTTAATAGTTTCTAATTTTAGCTTCATTCATCTAGATTATAGCATAAGTAGAATAATAGCTATGGTAGCCTACCTATTTTGTGGTAGCGCGCAAATAATTAATCGGCTTGCCCTCTGCCACGTATCGAGCCTCATAGGTGGTCATAATTTTTGCGTCGCTATTAACTGCTTCGTCATTATGTAAGTCATGCGTCACATGCTCAACTTGCCACTGCTTCTCGTCGAATTGCTGTACCGACCAATCAAATAACTGCGTATTGTCTGTCTTGAATTCTAATACTCCGCCTGCCTTCAACAAACGATGATACTGCGCTAAGTACGCCATATTAGTTAGACGATGCTTGATATTAGACTCCTGCGGCCATGGGTCTGGAAAAGTTATCCACAAGTTTTCCACACTACCGGTTGGCAATATCGTGTTTAAATTACGCGCCTCTGACCACAAATAACTAATATTGTTTAACTTCTGCTCACTAGCCCATTTCGCACCTTTATATAGGCGATCTGACTTACGATCGATCGCTAAATACGTCCGCTTGGGATTTGCCAATGCAAGCTCCGACAAGAATAGCGCCGTGCCCGCCCCAATCTCTACCGTTAGACTGCGCGCCTGTTTTAAAATGCCTATCTTAACATCTTGCCACTCTGCTTCGTCATAACAATTAGGGAACGTTCGAAAAGCGGCGAATTTATATAGCTTACGTTTCCGCGTGATAATATAGTCGTCGGGATTAATCTGTTGATTCATTGCTAGCTATTCTAGCATAAAAACGCGCCTACTCTGCTACAATATAATTATGAATTTTGAACATTTTCTAGTAAAACTCGCCAAATGGTTTACCAACATACCATTCTTCACTATTCTATTTATCATCTTAGCGTCATACTTATTGTACAAGCTAAGCGACCCGATTATTGAGCTACTAACACGTACTCTAGCGCCAAAGGTCAAGAATCAAACCCGCGTCCAAAAGCTCGAACGTCAAAAGCGCCTAAAGACCTTGTCTGATCTATTCACAGTTATCGTTCGCGTGATGATCGTGATTACAGCTGCTTATAGCATACTAATTCGTGTCGGTATCAATTTGACACCACTACTAGCCGGCTCCGCCGTTGTAGCTGCTACCATTGGTTTTGGCGCGCAGAATATCGTCAAAGACTGTCTAGCTGGCTTCTTTATCATTCTAGAGAATCAATATCGCGTTGATGACTATGTCAGTATTTCAGGAGTCGGCATTGACGCAAACGAGAGCGAAGGTACTATTACCGCTATTTCATTGCGTAAGACAACACTACGTGATCGTGCCGGCAACGTACACTTTATTCCTAATGGCAACATCTACGCTGTAACTAACCGTACTATGGGATATTCACAGTTCCGCTATACATTCGCTGTTAGTTCCGATACTGATGTTGATGCCGTAGTCGATATTGTCAACAAAGTAGGTCAAGAGCTTGCCAAGGACCCAAGGTGGGCAAAGGATATCGTTGATGCACCGCACTATACCGAGTTTGGCACCATTGGTAAGTCAGCTATGAATGTCAAAACCAGCGGCACCACACTACCGGGCAAGCAGTGGAGAGTAAACGCCGAGTTCAAGAAGCGCCTAATTGTTGAGCTACAGAAATCTGACATTGAAGTTGCCGATGTAGTAGACCAATAGTAATTCATGGCAATCAATAATCCTATCAAATAGCCCAGAGTGCCGAGCTAATCTGGACTATTTATTTTAACTGCTGCCAATGTCGAGCTAGTAATGCTAGCAGCGTATTGTAAACCTGTGCATATTTATCATTATTACCTGACCTATTGTTTATTGTCTCAAGCAACAATCTAGCAGAGGGCATGATTTACAGTTTACGAGATCTGTTACCGTATAAATATAACTTCAGGCAACAGCCTGAGTTATATTTATTGGTTTTATAGTTCACTTTCGCTGCTACTACCACTGCCACTGCCAAACACTACTACAAAGTCCGCTGTCGTCGTGTAGCCAGTCAAATCACCCTGCCTTACTTTCACGCCATAGCGCTTCGCTAGCGCTTTAGCAGTACCAGATTTATCACTATTGCGCTGATATATTACAACTTCATCCGCAACTTCACTTGGCGCATTGGTGACTTTGCCAATAGTGTAATGCTCTTTCTTTAGCGCAGTAGCTTTTTCGTTAGCCAGACCCTGAACACCAGAACCGTTCAATACATCGACAGTTGCCTTTTCCTTCACCACTGGGTCAGAGCTTAAATTCTCTGCTATGTAATTCTGGATCTGACTATAGTCAAACGGACCCGCAACTGGCGCCTCGCCCTTATACGAACCACCCTCCGTATAACCAGCAATCAGATTTGGCCCACCATCAGCACGCCCCACAAAAGGCAGTTGCTTAATCTTATCAGCTTGCACACCCTTAGTGATATCGATCAGAGTTTGCACATGCGATGACTCGAAACTAGTTACTAAGTTGTTGCCCATACTATCGATCAGCTTGTCAACCGCCGATACATTCAGCAATGTACCCGTTGACATAATCTTCTTTTGTAATGCTGCCAAGATCTTCTGCTGATTCTTCTCACGGTCATAGTTACCACCAGCCAAACCGTAGTCGCCCGCATTGTGGTTGCGTGCGCGTGCTAATGCTAATGCTCGTTCACCATTCAAGTGGGCTACTTCGCCGTTACGGTAACGAACTTTGGTACTAGAGTCATAGATGCCACGTGGATCAGTACTCTCAATTTCCACATCAACACCACCGACCGCATCAACCATCTGTAATAGTGCTGTCCAATCAGCATGTACATAATATTGAATATTCAAGCCCAGAATTGAGCCGACTTTACTAGCTAGCGCATCTGCACCTTTTTTGTCATTGTCATTTCGCGGATTATTTTGATAGTACACCTCGTTTAGCTTGCCTTTACGCGAAGCACCACTAGCCGTCGTGTACTTAACATATAAATCACGTGGCATAGACATCATATAAACACTGTTGTCGTCCTGGTCAATTGACAACACCATGATTGAGTCAGTTAACATAGCGCCATCCCACGCGTCAGCGTCCATCGAATAGCCCGAAGTGCCAAAAATCAACACGTTAGTACGACCATTAGAATCTTCACTCAGGCGAGTTTTAGTAGTAACCATACTAATCGGATTACCCTTAAACATCTTACCGCCAGCCATATATAATTTATAGCCAAAGTAGCAAGCCACAGCCAATATAGCAATAATTAGCACGATCAGAATTCGCTTGATAATCTGCGTACGAGTCAGCCTCTTCTTGGCTAAAGCTCGCCGACGTGCCCGCTTAGGCGCCGCAGCTTCCTGCTGGTCATCTAGGCTGTCAATTGAGCTATCAATGTCCTTTAATAAAGCTTCGTTAAAATCATTGTCACGATAGCTACGTTTTGGTGCAGGTGTTGTTGCCTTGTCGTCAACTACAACATCCATGCGTGGTTGCTGAACCACATCATCTAATTTGCCGTGACGCTGTCGGTTGACAAATGTCTGCCCTGCGTCGTTAATACTCGCATTATTGTTGGGCCTTAGAATAAACCCATCGATTGACTTACGTGTTCTCGCCATTAGCATTAACATTTTAGCAAAGCCACGCCAATATCACAACCACGAAATTATGCGTCTTTATTGTATAATAGAGGAAATATGAAAGGTCGCATCACTTTACGCTTTATCATCTGTATGATTATTGGCGATGTTCTAGCTATCCTAGCCGCCTACTCATTTGCATATATCATTCGCATGAAATTATCTAGTGATCCGGTAAAGGTTTTTGTCTCTGCAAAGGCCTTCTTTCAGTCACTGCTGCTACTACTACCATTCAATATTGCAATTTTCAGTATGCTCGGACTGTATAGACATCAATCCTCTTTTGCCCAAATGATTGGACGGCTACTGATGGGCGCTTTTGCTGCAATGCTCTTCATGATCTCTGTCGATTACTTTCATGCTAGTACCATATTCCCTGCTAAGAAAGTACCACTCTACGGACTACTAATATCGGTCCTATTACTAGCACTAGAGCGCAGTGTACTATACCTGATACGCTATCTACGCCACCGATTCTCTAAGGTTCTGCCACGTGTAATAGTCATCGGCGACAACGCCATTGCGCACACCTTAGTAAATGACATCAAAGAGCCTGGCAGCGGCTATGCCCTACAAGGTGTTGTTGGCGATCGCCGTTTAAAGTGGGTTACACACAAAACTCTGAGCGATGCCGTCGACAACTTGCCGCCCGATATGATTATTCAAGTAACCACGAAGAGCGAACCCAAGGTTAACCCAGATTACCTCGATTACGCACAACGGCACTATGCCGAATTCAAGTTCGTACCAAGCGACATCAACGATATATCAGACCGCCTAGAGATGGAATTATTCATGGACGATGTGCCAGTAATGGCAGTTAAACCAACACGTCTAGTCGGCTGGGGACGCATCTGGAAACGCTTGTTTGATATAGTCTGTAGTCTACTAGGACTAATCGTGTTATCACCGGTGTTTCTAGCTGTTTATATTGCCGAAAAGATCGTAGATCCCAAAGGTAGCGCCCTGTTTCATCAAACTCGCTTAACCCGCGGCGATCATCGCTTCCAACTATACAAATTCCGCACTCAATATTCTAAATACGACGGCACCACACCCGAACAGGCTTTTGCCATGATGAACAAACCACAGCTGGCAAAGAAGTATCGTCGTAATGGCGACTTTCTGGAAAACGACCCCCGAGTAACCAAAATTGGGCACGTGCTACGCAAATATTCTCTTGACGAGCTGCCACAGCTATTCAACGTTCTACGTGGCGACATTTCCTTAGTTGGACCACGTGCTCTGATACCAGAGGAGCTCGACTGCTACGAACAAAAGCACAAAATCCTCAACGTCAAATCAGGCATTACTGGTCTAGCGCAGATTTCCGGTCGGCGTGATTTACCTTGGGATCAACGACGCAAACTAGATGTTTATTATGTCCAGCATTGGTCGTTTGGACTAGATATCAAGATTCTATTTCAGACGTTTTTGCAAGTGATTGCTGGTAAGGGCGCCAAGTAACACCGCCACTGCTACATATACATGCAGCGCATTTGGCAATCCACTAAAGAAGCAGTACTGCACCAGATACGCAATCAATATAGCCAACGCCCATACATTATGACTGCGCCACAGTACGTACACTATTATGCCAATCAGCAGAAGCAATAGCCCCAAACCAATCACCCCTCGCTCCATCAATACTTCCACAAATTCGTTCTGCACAATCTCTTTTGACCAATCACTGTGCTCGTATCGTGCCATAGCTACGCCAGCACCACCTACGCCAACGCCAATCAGCATATTTCGTGGATCCAAACTCCACACTGATAGCGCAACCTTGCTAAAGTTAGTTCGTACATCAGTAGATTCTGCAACATAGCCATCATAGCGTGGTTTTACCTCGTTTGAAGCTTTAACTGTAGCCTGCTCAGGTACATTAGCATCAGCATTAACATTTGACTTAGACGGCTTATCTAAATTAATCACACCCAAGCTTAGCTGACTCACCACTTTAGCAATTGCCCCACCAAAGCTTTCTGTTAGGTGCGGATTCAAAGCAGCCGCAAAGCCTTGCATTACTAATGTTATTACAAAAACCGCCACTGTTAATCCAATGCCAGACAGCAGCCTTCGCCACTGCTTATAATAAACAATCGCCAAGACTATTGCACCAATAACAAACGCATAGATTGCACCGCGCGACATCGTTAGAAGCAGCCCGCTTAACGCAACCATAAACATCAAAACATTTTGCCGTGACCAACGTTTAATTATCAATCGCCTAGTCAGAATTAGTGTTGGCAACAGCAACATATTGCCCAAAAATTGTGGTTCAATCGCAAACACGTTTGGTCGCACAAAGCCGAATTGCACCGCCGAACAACCGAGGCATAATAACAACGGCTCGCGGCGACTGAGCCAAATTCCACCCACAAACTGCACTAATTCAAATGCGCAAATTATCATAGTAGCCAGTAACAGCAGTTTCGTTAAAGCGGGGGCAAGTTTCTGCACTCGTTTTCGGTCAGCAAGTACTGCCAATAGAATTAGCCATAGAACACCTGCTATACCAACCGATAGCACGCCTCGCAATGGGTTATCTGACCAAATGATGGTAGTAGCACTCCACAATATGAACACTCCAGACAATAAAGCTATCGGACTTCTTGCTAACACGTCTCGCGAGTGCCAAATTAGTGGCAAACCAACCAACGCAAGTACCACGCAATAAATAAGCGCCAATGACAATTCAAAGTTCATCGTCGCATTACCGCCTATTCGAATTACTGGCCAGTACGCAAACCACAGCAAGATCGGCGCTAATAGTAGCACACGCTCGAATATCTTTAATGACTTAACCTCGACACCTAGCAGGCGCATTAGTTTATTTTTCATGAAGCTCCAGCTCGGCGTTAATCGCATCTTTAAATTGTCGCTTGAATTGCTCGGTGTCAAACTTTTCCACCGATTTTTCCACAGCCTTTCCACTGAATTTGATCTGTTCAAATCGATTTAATCCGTTTGTTAGAGATTTAACGGTCTGTTTACCAAAAAATGCGCCGTTTACTCTATCTTCGATAATGTCTAGTGAGCCACCCTGCTTTAATGCTAATACCGGACAACCGCAAGCCAGCGCCTCCACTGGTGAAATGCCGAATGGTTCAATACTGCAGAAGATAAAGCCCCTAGCTGCCAACAAATACTGTTTTATTTCCGCTGGACCGTTATAGCGTGGCAAAAATTTAATATTTTCGTGCCCAGCAGCCCGCGTCAGTAACTCCACATGTTCCACCCCATCGCCAATAACTAACAAATTGCGATTAGTCTTGATGCAGGCGTCAACCGCCAGATCAACACGCTTCCAATTTACTTGTCGACCGGTCACCACATAAAACTCCGCATTCCCAAACGGATTAACAGGTTTAGCCTTAGCGTGGCGCAAACCACTAACATCAACAGGTGGATATACTACTTGCGAGTTGCGTTTATAATATTTCTTAATCTCATCGGCTACATAATTAGAATTAGCGATCAACAAATCCGGTCGCTTTGCCTCCGCTAGATCAGCTTTGCGCATCGGCTTGATTAATGTTTTTAGTCCCCAGCGCGCTAAAAAATTTAGCTTACCAAAACCAGGATTCTTAATGTACGCATCGTACTGCCCCCAATAGTATTGTGTCGGTGGCCCCTGCAAATACGCCACATGCACCGAGTTTAGCGAAGTCTTAACACCCTTAGCTTCCGCATTGGCGATCGAAATCACTAAATCATACTCCGACAAATCCAGATGTTTAAAATAGAACACTCTTAATGGCGCCATAAACTTACGTAGACCACGCGGAAGCACATTCAGCCAGCCAGTCCTAACATCAGCACCCTTAAGCCAATCGATGCGGCGCGGTCGGTACTGCGATGTGTAAATTGGTGCATCGGGATACAGCTGGTGTACCGCGAGCAGCACACGCTCCGCACCCCCTACTTCCGTTAGCCAATCTACCACAATCGCCACTCTCATTAACTACATTATACCAAATGTGTCATCATTAATAGCACTATATAAACCATTTGTTCAGCTCTTTCATGCATCCTGCAGGCTCTACTATAAAGTACTATAAAGTTTTAGTAACATTTCCACCCCCGTTATTTTGCCTACTATAAAATTTTATAGTAATGTGGTAGACTATAAGCATGAAGCCATTGTACATAGATAATATCCTAAACACTCCAATATCAGAGCGAGCAAATCTATTAATCACACAACCAGAAAACCAGTGGTTCGAGAGAAAGAGCGTCAACATTAAGCCCAGCCAGATAACAACACCTGTGATAGCTTTCGCAAATGCAGAAGGTGGTGTACTGATCATTGGGATACACAGTGGAGTAATCGAGGGGCTGTCCCCTGATGATCAAAAAATCAATCGCATTCGACAAGAGATTCACGACCACATCCAACCGCTCATCCACGTTCAAGCAAGAACAATACCAGTGATCGACAGAAACAATCAGCAGGTCGACATCCTAGCAATATCGGTTGAGCCTGGCGATGTTGTATACGAAGACATGCGCGGCAAATGCTACCAAAGAGTTGGCGACAGCTCAAAAGAATTGACATTCAACCAGAGACGTGAGCTTGAATACAATCGAGGTGTGCGCCAATACGATGGAGAGGTTATCAGAGGCAGCGATCTATCGGACATCGATATTGATACGCTGGCGGAATATAGCAAAAAGATAAAGTTTACGGGGGACGACCCCATGGACGTATTGCGCGCACGGTTCTTGGTCGACAAGAACGACCAACAGACCAACGCCTGTCATCTAATGTTCTCCAAGAACCCCACCGACGTATTCCCTCAGGCAAGGCTACGGATAACTCGTTTTCTGTCGGATACTCGAGGTGCAGGTAAATCACTTAGTATAGAAAGTGACAGTGATCGCACGTTGGAGGGTAACATACCTTACCTTATCAACCAGTCAGCGAAAGTTATTGAGGAGCTATTGTCGAAACGCAAGGCCTTGGATGCCGATGGTAGATTTACGGACGTTGACACAATCATTCCAAAGGACGCATGGTTCGAAGGAGTGGTAAATGCACTAATCCATCGCTCGTATAGCATGGCAGGAGACTATGTCCACGTTGAAATATACCCATCACGAGTAGAAATAACTAACCCAGGAACATTTCCAGGACAAAGCAAAATTTTCGACCTGATGAGCATAAGACGCTTTGCGCGTAATCCACGTATAGCGCGCGCATGTACAGATATGGGGTTCAGCTTGGAGCTAGGAGAGGGAATTAAGCGTATAGTAACTGAGATGCGGAACCTTGGATATATAGATCCCGTATATACGCAAAATTGCGGGTGCGTTAAATTGCGACTAGATGCGATAGCTAGACTTAGCGACAACCTGCTGCAGTCCCTGCCGAAAAATTCCGACAAAGTATACAACCTAATTCGAATGTACCCCAACGGAATTGGGACTGGCGAACTTGTCAAAGCATTAGATATGAGCAGACCAACACTAACACTACGCCTACAGAAGCTTGCGGATGTTGGCTTGATTAAGCAACACAGCAAAAGCGCTACCGACCCACGAGCATATTGGGTAGCATCTCACTAAACCGCATGCAACTCTACTATAAAGTACTATAAAGTTTTAGTAACATTTCTACCCCTGTTATTTTGCCTACTATAAAGTGCTATAAAGTTTAAGCATGATGACGGGGCGGGCGTAGGTCGTCATTTATCAAGAAATGTCAGTACGCATTGTTTCGTTGTGCTACCAAAATACTAAAAACGGACACCTAACGTGTCCGTTTTTAGTGTGTTCGCTTCCAGACTTAGGAGATTTCACCTTGGTCGGTTCTAGGGCAAGCCCCACGAACACACCGCAATAATAACAAATTGCCGTAATATTTGCAACTACAGAACTAATATATTATCATATAGATATAATTACTAGGAGCTAGATATGAAAATCCAAGACAAGAAAAATAAAAAAGTACTAATTGGTGTGATAATTTTTATCGTTATGATCGCACTTGGTTTAACCGCCACCGTCCTATACCTCAACAGTAACAGCAATAAAAGTACCGAGACAACAAAGGGCAAAACGGATAATAAAGAGAAGTCAGACAAAGAAAAATCCGACGACGGCGACTCGGCAGACGACAAGTCTAATAGTACAAAGCCCGACGATAATAACGGTAAGCCAGCTAATTCTAGCAGTGCTAGCGATGACAACACAGGCGGTAAAACACCAACTCAGTACGAAGGCGCAAATCCCAACAATAACTCTAGTCTGACCGGTATTATTAACTACAAGTCTGTCGTCAATAACACCCTGCAAATTCGCACTACCATCAATCAATATCTCGATGAGGGCTCTTGCATTCTGACGTTAAATGGGCCTAATGGACAGACTTATACTAATAGTGTAAACATTATCGCCAACCCATCATCATCAACCTGCTATGGTTTTGATATCCCCCTAGACCTCATCCAAGCCGACCAAGATAAGCGCCGCGGTGAATGGACAATCAATATTCACATGACCAGCGGAACTCGTACTGGTGATCTACAGGATAAAATAGCACTATAATTGTGCTATAATACATAGCATAAGCTGTATCCAAGGAGATAGAATGAGAATTCAAACTAAAATTAAAAAACGATATACATTTATAGTGGCTGGAGTCTTAGCTATGGTTACGTTAGTAACTGCTATTGGCTACGCCATCTATAATTACACCAACAAAACCCGTGCCTATCTAAATGGCTTTGACGCAGGTAATATTATGAGTGACTTCGTCATGAGCAATAAAAGCACAATGTCAGAGGCTGATATCAATAATTTCCTACACAGCAAGAACCCCTGCAATCATGCCTACGACAATACCGTTAAGCGCTACGAAGGTAAGGGATATCAGTATACTATCAGAAACGACAAGGTAGTTTGTATGGCAGACGAAAACTTTGGTGGTGAATCAGCAGCCCACATCATCTGGCAAGCCGCACAGGACTACAGCATTAATCCTCAGGTGTTGATCGTACTATTGCAGAAGGAGCAAGGTCTAGTCACTGACACGTATCCTACCCATCAGCAATACGCAAAAGCAACTGGCTTCGCCTGCCCCGATAATGGCAACGGCTGCGACCCTATAAATAGCGGTTTCAAGAACCAGGTCCGCAAAGCCGCCAAACTATTCAGTGACGTTCTGAGTGGTGGCTGGAGCAACTACCCGGCATATTCAACACAGTTTGTTCAGTATAGTCCAAATAGAGCATGTGGTGGTGTAAATATCTACATCCAGAACCGTGCCACTAGTGCTCTGTATCGTTACACTCCATATGTGCCCAACCAAGCAGCACTAAACGCCGGTCTCGGTGAAGGCGACGGTTGCAGCGCCTACGGTAACCGCAATTTCTACAATTACTTCACCGATTGGTTCGGGAATACACGATCATATGAAGTAAAGGGTGAAATCAAAAAACGGTATGACCAATTAACCGGTAAGGCCTATATTGGTCTACCTGTTACGGACGAAGTATGTCCCGATAAAGACACTTGTTGGCAAACTTTTCAGTATGGTGTAATTATTTGGCATAACAGAACTGGTGCATGGGAGACTCGCGGCGGCGTACGTGAACGTTGGGCAAAACTCGGCTACCAAGGTGGCGAAATGGGTTACCCAACAGGACCTGAAGTATGGGATGGTAAAGGTTGGTACCAGAACTACCAAGGTGGGGCTATTATTGGAACTGTTAATACTGGATACTGGGAGTCAAGAGGCGGCGTACGTGAACGTTGGGCAAAACTCGGCTACCAAGGTGGCGAAATGGGTT
>ERZ1023974.206-NODE-206-length-17837-cov-82.458305_pt1 | contig 17837 bp, 25 predicted proteins | sample MGYA00380432_ERZ1023974 | MGnify/ENA primary metagenome ERZ1023974 (study PRJEB33179, sample SAMN07449058) | human gut metagenome | biome: Human-gut; feature: Human associated habitat; material: Faeces | host: Homo sapiens | place: India:Kasaragod | collected...
TAGTAGTCCTGAGACTGTGGTTTTTATGAATCGCGTAGCCGAGTGAGTAGTAGGGATGAAAGAAAGGAAGGAATAAAAAATGTTTAGAGTTAAGGCCGCTGTCATTGAGTCTGAGAATCAATTTTGCCCTGTTTTTATTGATACTGGAGATAATCCGGTTCTTTATATGGCTCATGGCGGTATTGACGCCGAGGCGGCTCTTTGCGAGATTCTTGAATATGTGTATGGTGACTGTGATTTTAATTATGTGTGCCTCCGTGAAGGTGATGATTGGTATACATATATAGTTGAGGTAATTGATGACGTTGAATGATGGATGAGTTGAGTGAGTGATAAGGAAAAGGAAAAATAATATGTGGTGTTTTACTGTTACGCCTGATGATTTTACGGTGTATGAACTCACGCCTGAGTATGTGCGGGCGAGGGGCCCATATCCGGCCGGTACGTTTAAGGAGGCGTTGGACGGTGTCCTTGATGTTGTTCGCCATGCGTTCGCCGGGTTTGATGTGTATGTCGGTTTTGCTCATTCCTCGTTTGACCCAAAAACGGGGTTTTTGAATGGTATTGTCAAGGTGTGTTTGTCGTTTGAGGGGGTGTTTGACGATAGTGAGTGATGAGGTCTGGGATAGGGTGCCTCAGAAGGTGCAAGCGCGTTTGATGTATGATAACTATAAGTTTGAGAATTAGGAGAGGTGAATTGAATGCCCTCGTTGTTGGGGCATTCTTTTAAAAGGGAGATTGGTGATGTCATTGATTGAATCGCGTAGGAATGATAAGCATTTTATTAGCGGTGTTAGGGTGAGTTCGAGTAAAAAACGTGGTGGTCATCATAATAAGGGGGGTGCTGTTGATGATAATAGTATTTATGATTTTGTGAATCTGCGATACCGGGACGATATTGAGCGGTTTCGACGTGGCGGCCGTCATTGTAAGACTGATTAAAAAGAATAACCCCCGGAGTATTTTTCGGGGGTTATTCTTAGTTGTTGGCAGATTCTTTCATGTTTTCGAGAATCTTATTGAGTTCTTCTTCGTTCAGCGGTTGGGTTACTTCGGTGTTGTTTTCCATGATATTATTCTCCTAGGTCTACTGCTTGCTTAAGTCGTGTGTACCATGGTGCTTTTTTGGTTCCGAGCTTAAATGTTGGGATTGTGGTACCGCACGATTTGGCGACTTCTCGTAGTGCTGTTACTTGGTCTGGATGGGTGAGCGAGTGTAGCTTGGAGCCATCGAACCATACTAGACGTGGTTCGTCGTTTGGTTGAATGATTGCTTGCATTGGGTTATCCTTGTCATAGGTTAGGACAATGTTTTTACGTTGTCCGAAAACATTATACCATGTTTTTTTATCTCCGTAGAATTTATTGAGGTCAAGGTTTTCGCTCCAGCCATTTAGGCGGCCTGTTCCCGAGTATTGACGGATAGTGCATGGCGTGTGGGCTTCGTTCCATGGGCTTGTTTGGTATCCTGTGGGTTTGGTGTCTGCGTATTGTGCTATCCACATTGGATACCCGAGGTGGTCAAAATATCCACGGTCGAACGCGCTACAGTATATCATGTTTTGTTTGCTGTAGGGGAGTCCGCTCATGAAGTTGGACACCCATTGAGTGTCATTTACATGGTATCGGATATTGTTGGCTTGTTCCCAGTCACACGCCATTGGATAGTATTGGGCGTAGTCCCCCAGTTGTTTTAGGAAAAATTCGCGTTCGGCGCTTGGGTTTGTGCCTTCCGCATAGTGGTAGAATGCTACAAGTTTACCGGCGTTGATTACCTGTTTTGCCTGTCGTTTCCATTCTGCACTGACATAGCGTGTACCTTGTGTGACCTTGATAATAACAAAATCACATGGTACTATTGCTAGGTTTATGCCCGCCTGATAGCTTGATATGTCGATTCCATTGAGAGCCATAATCAATATTCCTCTCTGTCGTGTTCGGTGCTATTGTCGTGACTATTGTACCACGTGTTAATGCTTATTGTTATTTTCTGTCTTTCCGTTCTGGGCTTCGCTGAAAATGTTCAACACTTTGTTACTTTTAAGTTCGGGGTTGATTTTAATGCAGTTTTCCAAAATGGACGTGACCTCAATCAGACAAATGGATACGAGCACCGGTGTAACTACGGGGAGGTTGAACCCCAGTTCAAGCCACTGGGCCCCGTATTCTATGAGAAATGCAGTGCTTATTACTATGATGTATGCGAATTTATGCCATAGTCCATTTCTCATTTTCTTGCTACTTATTTGATTGTGCATAATTGCGTTTGCAATGCCGGTACCATAATCCATGAGGATAAATACGGCCGCGATTATAAATGGCATTATATAGTGTTGCATTAATTTTGTCCTTTCTTTTTTTATTTTGTTGTGCTTGAATTTAATAGCGAGCCTAATAGCATACTAAATTCTGACTTTGTTTGAGGCGTCTCGAATCGAACACGTCCTACACGGTACGCCTCAATTAGTTTCTTAATGATGTCATCTGACCTTTTTAGCAATACGCATTTTTCGTCAACCAGCCGATAGTCTAGCGTGTACCATTTTTGCTTTTTGGGTTGACGGCGTGCTATCTGCCACACCGTCATAATTTTACTGTCATCTAGTACTTGATAGACGGCAAATGCTCCGTATTCGCGTGTTTTTATCGACAAAGCATATCCCGCGCCGCTGAGATTGCTTATGAGTGCGTTATTGTTGTCGCGGAACGTGTTGTCAATAGAGTATGCGGCATAATCCGCGTCGAACTTGCTGAGGAATTGCCCGAACTTGCTTTTGGCGATTTTGGCGGAAAACCCGCCATAGTCAGCGAGTTCCACCATGATGAAAGAATCGCAGTACCGTTGATATTGAATCTTGTTTTCGATTTGCGGCGTGACGTTGATATTGAACGCCGCAAAATACGGGTTGGCCAAACTTACGGCATTCGAACACATGATAAGGCGCACGCGGTCATGCCATCGGTCTACCGTGTTGTAAAATTCCTCCAACGCAGTAACCTCGCCCCCCAGATAGCGCATGTTGTCGGGGAAAATCTCGTCAAACAGTATGGTACGTACACGCGGATATGCCACTGATTTGACCTGTCCGGCTTGCGAGAGTGCTATAAAATAGCCGATGATATGCCATACTGATTTCTTTTTCCCGTTTTTATCGACCACGGCGTCTCTGTCGTCGGCCCAATGACATTCTGCCTGATTGCCGTTAACCCTAAAATCTAGCTCGGGGTAACTGTCTGTGATATCGTTGAAAAACGTGCCCTTGTTTTTTTGTTCCTCGGCGGTACGGCGCAGATAGATGAACTGCCAACGTCGTTTCAACCAATCATCTATCATAAGCCTCTTGCCGCCGTAGGTTTTGCCGAGGCCGCGTGCTCCGATAATGAATATCCACGGCGCGTGATATGATAACACGCGCGTGTAATCATAATAATCATTCTCATTAAGAAGCGTCGTTTCATTGGTCATAACCACAGTATATCACATGTGGATATGTGTATAATATTGTGGATAACTAAAAGTTCGGCGGGGCGCTAGTCCCATCCCAGACAACCAGCAGATTATACACTGTCCGGTACCGATGGGGATATTGCCCAAAAACGCCGTCATTAAGCAGATTGCCCAGCAACCCGTCCAACGTTGTTGCTTTTGGCAACGCCTCCGCGTAGGCCGGGCCCTGATGATATGCCGACACCCACAGTATCTGCATTTTGACGTCATCATACACATGGGGATATCCGTTATAGTCTGCTTCGAACTGGTTTCGTTGTCCCTGATGTGACTCGGGGCGTTGCGCCCATGTCTTGAACGCCGCCGATTCCGTCGCCGTCAAGGGGCGCACAAACGCCCCCCCATTGTCCATGAGTAATGCTATCTCTGGGCACGCTTTGGCAAACGTCGCATAGCCCGTTGAGTCGGCTTTTCTCATGGCGTTCAAAACGTCCAGCCGCCTATCAAACGACCATTGCGCAATCCCTATGCCTTGCATGTTGGCTAATTCAACCACATCCCATTGCAGTGAGCTTTCCACGGTGCCGATACAGTAGAGCGCGTAACTGCTTTCGCCGTTGCCAACAGACGGCGTGGCTTGTCCGTTTGAGTCGTTGGGGGCTTTCGCACTGCCTTTGGCCGTCCATGTCTGAGCTGTGGCCTTATAAAAAATCAGCGTACCCGCGCCACTGTCGTTGTCTCGATAGTGGTAGATAAGATTATCTCCTTGTTGCTGTATCCACGCGTCACTGCTGGATGTGCTACCCGGATTGTTTGAACCTGTATTGTTTGACCCGCTGTTATTGTCTCCCCCGTCCGGTTTTTTACGCGGGTGCAGATATCCGATACATGCTTTCTGCAATGGGAGTAGTTTATGCACGCTCGGTTCCGGGTTTTGGGTGAGTACGTCGATGGAGTCGCCTTGTATTCCGTCAACAACAATGGCCACATGTGTTGACGGGTAGTTGGGATAACAGACTTGCCATATGGCAACGTCGCCGGGCATAGGTTCCCACGTGTTGTCTTTTTTTTCGAAAATCTCCCCGACTCTTGCGCTCACTGGATGATTAGTGTACAATCCCCCGGCCCAACCTGTCGGGGTGATGCAATCCTGAACACTGCACCCGTATTCATCCATGCAATATTTAGCCCATAAGTCCCAACATTGGGGGCCATAGCTGCCGTCCATGTCCCAAAAGTGGTTTTCGGTTTGCTTTACCCATGTTCTAAAGTCAACTGCCATGCTTTTGCTCCTGTTTTTGATATGATAACACCCCGCCATGAGGCGGGGTGTCGGAACGGTTAGAACCATGCTACGAGAAGAAAACCCCTAATCGAATGCTTTCCCGAAACCCAAGTACCTTCACTTGTCTTTGGGCGAACTGTCACCGAAGAGTGTGTAACGTTCCAAATCTCCCAGAAGAACGTCTTTTCAGTGTCGGTGTTGGCGTGATTCTGGCTCCATACCACAGTCGGGTCAGCGACTACTCCAGTTGGCTGGGTGAGGCTGACTGTGTAAAGGCCGTTGTCTCCCGTCACGCCATTGATATTAATTCGCTGGAAAAGGTTTTTGTCAAAATACGTGTTTTCGATAGTGTCGATACGCCCCGTGGCAGTGTCGAGGTCAACAGAACTAGCCTTACTGTTAAGGTCGTTGTTAATAGCGTTATGCGCGGCATTTGCGGCGTTAACTGTTTCAAACGTGCTGTTGGCCTGAGTTCGTGTGTATACCTGAGACAAATCGGCTTTGTTTGCGAGCTGGGTTGTCACCTGTTGTACGTTTGCCGTATTATCCGAGACCTCCCTTGCGAGGGCCGTCGCCTTGACTTCCGTCTCAGCCCCCAGAGCTGTCAGATTTTTAATGGCTGAGTCGGCTTTGGAATTTGCCGTGTTCACCTGATTTTTAAATTCAGTAGCCTCGGTCGTGTCGTTAACGCCCATGGCCGAAAGCATGGCCTTGTTTGCGTCCGCCGTGGTTTTCACGGTACCGGCCTGAGTTACGGCATTGTTGGCGTTGGTAATGGCGGTTTGTGCGCTGTTTTTGTTTTCCGCCATTGCCGTATCGATTTTTGCCATGTCGCCTGTGTAGTCGCCACGCCATGACGGTTTATCGGTGTCCCTGAACTGCGAGAGTCCGTAATGCACTGTTTTATTGACACTGCTCATGAGATTCTGCTTCCTTTGTTGTTGGTAATTACTATATTACGCCGCTTTTGGTTTGAAACGCACAATATTGTTAGAGTCGATGTACAGCCTATCAAAATCACCCGCAGAGACACCGAGAGCGGTATCGTCCGGGGGCGTCGCCGTTTTCGGCGCGTATCTGGCGTCGGACTGCGCTTTTGTGTATGCGTCGACATTGCCCCCGCTTGCTCTGGCGGCGGCGTCAGCGTTGCGCTTCATTTGAGCATCGATTTTCGCCATATCCGAGTTGTAGTCGTGTAGAAAACTCGGTCTATCTCCCTCTTTGAACTGGGATAACATATAATTGGTCGTTTTATTGGTGCTAGTCATTGTGTTGTTCCTTTCTGGGGTCGAACTGGTCTACAGTGGGGTTGACTGTCATAAAATTATCATCAACGTATTTTTTTGTCACAAACGGTTCATATTGCGGCACTTCCGGCTGTGCTGGCAACGTTGCCCAAAAGTCCTCACGACCTGTAAAGTCTCCGAGGACTGGGTTTAACTTGCGTGAGCCTTGCAAGTCATACCGTCGTGCCGGAGTTTCGAGCGTGTCATAATCCAGAGCGCTGATTTCCATACTGTCGTAGTCCCGTGCGAACAGACCATAGTAGCGCGTATTGTCGTACACGTCGCCCATAATCTGCAACGCGCTGGTGTCGTTGCCGTAGACCACATTGGAATATACGCCACTGCCTTGCGTCTCATTGATAAGCCGGATAAGTTCCGTCCGCAATGATTCAAGTTCGGCGTTCATGGCGACTAGAGCGCTATTCAGGGAATCATCTACGCCCGATAATGTTTTATTGACTTCGTCAACCACGCCGTTAAACTCACTCTGAAGTGTATCCAGATTGCGTTTGACGCATTCGATAAGTTCCAGTGTGGTGATGCCGTCACGGTAAGTAAACGGCACTGATGTGGGCACCGGTCTTGGAGCCAACCGAGGAATAATCGCATTATTATATATCATACCACTGTCTCCTTAGTATATTGGACTGTCGCCAAAAATAGTGTCGCAGGAGCCCCATACTTGCATGAAGCACGGTTCGAGCGAGTGTATAACCTCCATATCCACGTTGATGATTGCGTTGCGATACTCGGCAATGAGGCTTATTGCGGACTGGGAGCGGCCCGACGTGTGAGATTTGGTGCTCCCATCTGTGGCGTCGTGTTGCCATTCCGTGCTGGATGTACTATGGGACTGAGAGGAGGAGTCCTGTGTGCTATGGCTGCTACCGTCCGTATCCGCTTGCGCCTGATTAGCGTGAGTCGCGTATCGAGCAAAATCACCTTGCACGCCGGTTGCGGGCACTTCCGAGTCGTAGGACTGGGACTTGGTGCTACTTGAACTGGTGCCGTCCGAGGAGCTTCGGGTCGCACTATCCTGAGAGGCGCTGGTTTTGCCGCTGGACTGGGCTACAGTATTGGACAGGCTTTCACTGACCATTTCCACAGTGTTCAATGGGTCATATTTCAACGCTAGCGTCCTGTAACGCTCATTGAAATACGGCATAATCTGATTTAATGTCATGCCCAGATAAAAAATAAACTGTTGCACCGTCTCTTGGCCGATTTCACGCAACATGTAATTTTGGCAGATTTTATCATTCAACTCAGCCCTATGGGCTTCGTCAAAAATCGGGTAATAATCAGCAGATAAATGCAGTTTATCATCAGTATTATAGCCCATGTCGATAACAGCGCCCAATGTGGCGGTGTACTCGGGGGGCACGCGCGTACCCCACTTGCTTAAATCCTGTGTCACACCACACCACCTATCCCGTCTCCAAGAGAGTCCGTTGAATCAATTGCCGTAGTGGTGTTGCCGCTGGATTGCGTATTATCAATCGCGTTCGGCACGCCAGAACTTTGCGTATCCGCGTACTCCACCCATATGTCTAGATTATACATCCTGTTAATCAGTCGTGCGCCTTCCTGTCGCGCCGTCAGAAAAGCGAGTCGAAACATGTCGGTTTTTTCGTTGGCTTGAGCAACCTCGGCACCTATCAAGCGTTCTTGTTTTTCCGTGCCGCTGGACTGAATGCCCAAGTAACTCAATGCCTCATTAGTCACCTGTGTTTTTTGCTGGACGAATTTGTCCAACAAATACGGTGTCGTGTTGGGCCACGGCTGGAACATGCTGGATGGGTCGAGCGAGTCATAGCCGATGATAAACGATTGCCCGTCTTGCTGTTGTTGTAGGATGTTTTCCACCGTGAGCTTGGTACGCTGGTCGGCGGTGATGAACGTTGGCAGTTTCAGCCCGTCCAAGTTGACTTGATATGCCTTATCGATATCGGCCAGACGCCTCGCGTACATCCAGAGAATGTCATTGAACGACCACCGCATACGATTATCCCAGATGGGCACGCATTCGTTGGCCGCCGAGAGAACCTTGTAATGATAGTTGACCCCGACCGGCGAAAACTCGGTCGGGTTGTTGTAGAGATTCAAGCGCCCTTGATAAGCCGCCTGAGTCGCCAAAAACGAACCGATACGCCGGTCGTAGAAAAACAAGCAGAGATTGTAATCCAACAGGCACGTCTCCATCCAACGTTCGTCTACAGTGGGGGGTAGCCCGTGCCATTTGAACCGGTTCAACGCGAGTTCGCGAAGCAGATGATAATACATGTCATCAAGGGCGACGGCGCGCATTTTGGCATAATTACCACTGGGATGAACGCCACCGCCCCTACGATTCTGATTTTTCCTCGACCTAGACATGTCTCTAGTATATCACTGGAATGAGATACCCGGCAACGGGTCGTTATCCGCCCAATCGGTCACCCCGATATCATCCGGGTTAGTCCATATAGTAGTCCCAGACTCGAACACGCCCTTAATGGTCTGCCGATACTGTTCGGGCAAATCGCCCCGCACGTAGCATTCTTGCATTTGCCAGTAGGTGAACTTGGTCATACATTCCAGCGATTGCGGCGGCGTGATGAAACGCTGGATAAAATACCCGTAGCGCAACATGTACTCTCCGACGCTCCGCAGAGCTGAGGGTGCGCATGTCTTGAATCGCACCAGCACTCCGACAATACCGTTTGCGAGGTTAAAACCGTCTCCGCCGATAGCGCCGGATGTGGTCGGGGGTGTTAATTGCATTTGCTGCACCTGTGCATTGATACCCGCAATGGTGTTTTGATAGTCTCCGAACGCGGAACGTTGCGCGTAATCCGCGTTCATATCCGCCATGTTTTGGGCCAACTGGTTTGACAGCGCTGTAGTCTGAGAGCCATACGTGTTGGCCTGACTTGTTGTGGCCGCATTAGTACTCAGGGAATTAGCCGTGGAAAGTTGGGCGGCGGTGTTGTTGATACTGCGGTTGGCCTCAGTGTTGACGCCATTCATGACCGCACCTCCTAGCGCGGATACCGCGCCCCCGACATTGCCCGAAGCGGCGTTACCTACCACTCCGACCACGCCGTTTGCCACGTTGTTAAGCTGGGCTAGGTCGGCTCGCTGATTGTTGATATATGTCGTGTTGTCCAGTCCGGTGTTAAGGGCTGTTGCTTGAATTGCGTTATTGACGTTGCGGTTGCCGATGGCGAGTTTGTTGGCTTGGGTGTTGTACTGGTTTTGCATGGCCGTGGCCGCAAGGGACTGGCTAATGCCCATCTGCGCTTTTTGGTATGTCCAGTCGGCGGACTGTTGACTGTAGGAACGAGTGTAGGCACTGTTTGCCATTGCCAACTGGGCACCATTGTTGACTATCACAAATTGAGGGAAATTGCTGATACCGAACGCGGCGTCCAACATTTCTCCGCTATCAATGGGCAACCCATTGTTTTTATCAAGAGGAGTAACCTCGCTTGCGCCCGCCGCGTTGTATCCAACCGGGTAAAAGTTCAAGCGCGCGCCATTGGGCGCGTAATTATGCACCTCTCTAATAACCAGATTATCGCTTTGGATATTTTCGGGCTTATAGGTAATATTAGTGCCATTCAAGCAAGTGCATTCAACAGTGGAATAGGGGTAGCATTTGAGTTTTTTAAGGTTTTTATAACGTTTAGGGATATTAAAATTATCACGAAAATCATTAATGGTAATAATGTCTTCATATCTGCTGGGCGCATTTGTGGCCGACTGGGGGAAACGGTAGATACGATTATTTAATTCCGGGGGGAGTGTTTTCCCAAATAGCTTATCTACGACATAGCCGGATTGCTTAAGAAAGTCATCGTCTAAAGAGGGTATCATGTACATGTTTACAATACCCTGTGTTATCCATGAAAAAGTAGAGCCCACTCCCATAAACACTTGGATAGACTGGATGTCCTTAAAATACAGTATCTCGGCACCGTTAGCCATGTTTTCGAACAGGGAGCCGCCCGCAGTAGTGAGAGACGGTTTTTCCTGACTGCCCGCGTCCGCTGACAAATCTACCGTGCTCACGACTATTACGCCGTAATTCAGATTTTTCCCGTCCATGCTGATAAGAGATTTGTACTGTTGGTTTACCGTCACCATTTCACTACCGGTGTCCAGCCCTTCGGGTAGTGCGAGATAACTACGCCCATAATCGGTCATCTGGTTTTCGTTGGCAATGCCGATATGACCTCGCACCACATAGCATGACCCAAACCTAAGTACGTGTTGGAACGACTGCCAAACGTCCAACTGTACAGTGAGCTGAGTGGTGTACGCATTGATGTAATCCACGTGGTTGATGAAATAATACCAATATCGCGGTGCCTCCAAGTCGGGGTAATCGTTATACACCACGACATAGTTGTAGTTGGACGCCTCGTTGAATGGCAGTTCGACGCGCACGGGTTGGCCGAACATGTGCATGACTCCATGCACCCTATCAACGCCGGACTGTCGGTCGAACCATTCCTGTTGTTTCTGTGGTGATTCGAACCGGGCTAGGTCACGGTAACTACTGTCCCACGGCACGTTACAGAGTTTCAACGACGTGTTTGGCGTCCATTGAGCCCAGTTGAACGTCGCCTCGACGTTAGGGTTGATATCTCCAAGCATATTATCCCTTTCATGAAAAGAAGGGAGTGTTTCACGTGAAACACTCCCTTTTATTATATCGCAGATTAGGCGACTGCCACAGTGCCCTGACCGCTGACGCCGAACAGCGCGGCCGTCAGCTTTGTAGACCCAGCGGCCACGCCGGTGACTAGGCCGGTATTGTCCACTGTTGCCGTCGCAGTGGCGGCGCTAGTCCACGCGGCCTGTTTGGTCACATCGATTTTACGGCCGTCAATCATCACAGCAGTGGCGTGCGCCTGACCTGTCTTACCAATCTTGACCGAAACGGCGTCAACAGTAATGGACGCAACAATACTCGGACTAAACCCGATAACACCGTCTCCAACCACGGGCACGTCAAGTGACGCGCTCACCGTGTTTGGCACTTCGGGTGTGGCCGGGTTGATGTAATCGGCGGTCGCCTGTACCGGGATGACGGTGTTGGCCTCGTCGATACCGGCCACCAATACGCCGGTCGGGCTAATATACGTCCATTCCGAAAGCGGTTTGTCAGTAGTGCCGATAGAGTATTTGACGGCACCGGACCGCCATGTTGCCTGACCGTCATTGGTAATGGTGGTATCAGCCTCGACCTGTACCGCGCCGCCGCGTGCCACGTTCTCCGGCGTGGTAGCACCCTCACCGTAGGTAGAGAGTTTCAGCGCGAACTTCGGCGTGGTTGCGGCGGTACCGGCCGGACGCACGACGTTATCCGTGGAACCGGCACCGTTCCAGAACAGCACGGCCGGGGCGAAACCGGACACCGAAATAATGCGTTGCATGTGCAGATAGTTGTTGACGCTGTTGATATTGACGGGGTTGGTCTGCTGGGTCATTTCCTCAATGACGGGGATATCAATGAGGAATTTGTCGGTCGTGAGAATCGCCTGAACACCGTCGATTCCGAACCTGTCTTCGGGCACGACGATAATACGGTCAATAGTCGGTTTCGCGTCGGTACGATGGAACACGGTAGCGAGGCCTTGAACGTCCAAAGCGGACTTGACTTCTGGGGAGCAGAATAGTACCAGTTCGTCGGGCTTGGCAAACGTGGGCATATGGCGCGCGTTATACCGAGTCGAAACGAACTTCAGACTATCGGCCCAAGAGCGAATCTGTCGCAACAGTCCGCGCGCCTCGTCTTGGGTACTGGTCATCTTGTTCAGGTCAGCGTCCATGTGGACGCGCCAGTAACCGCCGAGTCGTGCATACTGCGTAAACATGTGGCACATGGCTTCGAAAACGTCGACTTCCGCCGCGTTGTAGCACGACTGGATAAGCTGAGAGGTCAGCGAGGAGAGGCCATTGTCAGACGTAAAAGCACGGCGGAGAGTCTTGTCATCAGTGGTAACCGGATAAAAATGCGCAAAGTCGAGACGGTGGTAGAGCGAGTCCACGTCAACTTTCCACTTACGGAAATTGTCGGCCCCCAAATATTCAGCGTCCGGGTCGTACACCTGTGCGAGCGGCATACCAACGGCAACCTCTTGCCACGTATCACCGTATGTCTGTGAGGCGCGGGTGAACACGGAAAGCGGGTTCGACCATTTCCACGTGTGTACCATAGTGCCGCCGATACGGTTGACCAGCGAGGAGTAAAACTCGTTCTTCAGTTGGGTGCTGGACATGAGCGTGGAAACGGTGATGTCCATGTTGCTTTGAGTCGCGGCTGGGATACGGCGCTGGTATTCCGGGCTGGACTCGTTGCGAATCATGTTCAACAACTGGACATTATTGAAATCGGTGAGCGGGCGTAACGTCTGCTTATTGGTCACGTTGGGGGTTGCCATTAGTCTTCGTCTTTCTCGTAGAGGTCATCAAAAGTAAGATAGGTGCCGTTGGCGTCATCGTCGGTGAGTGCGTCGGCTTCATCGGGTAGGTCGTTGGACTCGCCGCCCCCGCCCAATACCGTCTTGGCGTTTGCGGCCTGAATTTCCGCAAGAGTCTGGGAGATTTCCTTGATAACCGCCTCCAACGCCGTGATACGCGCGTTCATGTCGCTATCGGCGTCGGCTTCGGCCGGGTCGGTGTCCTTGTCGGTATCGTTGTCCTGTGTTTCCGGGTTCTGCTCGGGCGGGTTGTCTTCTCCGTCGCCGTTGTCGCCGGTGCCGGGCGGCGTGGTGTCGGCCTGAATGATGTCGGTTTCGTCGTTGTCCATGCGACTTCCTTTCGTTTAAGGCATGGCCCCAATAATGGGGCCATGCAAATGATGTAGGTCATGCCGAGACTCTTACTGCACCTAGGGTATGGCATACCATTTTACTTCCTCATGCCGCGCCTTACCGCGTGCCACGCATGAGGGCTAGCGTGTCAATTCAAGGAGCATGCCCCGCACATTCCCTATTATAACACAAATTCCTGACCATAGTCATTCATAAGTCTGCTCCCCGTGTAGAAACTGTCATACGGTATCGCGTCACGGCGTTTGACCCCGGACAATCTCATGACGGTATCGCCCTCGATAGTCTCCCCGCAATATTTGCGCGGCCCCAATATTCGCAGTCGCTTGTATCGGTAGTCGTTTTTCCATGCGCCTAGCTTGCTTTGGCTAGCCTCAATGCCATGCGGCACGTCTAACCCCGTCACTATCATACTGTCAGTGTCGGCATATATAACCCTGTCTTGATTCTGGTTTATCGCACGTGTTAAAATCTGCCGTCCATAGGCGTTAACATACGCGGCCACCGGCATATATGCGAGCGACGCCAAAGCGTTGGCCGGTTTCACATCAAACCGCAGTTCTTGCGTTGATTCATCTAAAATGGGTTCCATCATGGGCCTGTTAATGTTTGCGCCGAACTTTCCCACCAATGAGTTAAGCATGAGCTTGGCTATACGCTTGCGCGTCCCCGTCTCGGATTGTTTCACGTGAAACCATTCATCAACATACGCCTGAAAGTGCCCTTGGCTTTTGCGGAACTTCCAACCGCCTTGAACTTCATATATATCAACGTCATAGTTTTCACGTAACGTCTGTTGGTCTACATCGGTAAGCGGCATGGTGACCACGCCGAACGTGCTAGGCAGTCGAACATGCTCGAACCCCCATAACGGCAACAAGTTTGTCAGCGTCGGACATTTATCTTTTTTCAACGCGGCGGCAAACGATATGATATCAATATGTAGCGGCATGGTTCTGTCCGCCACATATTCACCGCCATACCATTCCGGAGTCCCATATGGTAGCGACAGATTTCGCATGATATGCGGATATAGTGAGTTCACGTCCCAACTTGAGCATTCAGTGTATTCACCCCCGCACGCCTGTAGGTACGCGCCAAAATATGAGGCTCGCATACGCTTGTAATCCGTCGTATTCAGTGGCGGGAATTTTTCCCGAAATCTACGATAATCGCCGCCGATGTAATTGTTCATTGCCGCCGCGCCTATGGTCGTGCCTTGCAGTTTGTGGGCCTGTAGTGACTGGGCTATGTTCCACGTGGTTTCAAGCTCACTGTCTCCCCCAAAATCGGCGGCGCTTTCGGCAACCTCATTGTCGCGTGTGATATTGCGCACGTCTGCAAAGTCAACAATGGTTTTGTCCCAGCGTATAGAGAGATTGTAAAAGTGGCCGCGCGTGTCAAACGTACCGCGTACCCCGTTGGATTGCGGCGACGTGGCATGAGGCAGTGTCCGAAACAAGTCGGTTGCGAGTCGTTCAAGGTCAGACCAACCATGAGCGCAATAAACGCGCGTATTACTATCTCGCTGGGTCAGTTGCATTACTGTGCTCACTGAGAGTTCCATTGCCCCCAGTTCGCCGTCTAGTAGTGTCGTGCCGTCGGTAGCCGCCGCCAAACGTACCGCCATGATACCTCATTTCATTTGTTCCGCCTGAGTTAGATAGTCTGCTATCTGATTTTTTACGTCAGGCATGGCACCCGCGTTTGTCGCCCATTTTTTCTGGTTTTCGTCATAATGAGTACTTTCATCCAACAGGCTCATAAAAGGCGTGTTTTCGAGTAACCAATTTTTAGCCCTGTTGCTGAGTCTACTATATCTTGCGGCGATTGTCACGCCCATTGATTCGAGCTTTTGTTCATATACACCACTGCGATAATCGAGAGTCAGCGGCCGGAAGTTTTCGGAACGTAGATTGCCCGGCAAAAAATCGCGCAAGCCAATCGGCTTCATCCCGGCAACACCGGCATACGCCTTAATGTACGCTTCAAGCTCATCACGTCGGCCGTGCCTGATTTTTTCGCGCACCCATGTTTTGTTAGCTAATACGTTCTTGCGACTCCTGATTAGATTGTCTTCGGGCGTTTCGTGTATGATACGGCCGCCCAGCACTTCAAACGGTGACTCTCCTCTTGATTCGAGGTCACGCAATTCGCCCACAGTGTACTGTTGCATATTAAAAGCGTTATACTGTTGCGCACGCTTGATTTTCTCACGTGCTTGGACACGTCTACGCTGTTGTTGACGTAGAGTTTTGCGGCGTTTCGACGGCGCGTTATTAATCTGCTCGTCTGTGATTAATGGGCGATTAGCCAACTCTCTGTCAAGCTTGGTGATAGTGACATCCGGTGTGGCTTGGAAAATACGCGCGTCCCTTGCGCGTAACGCCTCTTGCTGTTCCTCGACCTTTTGAGCTACTCTCCCGGCAACTTGTTCCAACTGTCGAACTGTCAGTTTGCCTAGGTTTCTATCATTGATAGCGGGGATGCGTCCGGTAGAATAATCGCGCAAGCGTTCATTCAACTGTGCTTGCTGAGAGCGTGCGCGTATGGTTTCGCGTCGCTGTTGACGCTTGTTGTTCCTACCACGTTTAGCCATACGCCCCCGCTTTCCGAGATTAAACAGCCCCCTATGCCATGACTCATAGGGGGCTAGTGCTTGGCGGCAGTGTGAGTTTTTTAACCCACTCTACCTAGTATATCACTTGGACTTCTTAGAGTCCAATACCGGCTCAATGTCAAAGAACTTGTAGCCGGAACGCGCCTTCTTTTCGATCACCTTCATGACAAATGGTTCACCCCACTTATCCGGCGTGCCGAAAATCGAGAACATAGTTCCGAACGAACGCGCAAGAGACGGGGACGTAGCGGTAAAGTCGCCCTCTTCGGAGTGGATAATCACGCGGGTAGACGGATTCAATTCACCGGTCTTCTCGTCCGCAACCTCAATGGACTGCGCGGCCACGTTAGTGACATGCAAAACTTCATTCAAATGCTCATCGACCTTATCGCTGGACTGTAGGGCCGCATAGAGAGCGAGCTTACCCTCCATCGTTTCGGTGTTGAAAAAGTGGGAGAGCGCGTTAGCGCCGTTAGCGCTGAAGTTGTTGCCCTGTGCCACGGTGATATCGGTATTGGTGTAGTCAGCCATAATAATTATGCCGCCTTATCTTATTGTTGGTTGGTTATTGTTATTACTCTTCGGAAATGATGTCATCTTCAACCACGGTATCAATATCGTTGATACCCTTGTAGTCGATAATGGCATCTTCTCCAAACTTGCAAATCTTATAATATTCTTCATCGTCGAGGGTAGTCAACTGCGCATGATATTCAGCACTGACCGGCAACATGTTCTTGTTCAGTCGCTTGGCCTTCTTCATGGCCTTTTCTTCGGAACGACACGCGCCATCGACAATGACCTCGATATTTTCGAGTTCACCGTTTTCGCCACGCTGAACACCCTTGACCACGGAGTAGTTTCGAGTTCGCTTAATCATATTAGATACCGCCTTACTGCTTGTTGGTTGTAATGTTTTGATTTATAGACCAAAGGAATATGTCTCTATTATCATAAACCTCATCTGTCAGGTTGTCAAACGATTTGCAACATTTTTCGATAATAAAATCGTAGAAAAAATCGTCCTCCCAAAACTTTTTCATACTGAAATCGTATCCGCCCTTAACCCACACCACAGCACACCACGCTATCAAGCTGGGGACAATAATAAGCCCATCCAGAGTGACTATACCGTCTGACCGGTTCTCGGCGTCCTTAAACCCGTCGCCGGGTTTAAGCGTCGCGCAAATCTCAGCGGCGTGCAGAATACTTTCTCGATATGAAGTCTGAGGGCCGTCGCTCGAATAGAATCGACCCATAAGAGCAGTGGCCCGGCAAAACGTCTCCCAGTCACCATGTTCCGCGTCACGATACAAGCTAGTGACATACCGTTTCACGCCTTTCAGTACACGACTCACGCGCTTATCGTTCAGAATATCATCATTGAAAGAGTTTCGCGCCACCGGCGTACTGTGAGACTCGCTAAAATTGCGCGGCCATATGTTCAGCATCATACCCCCTTTTATAAGCGGACTTATACGTTTCTACAAAAATCTTCGGGACTGACTTATCATAATCATCATACCTATTATCATGCGTGTAGTCAAGCGCGCCGCGTAGCGCACCCAAGCGCTTGAAATAATCTTCAGCAAATTCATCGAAAATCATCACACCACCTCTCCACGTTCCTCAAGCGTCAAACTCAAAATAAACTCCATCCTTTCCCGAGCTTCATCAACACGGTAAGGGCCTTCAACGACCGGAACCACCTCAACGATATCATCATACCGAGCGTAAAACCTCAAATAAAACTCATTAAAACCGCCACTAACATTAGCGTACTCTTCAACGTCTTCATCACACGTCGCACCCTTGCGCAATGAGTGAAAAACCACGCCCAAGTCACCAGTAATACGCTCCGTTTTCAACTTCAACATAACTCGGCCAACTCCTTACGATAATACTCACTATTATACCACACTTTATCAATGCGGTACCCATACCGACTATTATGAGGCTTACCCAACTGCCTCCGAACATAATCAGTCGCCGCCTCATAAGAGTCATGCTGACAAAACATAACCGGACATCTTGTCTCGCTATCAAACACAGTCACTTCAAACACTACAACAATTCCATCCATCACAAATATCCTTTCAATCCTCATACTTCTTCAGCAAAAACGACGAACAACACAATAGGTTAAACAATAAAGCGCCCCGGTCGATATCATTATGAATCTCACAAACAAACCCATTAAACTTGACGTAACGCTTACCGTCTTCAACATACTCTTTCATTGATACACCATACCGCATTATCAATCCTTTCAGTCATAAAAAACATTATCATGACGAAGCAAAATAGAATCAAGAGACTCAGACACATTATCATTCAAAGAATCACGCCACTCCTCAATCACAGTCTCAGGACTACT
>ERZ1023974.219-NODE-219-length-16769-cov-53.833792_pt1 | contig 16769 bp, 11 predicted proteins | sample MGYA00380432_ERZ1023974 | MGnify/ENA primary metagenome ERZ1023974 (study PRJEB33179, sample SAMN07449058) | human gut metagenome | biome: Human-gut; feature: Human associated habitat; material: Faeces | host: Homo sapiens | place: India:Kasaragod | collected...
TTGGCCTCCTTAGTAGACCGTAGATGTTAATCAATTCTGAATAACCTTAGTTAAGGTTCGTTGAGAGTAATTTACTGTAAATTCCTCAACTGCTTAGTATATTATCACACTAAACCGACAATGTCAACAGTTTTACCAATTTTATTACAAATTTGCAAGATTGAGCTAAAATGCCCCGCTTTTATAGCGGGACATAATTCTACGGACGTGCAATCATCAATAAGGGTATTGCCTTATTTCCTGCCCTTTTTGCGATTTTGACGTTGCTGCTTCTTTCGCTTCTGTGCGACACGACGCTTGTGATTCTTCTCTTGGTCGTCAGTATCTTTCTTGACCTTAAAGTCATCACTACTGATGCGCTCGGTTGGCTGAGCAGCCTCGTTAACGCCCTTTTCAACGGCGGATTCAGCGGCTTTTGCTAGATCGCTATCATAAGTGTCGTCAGTAACCTGATCTTCGTTGACCTGAGCCTTGTGTAAGTGAAAGACCACAGACAAGACTTCTTCTTGTAGGTTACGCTGCAACGAGTCAAACAATTTCTGCGACTCCATACGATACTCAACCAATGGATCACGCTGGCCCACACTACGCCAGTGGATACCCTCGCGCAAATGTTGCATGTTCTCAAGGTGCTGCATCCATAGAACGTCTAGAACTTGCATGTAAACTTCACGCTCAGCACCACGTAGCAATTCACCGCCCAACTCTTCTTCCTTCTGATCGTACAGCTTCAGTATAGCCTTACGTGCAGCAGTCAGGCGCTTCTTGTCGTTTTTGATGAATGCTATCTTCTTAGCTTCGCCCTCGGCAACACCAAAGACTTCAGCCAGCTGATTGGCCTGTGTGTCGTCACCTTTTTTAGCGCGACGCAACAAGATGTCACCCAGACGAGCGTCAGCTAGACGTAGAATCTCTGGCGAAATATCATCACCCTTTAGAATCTTACGGCGAACACTATAGACAACTTTGCGGTGTCGGTTGATAACGTTATCGTACTGAACCACATTCTTGCGAGTATCGAAGTTGTAACCTTCGACGCGCTTCTGAGCAGCCTCTAGAATCTTAGTTAAACTGCGGTTCTGTAGTGGCATGTCATCTGGAAAACCCATTCTCTCCATTAAATTAGCAATACGATCACCCTGATAAATACGCATTAGGTCGTCCTGAGTTGAGACGTAGAAATAGGTATCGCCCGGATCACCCTGACGGCCACCACGACCACGCAGCTGATTATCGATGCGGCGTGATTCGTGCCGTTCAGAACCGATGACCACTAGTCCACCCTTCTCGGCAACACCATCTCCTAGCATAATATCAGTACCACGACCAGCAATGTTAGTAGCAAGTGTAATTGCGCCTGGTTGACCAGCTTTAGCAACAATTTCTGCTTCGCGTTCGTTATTCTTAGCATTCAGAGTTTCATGAGGCAAACCAGCTTTATCAAGGGCATCAGACAGCTTCTCGTTGTTCGCGATAGACGCTGAGCCAATTAGGACCGGTCGACCTTCCTGATGGAACTCTCTAACTGTCTCGACGATAGCATTAATTTTACCCTTCTCTGTTTTATAAATACGGTCATTATGGTCACGACGACGAATTGGCTTGTTGGTCGGAATTTGAATGACATCCAAACCGTAAATCTGCTGAAACTCTTCAGCCTCGGTATAAGCAGTACCAGTCATGCCAGACAGCTTGTCATACAGACGGAAATAATTCTGAAACGAAATAGTAGCAAGCGTCTGCGACTCCTGACGAACAGTAACGTGCTCTTTGGCCTCAATAGCTTGGTGAAGACCCTCGCTATAACGACGGCCCTTCATTAAACGACCCGTGAATTCATCAACGATGACAACTTCACCGTCACTAGTGACAACATAGTCCTTGTCGCGCTTAAATAGTGCACGTGCCTTTAATGCTTGATCCAAATGGTAGACACTACGAATATGCTCTGGACTGAATAGGTTCTTGATGCCCAATAACTTTTCGACCTTCTCTACACCACGGTCAGTCAAAGCGACGGTATGGCGCTTCTCATCTACCTCGTAATCACCATCAGGCTCTTCGTCATCATCAGGATCAATTGGTTTGCCCGTCAGTGGATTCATTAGACCGTGCTTTGTAATGACCTTAGTCGGTGCATCAAGCTGCGCGACTAGTGCAGCAAACTTAATATACAGATCTGGATTATCAGCAGCTGGCGCACTAATAATCAACGGTGTGCGTGCCTCATCAATTAGAATAGAGTCAACCTCATCGACAATAGCAAAGTTTAGCTCGCGTTGACGCAGTAGCTTTGGGTTGCTAACCATGTTATCGCGTAGGTAGTCAAAGCCGAATTCATTGTTTGTACCGTAGGTAATATCGGCAGCATAGGCCTCCTTGCGACTACATGGCTTTAGGTGCGACATGCGCTTGTCATAATGTTCAGTGTTTTCATACTCCGGGTCATAAATAAAGCTCTGTTCGTTAACAATAACACCAGTAGATAAACCTAGTGCATGGTATAGTTTACCCATCCAGCCACCATGAAGCTGAGCCAGGTAATCATTGACTGTTACCATGTGAACGCCACGACCAGTCAAAGCGTTTAGATAAATTGGCGCGGTAGCTACTAGGGTTTTACCTTCACCAGTCTTCATTTCAGCAATGTTGCCTTCGTGCAAAACAATGCCACCCATTAGCTGAACATCATAATGACGTTGACCCATCACACGGGTTGACATCTCACGACAAACAGCGAAGGCGTCTGGCAAGATCTCATCCAAAGCATCGCGACGCCGTTGCGCAGCACGACGAGCACGAATAGCATCCAGAGCATTAAAGTCGTCAATAGTGCCGGTACCTACCTTGGCATACTTTTCGCGATCTTCGTCGGACAGCTTGTTGACCAGCTTGCGTTCATTTGCGTCACCCGCTAAGACGTCTTGCTTTGCTACCTTTTCAGCCGCAGACTGGCTCTTCTTGTTCTTCTTTGCGGTAGTTACACTATGCTTTTTCTCAATCTCAGCCAGACGCTTCTTTAAGATATCGGTCTGCTTTGCTAGCTCTGCATCCGTCATCTGAGCATACTTTTCGCTGAGTGCATTAATTTCATCAACTCGTTTGCGTAGACGACGCACAATCTTCTTCTGCGGGTCGCCAAATACTTTTCCGAGTACCTTTTCTTTACTAGGCATTAATAATTCTCCCTCACTTATGTGAATACTATAATATTATATCAGATATAGAGATACAGCGGTAGAGGTATTCTATCGCTATCACTCGCTAACTGGACGGTCAACTTGCAGTGGCTCGACAGATGGTGCTTTATCGGCAATTTTAACGACGTCTTTGTCGACCTTAGCGAATTCCTTATAGGCATTATTATAATGATTAACTGTGGTAGACAAGCTATTGCCTAGCTTAGACAGATACTCATCATAGCGAGCAATATGCATACCTAACTGCGCCACACGTTTTTGTATATCTTTCGCCTGCTGCTCAATCTGTAGACTGCGCAGACCTTGCAAAACCGTTTCCAGATACGCCATAAAGCTTGTTGGACTAGTTATTATCACATGTTTATCACGGAAAGCATATTCAATCAAATCGCGCGATGAACCGCTATCGCCAACTCGACTGACTAGCAAGTCATAATACAAACTTTCACTCGGGATAAACATAAAGGCAAAGTCCATAGTTCCTTCGTTAGGGCGAATGTATTTAGATGTCTCGTCGATTCGCCCCTTTAGATCACGTTTCACCGCCAACAAATAGCGAGCCTTAGTATCCTTGTCTACTGCTTCGACATAGCGGTTGTAATTCTCTAGACTGAACTTCGAATCAATCGGCAAGATTCGTTGCTTGTCTAGAAATATCACAGCATCGACCGCATCGCCATTCTTGAACTTATATTGAGCCTGCCACTGATTGGGCGCTAGCACGTTCTCTAGCACTGAATTCAGATAGAACTCTCCGAACACACCGCGTTGTTTGGGGTTCTGCAGGACATTTTGCAGAGTTTTCAATTCATCCGCCACATCTACCACGCGCTTGTTAGTGTCATCCAACTTAGCCAGCCGCCGACTCACATCATTAACAATTGCTGCACTCTGGCGTAACTGAGTCTGCATAGACACCTGAGTACGGTCTAGCTTTTCATCAAAAGTCTTAGACAAACTATTCGACAAATCATTTACCTGTTGACGCAGGTTCATAATATCTGTCTGCAGGTACTTTGCTGTATCTTCCGGGCGCACCTTATTCTGCCGTACGAACACTATCACCAACGCAGCTAAAATCACTACTAACAGGCCAATGATTACATATTCCATTGCTATTTACTCCTCCTCGAGCATCATATGATAACGTGCCCACTTCTTATACGTTTCAATCACAAACACCATTACCACAGATGATAGTAAGCACGCCCAAATAGTATTAGCATGAATGTTCGTCATATATAACGCATCACGTAGCGCAGGCGTCAGCAGGGCAACTACCTGCAACACCATCGCGCCTATCAACGCCCAGAAGAACGGGCGGTTGCGAATTCGCAATATCTTGTTAAGCGGCTGCAAGCTACGCATTAGCACTGCGTTCACCCACTGAATAACAATTAGCGTTAAGAAGGCGGCGCTACGAGCAATACCCTCGTTCTCTTCGACCGTTGCAGTGCCATGGTGTAAGAATGTATAGAAAACAGTTAGCACAACTACTGCCATTGTTAGTGAAGTTACTAGCATTTGACCTATTAAATACTTATTAAGGATTGGCGCGTCAGGCTTTAGTGGTCTATGCTTCATTATGTCACGCGCACCTGGCTCTAGACCCAACGGTATTACCATAAAGGTATCGGTCGCCAAATTAATCCACAGAATCTGGACAGCCAGCACCGGTAGCGGTAGCCCCATCAGCAACGCACCAATAGTTACTAACACCTCACCTGCATTAGTAGCCAATAAATATAGCAACATATTACGAACATTCGCAATAATAATCCGCCCTTCGCGAATCGCCGTAACAATTGAGCGGAAGTTATTGTCCAGCAAAACCATATCACTGGCGTCTTTGGCGACTGCTGCACCACTGCCCATTGCTATGCCGACATGCGCCTTGGTTAACGCTGGAACATCGTTTACACCATCGCCAGTCATAGCGGTAATCTGGTTCTTGTTTAACTCCTCTAATATCCGGTATTTTGCCTCCGGCGTAACACGCGCGTACACGCGGGTTGATGCCACTACAGTTGCTAATTTATCAGGCGATAGCTGCATTAACTTATGACTATCGTAAACTTGACTTGGGTCGCCAGCGATACCCACCTTGCGTGCAATATTGTACGCAGTCTCAGCATGATCACCAGTGATCATCACTACACGCACACCAGCTTTTTGCGCCTCGCGCACTGCATTCTCGATCTTTGGACGCAACTCGTCTGCTACCGCTAGAAAGCCCAGGAATTCCAGACCTTCGTTCGACACATGGCTAAGCGTTAAAATATCTTCTTTCGTATCGCATTTTGCCACGGCAATAACCCGATAGCCCTGCTTTGCATATTCGTGCAGCTTAGTATTCACCTGCTTCCGTGCTGTCTCGTTTAACTTGCAACGATTCAGCACTTTTTCGGGCGCACCCTTTATATATACCGCCTTACTCTTACCAAATCGCCAAACGTTGCCGCTCATCGCGAGCGTATAATCGAACGGCAAGCTACACACCAGCTCCGCTTTCGTTGTCTGATGTGGGTTGCTCACCTTATTTTTAGTCAAAAAATGTGCCAGCGCTGCGTCCAGCGGGTCGCCCTTATAACCCTTACTATTATTTAGCGTAAATGAGGTCTGCAGGGCAAATGCTGCTTCATTAAAGCGTGGCGACCAGACCTCTTGCACTCGCAGTTCATTGCGAGTTAGCGTACCCGTCTTGTCGGTCGCCACAACAGTCACCATGCCCACATTCTCGATCGCTCGCATATTGCGCACTAGTGCTCGCTTCTCTGCCATGCGACGCATACCTAGCGCTAGCACTACTGTAATAGCAATCGGCAAACTCTCTGGAACGGCTGACACTGCAAATGCCAGCACGAACTCTAAAGCCTCGATGAACGTTTGCCCCTGAGCTAGTTCTAGCACCATTACTATAACCGCCATCACAAAGACCACGACCACAACATTAGCAATCAGCTTGTCAATCTTCTGCTGAATTGGCGATTCAGTGCTTCCACTGGCCAATTTTGCCAGCCGACCAAACTGTGTATCGTTAGCGGTAGCAGTAACAATGCACAGACCCGAGCCCGCCACAACGAAAGAGCCTGCGAATACCATATTTGCCTGATCGTAGACCTCTTTCGCGCCTTTTACGACAGAGCTAGTCTTGCGAATCGACATACTCTCGCCGGTTAGCATTGATTCGTCAGTGTTTAGATGAGTAGCCTCTAGCACACGCGCGTCAGCAGGCACCTTTTGGCCTTCTTGCAAAATGATAATGTCGCCTGGCACAACATTTTCTGCTGGTATTGCAACTACATCGCCATCACGGTAAACTTCAACTTTATCGTTTTCCTTTTGACGCAAGCTGCGCAAGATGCGCTCAGTCGAATACTGCTGAACCCAATCAATCACCGCGCTAACGATCATAATTGTCAGAACAATCACCGCTTCAACAAATTGGCCTTGTAATATACTCAGCAAGCCAGCTACCGCTAGCACACCCATCATCACATTGGCGAACGGCGCTATGATACGTCGCCACAGCGGTTCACCATTAATGCTTACCGTATTGGCGCCAATCTCTTGCAACCTACGATCTGCTTCTCGGGATTTTAGCCCATCGCGGCTAGATTTTAGCGCCTTTAGTACTTCATCAATGCCCAAGTTGTAATATTCCATTAACCCTATTATATCAAATTGATTATGGTTTATTACTACTCAGTACGGTTATTGCTAGGATTGGTAACTATAGCGAGCAACGGCAGTATCAACCAAATGGCGACTACAGCCAATAGCAACGAACCACCGATAATCAGTAGATAAGTTGGCGAGATATTAACCCGCAATGACGTACTGTTATTATTAACAAACACCATTGCCGTAAAGACGCCCAGACCCGCCGCCACTAACGACGTGACAACTAGTGGCAAGAGCGATTCTATGATAGTCATCCGCTTTAGCTCGCTAACCTGCATACCTGATAAACGCATGGTATACAGCGACTGTTTGCGCTCTAAAATGCCACCAATAGTCGAAACAACGATTGAAACAATAGCCACGACCATTGTTGCAGCCATGCCACCATAAGCCATCCAAGCCAACTTTTTTATCGACTCATTACCGCTATCATGTGCCTCATAATTACTGATGACATGGGCATTAGTAATATTGCTAGTAACTAGCAGAGTACGTAGTCGATCAATATTTTGCTCATCGATATCTATTAGATAGTTGTAACTATTTGTCGGAATGTCGTTTAACGATTTACCAGCATTAAGTTGCTCGGCAGTGTCATGGAGCAGCAATCCATACTCGCTGTTATCATTAATAGATTTCAGCCGATCACCTAATTTAGTCATACTATCAGCATAGATTAATGTATCAGTGACCGAGGTGCCTATCCATCTGACAGCGACATAGCGATTGCTATCACCATTACATTTTACAGTGGCGATGTGCGATTGCATATCTTGGCATCTACCGACTGACCATATACCGTAAACGGGCAACTTCTGAACATTGCTAACATAATCCGTATGATCCAGCAGATTCGACAACTTATCGGCTTCGTCGTCCTTTTTGTCCATTTGCACTAGGTCAATCAGGGCGGTTTGGCTGTCGATCATAGCTAGGCCTCCTGCATTATCTCGATTAAGTTTATCGATACCACTAGTAGCACTGATAAAGAAGGTGCCAGCAAACAGAGCCAAAACCACACCAATGACCGATCTACTGATGGCGCGAGCATGCACTTGAACATACTTCATTCCAATCATGCCAACGGGTTTGCGCGCCAGCTTAGCGCCTAGTTTAGCTAGGCTGTAGGTTAGCCATGGACCAGCCAATACTAGCCCACCCATATTCAAGACTAAAGCCACCATAATAACTATGATATTAGTTTTGCTTTCGTCATAATTCTTAGCATGTCCTTTTGTTTGCAGCCATATTAGAATGATGACGCCAACAAGCAAAGGAATAATTCGCCACCAGCCTGGTTTATTTTCGCGACGAGCGTCCCGTGTGATACCAAGCGGCGAAGTGTGAACTTTGCGCATGCCCCACCAGTTAGCCAGCCAAACCAACAGAGTAGTCAGGATGGCAATAATAACATATTGCATTTTCCGAACCACAATCATGTCTGGCCAGTAACGAGTTTCCTCGAGCGTGACTTGTTGCAATAAAGGCATCGATATAACATACAGCAGAGTACCGATAATAATACCTGCAATGGCAGATAGCAAAGCCTCAGTTGCAATAATGTTGATGACCTGTCTATTTGTCGCACCAACCAAACGCAGAGCAGCGTATCGTTTCTCACGTTGAACAGAGCCAAGCTTGGCTGAAACAGAAATCAGCATGATAACCGGCAGCAATATGATAATCACGCCCATATAAACGATGTAACTTATCAGAGCCTCATAGACGCTTGCCTGCATATTTTTAGGTAGCTTATCAGCAAAGCGATACACCAGACCTCTTGATTCATCTGTCGTATCCACTGGTATAGTACCCGCAGGCACACCTGCGACAACCACTAATTCATCGCGACCGCTAGACACACTGGAGGGTAAATTACGAGACAGCTGTTTAGTGCCATAACGTAGACCAATTTGATCCTCAGGGTGCTCCTTGATTATTTTAGCCAGAGCGTCAGAAACGTAATATTCGCCTGGGTCAGGCACTTTTAGGCCTAGCAAATCAGGGCTACGCGAGCCAGTCTTCTCCATTTTAATAACACGGACGTCGGTATTACGCCATGTGTCTCTGTTAATGTTCACTCGCACCGGATCGACCCCATCGACTCGCTTTACCGATTTGTCATCCGCCATCTGCTGTCGCAGAGTGTTGATAAAAGCATAACGGTCGAAATTGCTCATAGCGTTAAAGATGGCTGTAAAAGCTAGAATAATCCAAGTGCCGACCGCTACAGCCCCGGTCATCAAAGCTAGCCGTTTCCAACCGGTGCGAATAGACTTTCTAAATAGTAATAAACTAACGCCCATCGCCAGCTCCTCCAGAGATGCGACCATCACGGACAATGATTTCCCGATCTGCCCAGGCGGCAATAGTTGGCTCGTGCGTAACTATTACAACTGTAGTGCCAGATTTCTTGGCGGTAGTAATGAATAGCTTCATAATATGTTCGCTACTTAGACTATCTAGCGAGCCAGTCGGCTCGTCAGTAAATAGCACTTCCGGCTCGATGATCATGGCGCGAGCGATAGCAACACGTTGCTGTTGTCCGCCCGACAGCTCAGTGACAACACAGTCCGCCTTATCTTTAACGCCGACTTCATCTAACCAAGCCATGGCCTTGCGATATGCTTCCGCTTTAGGCACGCCATTCAACAGCAGCGGCACAGCGACATTGTCAACCGCAGTTAACTCAGGAACTAGCTGCGAAAATTGAAAAACAAAGCCAAATTTAGTTCGCCGCAAGATAGTACGCTGCTTATCACTCATATTATCGATACGGTCGCCGTTAAAAAAGATTTCACCGCTATCGGGTGGGGTAATGCCAGCTAGAGCATGTAGTAAAGTAGACTTACCTGAGCCCGATGGCCCCATAATAGCTAGAACCTCGCCACGTCTAATCGACAGGTCGATACCCCGCATGGCTTTAGTTTCGCCAAACGACTTCTTAATATCATTGGCACGAATAATAATATTGCTATCTTTTTCGTTCACCTTATCCCCTGCTCTAGTCACGGGTTGTTGCATAGTTCCTCCTTTAGTTTAGATATTCGGCTGTCAGCTAATTCAATCCAACGTAGATCAGCCTCGATGTGATATATCGCATTATCAATCAGCAACGTCGTAGCTAGATCGTCGCAATCCATACGCTTTCGAGTTAGTTCACGCATCTGCTGGATGTGACTATGGCGCTGATTATCTAAAAAGACATGGGCGTCAGCATTGTTCAGCAGAGCCAAAACCACCTTGAAGTACATCGTGGTCTGAAGGTGCGGATTAACCTGTTCCGGCTGAGCCATCCACTGCTTAAAATAGTCGCTTCCCGTGGTCGTAATGCGATACTTAATGCGACTGGGACCAGCAGATTTGTCTACTGAGCTGGTTGAATCGGCTTCAACTTTACCATCCCGCTGCAAGCGCGATAGCGTGGAATATACTTGGCCAGGCAGAATCGGCTTCTCCCTACCGAATAACGAGTCATACATTTTCTTTAATTCATAGCCATAATTAGGACCCTGACTCAAAAATCCTAACAGACAATTTTGTGCATGCATATTCTAACTATACACTTAGTGAATAGTCATAGCAACCTTTTGTAGTAAAAACTACACACCGAGTGTATAGTGTCTGTTGCGCTTTTATACTATACGTATATTATGGTAACTAGATAGTATAATGGTAATTATGCAAGGCTCGTTTATTAAGGAGAAAATATGACATATAAAGACTTAATACCAATTGCCGACGAATACCGTAACCTGCTTGGAAAAGTAAGATGCTATTATGGCTTAAATAAGAGCGGTTTAAGCCAGCAGTACATACTAAAAATGCTCACCAACATAGTCGACAAGCCTTTTTTGAGACTTGACGAACCTAGCGATATATCTGGACGATTAATATTCTATGTTTCCGAACTATTTGTATTAGCTGAAGGCGGTACAGACACATCAGGAATGGTTGCGAAGTACCGCGACGAATTCATACCGCCCATACTAGATGATTTGTCGGCATTTCTAGAGAACAATAACGACCGAGTAAGCCCAAAGACTGAACGTTTCGTGAGAGTTGCCTATTCCGACCTAACAAAACTGTACAACACACGCCCAAATAATAGATGTATAGCAGAAGCCTTGTCTATATACAAACAACTTCCGATAGTCAACCAAGCGTAAGTCCTAGCTTGCCTCGCGGGTGGCAAGCTATTCTTACACTAGCTTCTTAAACTCATTAGCGAATTTATCGAACTGACTACCCTCGTGACCGCATATCGTCATTTCAGCCTATCGAAAACGTATGTTACCGGAGAGAGCGCAGGATTAGGCATCATTGACCGCACAAATCGCATTACTTCATCCCTAGATTCAAGCATCTTCTCAATAATGTGAGTCTGCAAGCTCTCTGCAGCTCGACGCGGAGTTAGCGCACGATGGCAAGCCGGACACAATTTAACCAAGTTGTCCAGCACATCTACTTTCTCGGAATCGTTCGCGTAAGGTATTACATGGTTAATCTCTAGATACCACCTACCATTTCTAGGAACTTTGAAGGTACGATTAGATATCTCGTACTCGCCCTTACATCCAACGCATTCGTCGGGGAACGTCTCGCGCGCAAACGACACAATCTTATGATTTCTAGTTTCAAATCTACTATGAGATTCTCCTATCTCTTGGTTAGAAAAATCCAGCTCTGCACGCAAAGCATTTACCTCGCTGCCCAACAGACTCCTACCCAAGATATTCTCGCGATAAAATACCAATCTGTCCTCGAAGCTCCTATATGTAGTTACTTCCCCTAGATTGACGTAGTTAGTTGTCAGGATATCAGTTTTATATCTGTTAATATTGGGGAATTTACAAATAACATTATTGTAAAACCATTTTAGATTTACCCTAACCTGAGTATTTCGCCTAGCGATATCTCGTGTATACTCAGGCTGCAATTCACGGAAGTTCAAATTCAGATGAGACAGCAAGTTATCGCTTGACAGCAATATCTTAAACATATCATCAAAATATCTCTTGCTGCTATTCTTAATGTCCACTGAGTAGTAGCCGCGATTAAAGTCGGCACTACCTCGAAAGATAAACATAGCCAAAGCAATCTCAGCATCCAAATTATATTGCAACCTAGCAGTGGATATTTTTACGAGAATCAAGCTGTAAACCATCGCCAAAAAATCGTCATAAGTCATATCCATGTCATTGTGTATCACGCAATAAATCGTAGTACCACGAATAGCAAAGGACATACCATACTTTTCCGATAGGCACTGGGCGGTTTGAAGGTAAGATTCCTTATATAGTTTTAGAAACTTAGTCTCGCGGTAAGTAGAACTAACGATAAAGTCTCTACTCTTTGGCTTTGTATTGCAGTTAAAGAATATTGCTAGCAGACTATCCAATGACGTGCTCTTGATATCACTAGCGTTCATTGTTGCCGCCTCGAATTCTAGCTTCAGCAATCTCAAAATAATCGCTGCTCAGCTCCACTCCTACAAACTTTCTACCGAGCGACACAGCTGCAACACCCGTAGTTCCACTACCCATAAATGGGTCTAGTATTTTATCTCCCGGGTTAGTATGTATTTTAATAATATCTTGCATTAGCTTCAGGCTCTTTTGAGTAGGATGAATTGTCCGTTCTCGCCCCGCAACCACCGGAGTCCTAAATTCCGCGCGAAGGTAGGGCACCTTGTCCGGCTTATTGAATACCCAAGGCGTACCATTATCCACTGCCCACACAGCATACTCTGTATCTTGAACATAGCGACGCTTAATGTTCCGTGGCATAGGATTAGTTTTTATCCACTTAAGAACATCCTTCACCACCAAACCATTTAGTTCAAGACGCTTTATAATTGATGATATATAACGATATGAGCAGAATATTACAAAACTGCCTCCCGGGTTCAGCAAGACCCTCGCCAAGTCTATCCATGATAGTATGTCAAATGATTTGTCCCATTCTCCAAAGTCAACACCCTTTCTATGTGCCGACTTCATTGAAGCAAAATTATTGTCCTTTGATATATTGTACGGCGGGTCGGTTATTATATGGTCAAATTTCACACCACCATCTACAAACTTTCGCAAATACACATAAGCGTCGCCTTGGTATAGCTGAGTGCCATCACTCGATTCAAGTATTGCCCTACCAATAGCCTTTCCCAATAATGGCGGAACCGCATTGCCTATCTGACGGCAAATATCCGTTTTGGTCCCGTAAAATATGAACCTATCCGGAAAGCTCTGAATCCTTGCTGCTTCGCGTGGCGTTATGGCCCGATTTAGAACAGGATGACTATTGGTGCCGTTTGACGGCGTATCAAACCGGGTATCGATAGTTGGACTATATTCTTCCCACTTTAGCCTGCCCCATGTTGTATTAAACTTTTGTCTTCCAAGATACTCAGCAGGGAGATTTTCTTTGCCACTTTCAGGTGGTATCATAGCAAGCTTCTTCAGAGCCAAGTCGCTATGTTTAGTGGCAACATGGTTATATAGCTTCTTTGAGTCGGCGCGCGCCCATTTCTGGTATTCAGACTTTGGGTCAAATCTATAATCCTGAGTAGCCGCTCCCTCACCTGAATTTAGATATGCTAAGTCCGATATAGCGTCTCGAACAGTAGTCCTTTGATGTAAAGGCTGTACGACAGGTAGCTCAACAGGCCAATTCTTACTGGCTATAATGATAGTACGCTGACGCCGCTGCGGAACCCCAAAATCACTTGCCGTCAGAATGCCATTTCTATGATAATAGCCTAGCTTTTCTATCTCACTCAGAATCTCTTTTAGAAAGTAGCCACCAACACTGGATGACATAGCCTTAACGTTCTCAATGACAAATATTTCCGGTTTCAATTTTCTGACTATGTCCAAGTATTCGCGGAACAGAAAGTTGCGAGGGTCTTTTAAGCCAAGCTTTTTACCCTTATTGCTAAACCCCTGACACGGCGGTCCACCTATAATCATATTTACTCCACGCCTAGTAGCAGCGTCAATGATACTCTGTTTTACAGAAGTGTCGCATATATCGCCCATGATAACGTCAACATTGGGTAAATTTTTACTTAGGGTGTTTAGCGCAGGTTCCCAAAAGTCTGTAGCCACCACTGTCTCGAATTCGGGTAACATATCCAACCCAGCCGAGAAGCCTCCCGCTCCCGAAAATAAGTCCAGAACTCTATACTTAACAGCCACAATATATCCTAATATCTTTAGCGCGGTATATAAAAAGCAGACACCGCTACCGGGTGTCTGTATCACAACTAGGAACATTGCAGAACAACGCCATGTGAAGCCGGCATTAGTGCCTGCTTTTTAGCGTCGTTGGAATTGGCAATATTCCTAACTTATTTAATAAATTGTGATACAGACAAACTGATTTTATCATATATCACCTCTAATTTCACCTCTAATGTATTAGTTCAATACTTTCTGGAAAGTATTGAACTAATACAATGGCAAGCGACACGCATTGATTCCTGTATACATATTGAACTAATCCCGCAATAGACGTACAATACTTATAACTTGACCACAGACGATTCAAGCAAGAGGACGAAAGTCCAGCGCATCAAAGGAGCTGCCATGGGCAACAAGATAACCAAGGAACTTCCGGGCGGAACGAAGCTCACGATCGACAAGGACCATGAGGGGTAAGTCATACTACCGGCACGGACACAGTGGCCCCAACTTCGAGCGCACAGAGCACAATGCCATTGGTATGGCAGCAGTCAATGCGACATTCGGGGACAAGCCAATTCTCGACCATGACGCGAAGACCCATCCGACTCGCCGTTGGTAGTACCTTCAACACGCCAGCCCATTAGGACTGGCGTTAGCTTTAGGAGTATAAGAATGAAAAACACCATAGACACACTGCACAAGGAACTTTTTAAGGAGCCAGCATCGCCCAACAACAGAGCCATGCTAGTTAAATACATAGGACATATTGTTAGCCGGGCTAGCAAGCTATCCGACGATGAGCTAGCTGGAGCCAAAGGCGAGCTACTAGCATCACAACTGACCACTGCAATGGTATTCAACGAAGACCCCAACTTTGAAGGACATTGGATAGCTAAAGATACAGAACCTAAGCTATCAAAGATTGCTGAGTTAGCGTATCACCTAGACGGGCAACCAGACGATAGGACGTCGTGGCAAGAGCTGTTTCAAATTTCGCGTAATTTACAGCCATAGATTTCTCTCCCACATATACCTACATGCGGGAGTTTTCTTCTTCTATAATTCCTTAACTTTACCTATATAATATCCAGGGTCATTTGTCGCCTCCATTGCGGCAATATGGCTAATTATTGCCTCGCACAGTTCAGACTTACAGATATTGTCATTCATTCACCTGCATTGACTCGATGCCGTAAAAGGGATCAGCGCCATCTTGCTTACCATACTCTGTATAGTTACCTTTATTAAATAATGACATTGATGCAAAGCTCCTCGACACAGCGCAGAATAATCGCGCTATGATCTCAAATTAACTTGTTATATCTTACATCTTCATCTTACCGCAACCCGCCAAACTGTACCACTTGCAGTAATCCTCACAAAAACCTATTATTAGAACATGGTTAGCAAACTGCTAGCTATGTTCCTTAAGGAGCTGATATTATGTCCGGTAGTAACAGACGAATCCCGTATGACCACAACGCCAATCAAGGGCAAGTCCCTTCTAGTAGCAAAGGTCAAATATATATTCCACACGATGACGGTGAGCTCAATCCCGCCCACGTCACACAGTGGCGTCCAGATAACACTCGCGTGTCATAAAATACCCAGAATGACGGCTAGAGAACCGAGATACACAAACTGGCCGGAACAAGGCCAAGGCTCCAGAACCGCCGTTCATGGTAGTCAGCTTGCCCCGGCCATACCGGGGCATTTTTATGAAAGAAATTCCAATACCTCCCTTTCACAAAGGGAGGTATTTGTAACAGATACTACTACGCCCTGCCTTCTCCCCCTTGCGATGGGCGTTGCAACTATCTTTGAGCCCTCCGTCACGACTACGTCGTGCCACCTCCCTTTGCGAAAGGGAGGTATTTGTGATAGGTGCTGCACCCTGCCTTCTTTGTGAAAGGAGTATTGCAATACCTTAGAACCCTCCGTCACGACTACGTCGTGCCACCTCCCTTTGCGAAAGGGAGGTATTATGGTTAAGCGTCTGCTTCGGCTTGTCGTGCCCTACCTTCTCTCTTTGTGATGGGAGGCATTTATGGTTAAGTGTCTACTTCGGCTTGTCGCGCCTTCTCTCCTCGTAAAATGTTGTTGTTGCACCTCCCTTTCGCAAAGGGAGGTGGGTCGGCGCTAGCCGAGCCGATGGGTTCGAATAAATTCGTCAATCCGGCAGCATACACCCGAAAAGTTCTTCTTAATATCCGTATTGGTAAAGCGCATTACGGTTAACCCATGACTCTCTAAGACCCTAGTTCTAACGACATCGTTAGATTGGCCTACACCTTCATCGTAATGCTGTCCACCATCTAGCTCAATAACCAATTTTAATTTAGGACAATAGAAGTCCACGATATAGTTATCGATAGGCTTCTGACGGCAAAATCGGACTGGCAGACTCCTGAGGTATTTATACCACAGTAATCTCTCTTCGAGTGTCATGTTTCTTCGTAGTTCACGCGCCAATTTTACGTTATTTTTGTTTCTGAATTCTGCCATAGTTGTATTATATATCGAACCCACCGTCACGACTACGTCGTGACACCTCCCTTTGTGAAAGGGAGGTATTCTGTGATTTAGTGCTAGTCACACCTACGTCGTGCCGCTATACCACAAAAAGAGGCGTTGTAATTGTACTCGAACCCACCGTCACGACTACGTCGTGACACCTCCCTTTGTGAAAGGGAGGTAT
>ERZ1023974.224-NODE-224-length-15909-cov-49.406837_pt1 | contig 15909 bp, 12 predicted proteins | sample MGYA00380432_ERZ1023974 | MGnify/ENA primary metagenome ERZ1023974 (study PRJEB33179, sample SAMN07449058) | human gut metagenome | biome: Human-gut; feature: Human associated habitat; material: Faeces | host: Homo sapiens | place: India:Kasaragod | collected...
AAAGACGACGCTAATACCGGTGGCAACGGCACCGCAACCACACAGAACAACCAGCACCTATCTAAATACCAATCGCACATGCTGATTCAGACGGAGTGGGGCGCAGCAACCTATCTATCTGCCTCACAATATGGCACAGGCGTAAACAAGGTACAGATTAATGCGGCATCGTCAGGTGCCAAAGACGACAACGGCAATTGGAGTAACGGCATTACGGGCTGCGGACCACAAGCGAGCGGCAACGAATCGTCTTACGATAAGCCTGGCGCCATTAAGACGACCAAAGCTTGTTTCGCCGATGATGCTAATCACGGTTATACGGGCACCCTTGGTCAACTAGCTTCAACTACGGGCAATATTACGGGCATCTACGACATGTCTGGCGGTGCATGGGAACAAGTAATGGGCAACCGAACAGATAGCACCACACAGACAACACCAAATAATATTGATTACTTTAAAAACCAAACAAAACCGCCATATGTAAACCTGTACAGAACTGCAGATGGCTTCGGGTCAGCTAAGGCTTGGTCAATAGGTACTGACGCTGAATGGAAATACAACTGGGATATCTGTACCTATGAAACCTGCGGTGGACAAGCCCTACACGAGAATAAGCTAGTACAGTCGGTTGCCACGAGCATCCAGTCCTGGGGCTACGATAGCAGCGTCTTCTCGCAAGCTGGCTCCCGTTGGCCAGTTCGAGGCGGGCTCTATGGCAACGGTAGTAGCGCCGGGGTGTTCTATTCGGGCAACGATTACGGCTTCCCGTTCAACAGCTATGCTTTTCGCGCGGCCTTGTTGCCGCTCCCCTAGGGCGCTCTTAATCTCTTAATCTCTAAACATTGCGCCGTCCGCGCTCCGCGGTCGGCGCCGGAAAGGACACATGGAACAACCAAAACAGCGTTTGACCGACCCGCTTCGGGCGGTCAAACCGACGCAAAACTTATATGCTATAGTTTATCGCGACATGAGGCGTCTATATAAATATACTTACGACCGCCTAGAGAGCTACCCTAAGGTGCAAAAGGGGAATGTTGGTGTAGGCTCGCGAATTGCTCAACTAACGCAGGATAACCTGCGTGGTAGCCTAGAAGTCTATAGCTATAACCCAAAGCTAGATAAAGAGATGATTCTGCGTCGTATGTCAATCAATTTTAAGGAGCTAAATATTTTGGTTGAAATAAGCTGTGATCACTGCTGGATTAAGCCGCAGAACCGCCTAGCGTGGGCACGGATGCTTAGTGGGCTGGATGACAGGGTTATTAGCTATGCCATGGGTCTCCAAAAGCGAGCGCGTGAAGCAGCTAGTACGGCAGACCAAGCAGAAACCGGGGCTAGCGGTACACAATGAACCCCGATGACAAGATTGTAGAGAAACTGGCCGATCATATGACCTTGATGGCATGGCAGAATGCGCATCGCCGAGCAGCAATGTCAAAAGGACTGCGCCCCGAAGTGCTAAAATTCAATATGAATGAAACGTCAAATCTGCTACGCATTATGGATATCGTGGGGTCGGGGCGTTATCGGCCATCACATTATCGTGAATTCTACGTCTACGAGCCGAAGAAACGGTTGATTTTGGCGTTGCCGTATTTAGATCGTGTTGTTCATCAGTGGTTTGTCGGTGAGTTTATAAAACCTTTTTATTTGCCACGTTTTATTTTGGATAGCTATGCTTGTATTCCAGGGCGGGGTACACACGCTGCAGTTGATAAAATTCAACACTATATGCAAATTATGCAAGAGCGCTATGGGCATTATTATGTGCTAAAAATGGATATATCAAAATTCTTCTATACGATCGACAAGTCTATTCTATGGCGGATTATTAGTGCTCGTATTGTTGACCCACCGCTAGCTGAGCTCGCCAAGGTTATGGTGTTTGATGACAATGGCCATAGCGGTATACCGATAGGCAATTATATTTCACAGTATTTTGCTAATATTTATCTAAACGAGCTAGACTGGTATTGCAAGCGCACGATGAACATTGAATTTTATGTGCGCTATATGGACGATTTTGTAATGCTCGCTCCTAGCCGATTGATCGCTAGACGGTGGTATGACCAGATCGAACAGTTTGTGAACAAACAATTAAATTTGCGATTAAACCCCAAGAGTCGTTATTATCCGGCAAAGCAGGGGTTAGATTTTGTGGGCTATCGGATATTTAGCGATCGTCTAAAATTGCGTCGGCGCGCTATTAAGAAACTTCATCAAATCCAACGAGCGCACAGATTAGGGGTTGATGATGACGCGCGCTATCTGCGTCGCATGGCGGCATGGCGCGGGCATGCACAGAGAGCAATACGGCAATACCCAACAAATGTCCGCATGCCACAGTGATCAACTGGCATTCTTGATGTAGCATTGTTTATGTCGACGGGTCGCTAGCATTTGCTGGCGCCGTCGACAAAGGAGCTGGCCTGGGCGCGCAATCCGGTGTTCGTACCATAGGTATTTACTAACCATAGCGTATGCGTTGGCGCGCACTAGGGGAGCGGCAACAAGGCCGCGCGAAAAGCATAGTTGTTGTTCGGGTTGCCGTTATTGTTGCCCGAATAGAACACCCCGGCGTTACTACCGTTGTTATAGTTACCGCCTCGATCTGGCCAACGGTTGTCAGCTTGCGTGAAGTTGCTGTTATCGTTGCCCCAGGACTGGTTGTTCGTGGCAACCGACGTTGGTGACGTAACATTCAACTTATCGGCCTAGCCCCTGTATTAATTATATAACCGAAATATTACCATGCCAGAGTAGCTTCAATTGGCTGTACTAGGCTTTTATAAAGCACTAATTTAGCTAATTAGGCTATTTGGATCAAGCTCGAGCTGCCAGCCAGTGGGTATGCACTCGCTGACCTTTATTAGTATGTCACGCCGCGGCGCACGAATAACGATTTGCCAGGTGTAGAGACCGCGTAGACGTTCGTAAAATGCAGGTGCTGGCCCTAATAGATATATTTGTGTGCCAAATTTTTGACGCAGCTCGCTAGCTAGGCGTCTAGACGCCGTGGCAGCACCTCGTTCGGTTTTGTAGGTGCAGGTCAGCTTTAGCAGATAGGCGAGTGGCGGGAAATGGCCTTTCTGGCGCTGAGCAATTTCGTAGTTATAGAAGCCTAGATAGTCTTGCGTGGCACCATAGCGCACGGCGGCGGCGTCGGGCTGATAAGTCTGAATAATTGCCTTTGTGTCGATATTACTACGTCCTACGCGACCGCAAACTTGAGCGACTAGTTGAAATGTGCGTTCGCTGGCGCTGAAGTCTGGCATGGCTAATCCAGCATCAGCTTGAACTACACCGACCAGGGCTAGATTAGGCAGATCGAGTCCTTTGGCGATTGTTTGTGTACCGATGATGATTTGGATGGTTCCGCTTTTTAGCTCGTCATACAAGTCTTGTACCGCAAAGCCCTTTTCGGTGTCGCCGTCAAAGCGTCGCACGACTGATGATGGAAACAGCTTTTTGACCTCGTCTTCGATTCGCTTAGTGCCAATACCTTTGCTTTTGATATTAGCGCTATCACATTCTGGGCATTTTAGTGGTGGACGCTGCTTATAACCGCACAGATGGCAGATTAGGGCGAACTTATCGTTATGCAAAGTCAGCGGTAGGTAACAGCTGGGACAGCTGGCGATCCAACCACAATCCTGACATATGGTAGTACTGGCGCTACCGCGACGATTGTGAAACAGCAAAATCTGGCGACGTTGTTTCAGAGTCTCGCGCATGGCGGTAAGTAGTGGCTTGCTGAATAAATAACTTTCGGTACTAAAATTATCGCGACGAGTAAGGTCGATGATTTCAGTAGTCGGTCGCTTGGCATCGGCACGGGCTAGCTGATTCAGCTCGATGATGGGCTTTCCGAGGCGCTGCGCTAAATAATAATCACTAATTGAGGGTGTTGCCGAGCCAAGAATTAGACGGGCATGGGCTAGTTGGGTCAAGCGACTAGCTACTACAGTGGTGCTGTAGCGAGGCGCCTGTTCTTGCTTATATGATGGTTCGTGACATTCGTCGACTACCACTAGTCCGAGATTGCGCACCGGCATAAATAGGGCGCTGCGTGGACCAACTATGACAATCGGTTCTGTGCAGTTTAAGATGTAATGCCATAGGATGACGCGCTCAGAATCCTTCATTGCGCTGTGGGTAACTACGACGTTATTAAACTCCTTCTGAAACTCTTGGACTAGCTGAGTAGTGAGGGAAATTTCGGGTACTAGAATGATGACAGAGCGACCATTGTTGATGGTCTGTCGTGCCACGGCTTTATATACGTTGGTCTTGCCGCTGCCGGTAATACCATGGAGCAGAGTGGTGCCGCTGGGTGTGCTAAGGATTTGCTGAACCGCATGTTCTTGCTGGCTATTTAGCAGCAGTGTAGAGTCGGGTGTCTTTGTCGCCTTGACGTCGGGGCGATAATCTTTGATGCGTTTGCGATTGAGCCGACTAGGTAGAATGGTTTGCCAAGTAATACCGCTACTGGTGGCGTAATAACTAGTCATCCAGTCGTGCAGCTCTAGCAAGCTATCGGGCAGGGGCTGTTTGTAGACGACGCGCAAGATTGCCTTGTAGCAGATTGGCTGACCTTCTTTGTTAACAGTAGCCGGATGTTTATCTTCGCGCCTAACTATACCAAGGCTGGTACGGTTGGCGCCGACTGGCACTTCCACAACCTGGCCAACGGATAAATCATGGTCAGAGGTATAGGTTAGAATATCAGCCCATGCACCGACTTTGCCTATCATCTCGACCTCATAATATTTCATGGTTATATTATATCCTGCAACAGTTATTTTTTGCTATAATGGCAGTGTATGTATTTTGAGTCGAGGGCGCAAGCGGGGGCTCGGTTGGCTACCGAGCTAATTGATCTGTACCGTTACAAAAATACGGCAATTTTGGCGCTGTCGAGCGGTGGGGTGATGATCGGCTATCAGATTGCGATTTATCTGCATGCGGCATTGAAGCGACTGATCATGGAGACGATTCGCATCGAGGATGAGTCAGAAACTTATGGCACGATGTTGCCGGGTGGTGTTTTCGCGCCCAATCCTGACTTAGGCGAAACGACGATGCAATATTATTATGGCGAATACGCTGGAGACCTAGATCAAAAGCTAAGGGAGGCGACTTCGCGGATCAATAAGGTGATTGGTCCTGATGATATATCGCCGGAAAACTTGCGTGGCTATAATGTTATCGTGGTAGACGATGGCGTGCACGACGGTATGGCGCTTGACGCTGCGCGAGTATGGTTGAAGCCGGCGCGTATTGAGCGGATGATTCTGGCAACGCCGCTCATCTCGGTGTCAGCGCTGGATAAGGCGCATATTTTGTTTGACGAACTGCATATTCTAAATGTGGTGGCAAACTTTATGCCGACGTCGCATTATTACGAGCAGAACGACGTTCCTGATGCGCCGATGATTAAGGCGATGATTGAAGACAGTATTCTGCACTGGAAATAACCTTCGATAATTATATAATTACGGCTTGTATGGCAGTTTAGCACTAAAGCATAACACTATTGACAAAATAATACTGTTATGCTAATATTAATCATGAACACGAAAGGTGTAAGAAGTAACGGAGGGGTTACTGCTTAGTCGGTGCCAATGGCAAGGGCTAGCAGTAGCCCTTTTCTAATAGAAAGGATTTATGGAAATATGGCAGGAACCAAAGCAGGCGCAAAGAAGGCAGCAATAACTAATAAATTAAAGCACGGTAGCGATTTCTATGCGCGGATTGGCCGTAAGGGCGGACAGAATGGTAACACTGGTGGTTTTGCAGCCAACCCGGAACTAGCGCGTGTCGCAGGTGCTAAGGGTGGTCGTATCTCGCGCCGTGGCCCAGCCAAGAAATCGATTAAGGTGGTCGATCAAAGTATTGATTCTGTCGTTATTGTCAACGCAGCTTAATTACTGACCGCTCTCGATAAAATCTATTAACATGGCTTATGCCATCACTAAAACCGCCCTTAATCCTAGTGGGGCGGTTTTTGGCTACTGCTGACTTTTTGCTCGGCGACGCAGCTGGCAGCTACGGGCGTCGTTGGCTGTCCACCTAGTGTGGCAGTTCAGACAATAATAGTTCAGTGTGTTACGGGACTGTAATCCAGTCTGGTTGCATTTGGGGCAGAGTGAACGGTCGTGCAACCAGTTGCGATAGCTATCAAGTGCTTCTTCGATGTCGTTGTCGCAAATTATGTATCCATAGCGCGGCGCTAGCTGTTGGGCTTTCTGCCAAGCGGCACGCTCCATTTGTAATAGTTCGATGTCCTGAATAAAATCTTTGTGCATTAATAGGGCGTGCCCCAGTTCGTGCAGTAAATCAATTGGATCATCGGTGTAATAAATTTTGTGTTCACTTGCCACCCAGCACGCTCGATCGGATGCGACGAAGATGATACTGGGGTAATCGCGTTTTAACTGATTAACTAGGTTGACCATAACTCTATTATAGGATAATATTATTCTTAAGCAGTATTGAATATTAATATATAAAACATAGAGGTAAATATGGCAGGACAGGATCCAGTGGACTTATTTATAGAACAAATTGTTGATCAGAAGAACTTGGCAGGGGTTACACCTGAAATTAAGCAACAAGTGGTGACCGAGCTAAAAGGACGTTTGATGGATCAAATCGATCGAGCGATGATTGATTCGCTAAATAACGAGCAACTAGACAAGTTTAATACACTATTGGATAGCCAGAATACTACCGACCAGCAACTACAAGATTTCTTTGCTACATCTGGCATTGATAGTCAACAGGTGGCGTTAGACACTATGCTGAAGTTTCGTGAGTTCTATCTAGGGGCAGCGTAAGGAGCTTACCATATGAGTAAATCTATGGAGACGAATCGTAGCATGACTCCAACGTCAGCTGAAAGCATCAATGATAAAGAAACTTCTAGGTCGCTTGAACGTTATAACAAGCTGAGCAATGACCTTGGCGTAGTAGCAGTAAGGGCAACTGAGATATCAGAAATGTCCAAGCGTAAACGAAACCAAAATGCTGAATACTATTCGGATTTACAAAAACACTACGATGATCTAGGATCAGCTGATCAGGCTGATTATGATAGTTATGTTGATAGTTTAATTGAGCTAGCCAAGCGCAACAAGGAAGTCAAACCGCACAAACCGCGCCAATCTGGACTATCGCAGGCAATTGAGTATGTGATGACAGTGTCAGGTGTGCCGGGTGGAAAAACGGAGCTTTCGCAACTTCCATCAGATCAGCGTGCTGACATACAGGGTAAAGCGCTAGCACTCGAAAGCGAGCGAAAACGCAAGGGTGAACAGGCTGAGGATTTTTATAATGCGCTGTACAATGGTAGCCTACCTAAAGGCAACCAATCTGATGCGTATGGTCGAGAAACAGCTGTTTCGGTACCGCAAATTCAGGCTGCGCCTGAATCTAGCCCTGTCGGCAATAAGGATTTTGGCCAAGATATGGTTCTGTACGACAGAGATTTTGCAGCCAAACAAACAGCTAATACTGAGTCGAGCGAGCCAGTCGATAAAGTGTCGACACCAAAGGCTGCGAACGACACTATGTTGGATTATCCAGGCTTCTTGTTGCGTGGTGTAACAGTCGATCGTTCAAAATATATCGAGGAGGCTTCGTTTAAGGCTGCGCAGGAAAAGCTGATGGACGCTATTCATATTACTGATGCTGATCGTGATTCCAATGGTCGGGTTAAGCTATGGAGGCGGCTAGGCAAGATTAAGAATAGTATCTGGATGGGTGGTGTAGCGCGTGGCTATTATGAAACAAAGTTTCGCCGACAAGCAGCCGAAAAGATGCGCAACGATGACATCGCAGCACAGATTGGCGCTAAGAGTTGGCTAGATCTCGATCAGATTAAAGACCCGCTAGACCGGGCGCGCGCTGTCACTATGAGGCGCATGATTCTGGACGCCAGTATGGATAGTGTTCGTACCGAGCGAGGTGAGAGCCGTGAACAGTTGGAGGCGGATAATCCAGCGCGTGTGGCTATGCTGGATTTAATCAAACGGTTTGCCGTTAAAGACAAAGACGGCAAGTATATGACGCCAGACGAGTTTGCTGAGCAAAAGAAGCGTATCTATGCCCAATACGCTGACGAATTATTTGACAATAAGGGCGATAAGACTGCCTACATTGATAATTATTATGCAATTGCCGAAATGGCACGTGCCACAGCTGATCACGCAGAGGGCTTGGCTGCTATCGAAAAAGGTTTTCAGATGTATCGTGCAGAGACGCGCAATGATTTGAATACTGAGGCGCACCGTACGCGCGTAGAGGCGGCAGTCGAGAAGTGGGAGCATAGTAAGTTCGGCAAGTTTATTCCACCTGAAATAGTTGCAGCTGCGGCAGGTGTAGCTGGCTATGTTGGATCGAGCGTGCTGCGCAGTACGGCGGGTCAGATTATAAGTTTTGGTGGTGGCTCGATTGCAACTGGTGTCATTGGTGCGGTGCGTGAAGGCAATGCAGTAAAGAGCGAGCGCGCAACATTGGCGCAACAGCTAGCTTCAGGCAATCTAAATACTGAAAACAAGATTAATCAGCAAATTGGCGAGACGATTTATCAGATGGCATCGGCTCAAGATATGATGAATAAGGCCAAAGCGGCGATTGATAGCGGCGATACAAAGGCAATGTTTGACGCGCTGACCGAAATGACATGGCGGCAGAAGATGGGTGATCAATTCAAGGTCGATTTAATTAGCTATAGTTCGCCCGATGAGATTGCGACAGAGAGTCTAGACTTGATTACTAGCCGAGCCGAGCTAATTGTAGCATTGCGTAAGGCTAATCCAGATTTTGATATTGATAGCTTTAATGCAGGCATTACAGATAAACTAGGCGACATCAAGTCGCTGAATGATAAGAATTTGCTAAAGAGCGCAGATTTGCCGGATCAAGCCAAGGAAATGATTGGCGATATTCAAGCGAAAGACAAACTTTTTGCTAAACTAAAGGCTAAACGTCAGGGCATTCGGGGCGTTGGCACGTGTATAAGCTCGCTAGTAATTGGTTCAGCTGTGCGCGCGGTGGGTAACTATGTAATAGATCAGATTACCCCCGACACCGTAGAAGTGACGCATGTAGAACCGGGTGACAAGGCACATTATGACAAGCTAACTACCGAACAAATTGCCAACCTTAAGTCTCGCGGTGCAACTGTTGAAGCAGTCGATAAGATAGTCAATAAGACTACAACGGAAACTGTGAATGCAGATCAAGCAGTAGCAGATAATCCATTGTTCCAACGTTCAGCTTGGCTAAGCAACAACACTAGTATTTCCGATGGCAATGAGTTGGCAGGGCATATACAGGATGGCAAGATGTTCTATCAACCGACTGGCGCTTCGTTTGTTAATGGCATTCACATTGAGCAGTCCTCGATCTTAAATGCGGCACAGCAGGGTAATATTCACTTGAAGCTTTCGCCAACTGCTGATACGCAATCACATCCGTTTGATGTGGTCGGCAAATTGGTTAATGGTCGGGTTGAATTTGACGTCGAGCCGGGTAGTCCTGCTGCCAAGATGATAGCCGATCGCTCGTACAAGTTTGCAGAAGTTGCTGATAATAACGGCTTTGTTTATGCCACTGATATCGGTAGTGGCACTGCAAACAGTTTCGATATTGCAAAGACTATACAAGAGAAAGTGACGGAATATAACGTCCAAATGCCTAGCAAGACTGTTACACATACTGTTGACGCTGTAACGGCCAAGACAGAGTTCCACGTACAAGTACCTGATAAGGTAGCTGATTATATTCCACTAGTGCCGATCCCGCTATGGATTCGTCGCAATATGCACAATGCAGAGACGCCTGAGAAACATGAGACACCTGAACAGCCTGTTAAGCCTGAGATACCTGAGCAGCCTGAACAGCCTGAGCAGTCTGAGCAGTCTGAGCAGTCTGAGAATTCGAATTCAGAAGACTCTAATCCAACCGAACAAATTTCATCGGTTGAGACTAACGAGCCTGACAAGTCGGACGAGTCTACTAAGACTAGCGAGCCTAAGCCGACTACGCAGCCTAAGCCAAAGCCAACTATCGTGTCTGATCAGACGGCGGTCAATGGTAGCCCGGCTCTAGCAAAATTGGTAGAAGATACATACAAAAGGTCACATACTGGCAATCTGAATATTGATGAGGGCGCTAATGAGAGCGCTAATAGTAATGTTGGACACCCTGAGAATAAATGGCAAGACACTCACACGGAGTACGAATGGCAAGACATTGACGCATTGAAGGCAGATGTAGAAAATCAATTGAACCAGCAAGCCTGGGCAGCGGGTGAAGGATGGAATGCAAATGATAAGTTAGGTGCCGCTAAGGAACTATTTGATATACCAGATACGGGCAGTAAAACTATGAACGCGCTAGGCGTGCAGATGCTAAAAACATTCGTTAATGACCCAACGACAGTTGTCAAGGATTTAAATCATTTCGTGAATTGGTATAAAACCAATAAAATTTCCGCATAATATGCTAAAATATAAACATAAACGGTAATACACCCATGAGTTATATACAAAAATACGTTGATCAAGTTATGCAAGGCCTATCTGTTAAGGGTATGACTAGCGAAACGCGCTCGCGTTTAGCTTCGAGTTTGCGGGCTATGTTGGTCGCGCGCATCAATAACAAGATATACGAGTCGCTATCGTACGATCAGCTAATTGATCTGTACCAAAAAATAGATCAAGCAGATACCGCGGATGCTGCTGATACGATAATTATGAACTACCTGGACGAAGCAAACATCGACGTCTTAGCGATTGCCGAACAGGCTTATCAGGATATTGCCAGAGAGTACCACTCAACGATGAACCGGCGTTTGGTGCCAGCAGGAGGTCTAGCATGATGAAAATAAATCCAGAGAAAGCATTGTCGTCTAATATTAGTGAAGCTCGAGAACATCTAAGTAACGTTATTAATAGCCTTGAAGATGAACAGAGTGAGGAGGGGCGTCGCCAGAAATCTCGACAAGTTGGCCGCGAAGCTATCAACCTTGTAAATTCAAATGCTCATGGTTTACCGTTCAATGAAAAAGTTAAATTTTATGAAAACTTAAAGGCTACTCAAGCCAATAAAACGAATGGCTATAGTACAAAGACATCGTCGGGAGTAGTGCTTAATAGCTCATTGATACTGTCGAACGGAAAAGTGGTAACTTCGGATGATCTTAACGAGTTCAAAAGGCGTTTTAATGAAGAACATGGCCAAACATCTAAGACTGAGCGTAATAATCTATTTAGCAGTGATTTGGTGGCTCAACAACAGCGGGAAGATGCTGGCAAAAAAAGACTAGCAGGTCTGGTTGCAAACACATCTGACGGCATTAAAACGGATGAGCCGCGTCAATCAAACAAAACGCATAATACTCCAAAGAGTTCCGTTGATGCCGCTAAAGCCACAAACTCGAACTCAGCAGACGCACTAAAGCTAGAAGTGCCAATATTTAAGCCTGTTGAAGGCGGTTTATCGGACGAAGAACGCAATCACATCCTAGAGCAGCAAGCCAAAAAGAAAGAAAATAAAATTGCCGAGAGCGAAAAAGAGACATCGGCTGAAAAGGCTGAGAGGGAAAAGGCTGAAAAGCATGAGATAGCTCATGGATTCCGGGCGTTTCTTCGCGAAAACGCTGATAAGTTTGCCAAGTTTCTAAACAAACGCCGTACACAGGAAACCGATAATCACGAATCGACCAAAAAGTCGAAAAAGTCGAAAGAGTCCGAGGCTAACGATAGCTCGACGCACGAACGGCGACCGATGAGTGCTGCTTGGCTAAACAAGGGCGTAAAGATTACCGACCCTAAATTGGCGGTTGAATATAGCGACTTGCGTCGTCAAGGTGACCCTAAGGCGCTTGATGAGTTTGCGCAAAAGCTTATGCGAAATGTTGGCTATGCAGTAGGAGAAGGCTTTACGATTGGCAATGAGCCACCTAAACAGAAGACTGCAGCTGAGCGAGCGGGTGAATTGCGAAAGAGTGCGGAAGCCGACGCTAACGCCGAGCAGGCAAAGAAGAATCTTGCTGAAATGGTTGAACGCGTCAAGAATCATGTTAACGAGCAAGCTAAGCAAATAGCTGAGAAAATGACCGAGAAGTTTCGCCAGCAGATTGCCGAGCTTAAAGCGAAAAACGAGAAGTTACGCGAGAGTGACAAGGCTAAACAGGCGGAAATAGATAGGCAGAAGCAGCTGATTGCTGAGCTTAAAGCAGAAAACGATCGGTTGCGCGCGAGCGACAAGGCTAAACAGGTGGAAATAGATGGCCAGAAGCAGCAGGATGCTGATCTGAAGAATCGAATGGAAGCACTCAAAATGGCGGGTCTGTCGACCGAGCTAAGTAACTATGCTAACAAATGGCGTTGGAATAAGGGCAACGAACAACAGCACGACGTCTCAGACGATCAGATGCGCGAAGAATTTGGCGCAGCGACTGAACTATTTGACCTACCACATGATAAGGCGATTGGTCTTAACGAGCAGGGCAAGGCGACTCTGAAGGAATATGCTGACTACATCAAGCTAAAAGATGCGGAAAGCTTTAGTGAACATGACATCGATAAGTTTATTAAAGTCTATAATAATTATCAGGGCTTCCTACGTGCCGCAGATAAAACTCTGAAGGCTATGACGGGAACATCGGACGGCAATCACAACAATAAACCGCAAATGAGTTTCACGGAATTCCTTGAACATAATTCGTACGTCTTAACTGCGTAGTTTAATCTTGACCTTGCGATTTTTATCATATCTGATATGATAGTAATTGGTATTTGTAGCCTTAGCCCTACAATGAATATAAGTTAAGAAAGAGATGACTTGTGGCTAAGCGGTCGTCTAAAAAGGAATATATTAATGGCAAAAGCCTTAACAATGGCTGACCTGCTAGCTGGCAGTGATGCAAACGTAATCGAAGCAGGTTCGACTGTTAATGGTAAAATTCTGTCAGTCAAGAAGAACGAGATCTTGGTTGACCTAGGTATGTATGGCGTCGGTATGGTACCGCGTCGCGAAATCGGTTTCGGCAAGAAGCACGAGGCTGGTGAAGAGGTTGTGGCATCGGTTGTCGAACCTGAATTGCCAAACGGCAATGTTCTATTGTCACTACGCAAAGCAGCAAAGGAACGCGGCTGGGACGAAGTCGCCAAAGTCGTCGACGAAGGTAAGACAATTACAGTTACTCCATTTGACGCTAACCGTGGTGGCCTACTGATTGAATTTGAAGGCGTACGTGGCTTTATGCCAGTATCACAGCTATCAACCGAGCATTATCCACGCACTAGCGACAAGGATGAGATTCTACGCCGTCTGCGTTCACTGGTAAACAAGGAAATTGTGGCGCAGATTATTGACGCTGATCAGAAGAGCAACAAACTAATCTTCAGTGAGAAGGAAGCTATCAAGGACGGCTTATCTGATCGCCTAACTAGCCTAAAGGTTGGCGATGTAGTTGAAGGTACCGTGACTGGTATTGTTGACTTCGGTGCCTTTGTCAATGTTGACGGTATTGAAGGTCTAGTACACATCAGCGAAATTAGCTGGGAGCGTGTCAACGAAGTCAAGGACGTCTTGAAGGTCGGTGACAAGGTTAAGGCTAAGATTATCAGCATTGATAAGGATCGTCTAAGCCTATCGATTAAGCAGACTACTCCTGATCCATGGCTAAAGGAAGCAGAGCAGTTCAAGGTTGGCCAAAAGGTTGAGGGTACGGTTACTCGTATTACCCCATTTGGTGCTTTTGTTCAAATTAGCCCAGCTGTTGAGGCTTTGGTACACGTCAGTGAGCTTGGTCGCGACGCCGATCCTGAGAAGACCTTCAAACTAAACGAAAAGCGTGAATTCAAGGTCTTGGAAATTGATGCGGACAATCGCAAAATCCGCCTAGGTTTTGTAAAATGAGTGCCAAATAAATAGTGGCGCGGTATCTGCTAAACGCGCCGGAAAGGAGCGTGATGGCAGATAAAAAAGTATTACAACTACCAGAAATGATTACCGTGGGTGAACTAGCTGAAAAGCTAGACATCCCGGTGGTCAAGCTGGTGGGTGAACTGTTTAAAAACGGTATTATGGCAACAGTAAACCAGCGTATCGATTTTGAAACAGCAGAAATTATTATCGAAGAGTTGGGTGTGAACGTAACAGTCGAGAAAAAAGACGTTGAGACGTTCGACACTGAGAAGCTCGTAATTCATTTATCTAAGAACGCCAAGCCGCGAGCGCCGATTGTGGCTGTGATGGGTCATGTTGACCATGGTAAGACTACGCTACTAGACTACATTCTACACCAGCATCGTCAGGCGGCAGAGGCTGGCGGTATTACGCAGCATATTTCAGCCTATCAAACAGTACATGATGGCCGACCGATTACTTTTCTGGACACGCCAGGGCACGAAGCCTTTGCTGCGCTTCGTCAACATGGTGCAACGTTAACAGATGTTGTCATTATCGTTGTAGCAGCTGACGATGGCGTGAAACCACAGACGGTTGAGGCTATTAAATTTGCTCGTACGGCAAATGCGAAAATCGTTGTAGCCATCAACAAGATGGATAAAGCAACTGCTAATCCTAACTTGGTGCGAACGCAGTTGGCTAGCGAATATGGCCTGAACCCTGAGGAATGGGGTGGCGATACTATTATGGTGGAAGTATCTGCACTTACTGGTGCTGGTGTAGACAAGTTACTAGACAGCGTGCTACTGGTTGCGGACATGGAAGAGTTAAAGGCTGATTACAATGTTCCTGCCGAGGGCTTGATCATTGAATCTAATATGGAAAAGGGTCGTGGTGCCGTGGTTCGCTTGCTGGTCGAGAACGGTACTCTAAATAAAGGCGATTTCATTGTGGCAGGTAGCGCTTGGGGTAAAGTGCGCACGTTGGAAGACTGGCGAGGCAAGGCAATGAAGGCGGCTGGTCCGTCTACTCCGGCGACCGTGACTGGTTTTCGTGAAGTGCCACCATTTGGCCAGCGTATCGAAGAGGTTAAAAATGAGCGCGAAGCAAAGGCTTTGGCGGCTAAGCATTATGATGAACAGATTCAGTCGACGGCTGATGCTAATATCACCAGCTCTGATATCTTGCGCATGATGAACCGAGAGACCGAACAGCAGGATGCTAACTTTGTTGTTAAGGCTGATGTACAAGGATCATTGACTTCTGTTGTTGACGCATTGAAGCTACTAGAAACCGATGAAGTAGCAGTTAAAATTGTGGCGTCTGGTGTGGGTAATATTACTGAGGGTGATATTCGTGCGGCTGCAAGTGCAGGGGCGACTATCTTTGGCTTTAATGTTCAGCTGCCTGGTCAAGTGCGTCAGCTAGCTAATCGCAACCATGTTGAAATTCGCATTTATAAGATAATTTACGAGCTGATTGACGACGCTAAGGACATAATGAGCGAACTACTGCCTGACAAGGTGGTTGAAACGCCGGTCGGCGAGCTAGAGGTTAAGGGTATTTTCCGCACCACCAAAGAGAACATAATTGCCGGTGGTCTAGTAACCAAGGGTAAACTAGAGCCACGAACTTGCGTACGTATTTGGCGCGGCAAGGGTAAGAAGGCTGAACGGATCGGTGACGCCGAGCTGACTAGCGTTCGGCGCGAAAAGTCTGAGGCTAAGGAAGTATTCGAAGGTGAGATGTGCGGTGTTGAACTAAAGATTGGCACCAAACTAACATTAGAACTAGGCGATCGTCTAGAAGTTTATCGCCGCGAACTACAGAAGCGCCACCTATAGTGTCGCGATTTGACATAAACGCAATATCATTGACAAATAGTGCTATTAATGATAATCTAACAGTATATTTGTAGGTTAATAAGGAGATTCAATGAGCGTAACATCTAAGATCAAGCAGGTTTGGCACTACGTGCCA